>Ga0308157_10004394_pt1 | contig 18768 bp, 18 predicted proteins | sample PhyBR1_FD_201035 | JGI IMG/M metagenome (GOLD analysis project Ga0308157, IMG submission 201035) | Phyllosphere microbial communities from UC Gill Tract Community Farm, Albany, California, United States - DLSLB.R1 | ecosystem: Host-associated > Plants > Phyllosphere > Unclassified | place: USA...
CAGCGAGTCAGCCAGCGCGCGCTTGAGCAGCGTGGCCATCTGCTTCGGATCGCGGTGCGCGCCGCCCAGCGGCTCGCTGACGATCTTGTCGATCAGGCCCATGGCCTTCAGGCGATGCGCGGTCAGGCCCAGCGCTTCGGCCGCATCGGCGGCGCGCTCCGAGGTCTTCCACAGGATCGAGGCGCAGCCTTCCGGCGAGATCACCGAGTAGGTCGCGTATTGCAGCATCAGCACCGCGTCGCCGACCGCGATCGCCAGCGCGCCGCCGGAGCCGCCTTCGCCGATGATGGTGGCGATCAGCGGCACTTTCAGTTCCGCCATCACGTACAGGTTGTGGCCGATCGCTTCCGACTGGCCGCGCTCTTCCGCGTCGATGCCCGGGAACGCGCCCGGGGTATCGACAAAGGTGAAGATCGGGATGCCGAACTTCTCGGCCAGCTTCATCAGGCGCATGGCCTTGCGGTAGCCTTCCGGCTTCGGCATGCCGAAGTTGCGCATGGCGCGTTCTTTGGTGTCGCGGCCCTTCTGGTGGCCGATGACCATGCAAGCCTGGCCGTTGAAGCGCGCCAGGCCGCCCACCACCGACAGGTCGTCCGCATAGCTGCGGTCGCCGTGCAGTTCGTGGAAGTCGGTGAAGATTTCATTCACATAGTCCATGGTGTATGGACGCTGCGGGTGGCGCGCGATCTGCGCGACCTGCCAGGGGGTCAGCTTGGCGTAGATGTCTTTGGTCAGTTGCTGGCTTTTTTTGGCCAGACGGTCGATCTCCTCAGAGATGTCGACAGCCGAATCGTCCTGCACGAAACGCAGCTCTTCGATTTTGCCATCGAGTTCGGCGATCGGTTGCTCAAAGTTGAGGAAAGTCGTTTTGGTCATTGTACCTCCGTGTTTATTCTCAGCCATGCGGGCACAAAAATGCCTCGCACAGCGATTAGAGCATCTATTCTACAGCAACCGGGTCCAGGCTACGCCATAAGTACCAGGTGGCGACCGTGCGCCAAGGCTCCCAATTGGCCGAGACCTCGCGCGCATCGCTGCGGGAGACAGGTTCGCCGGAAAAATAATTCTGGCTGATGCCCTGGATCAGGCCGGGGTCATCGAGCGGCAAAACGTTGGGACGCAGCAGATTAAATATCAAAAACATCTCGGCTGTCCAGCGGCCGATGCCGCGGATCTGCACCAGCTCGGCGATGACGGCTTCGTCATCCATCTGGTCCCACTGGCTGGTGTGGACGCGCTTGTTCTTGAAGTGGTCGGCCAGGTCGAGGATGTATTCGGTCTTGCGCTTGGACAGGCCGCAGCCCGCCAATTGCTCGGCGCCGGCCTTGATGATCTGCGCCGGCGTGCACTTCGGACTGACCTGGAGCAGTTTTTTCCAGGCGGTGTCGGCCGCCTTGGTGGTCACTTGCTGGCCGACGATGGATCGCGCCAAGGTGGTAAACGGGTCGTCATGGCCGACCAGGTGCAGGTCGCCAAATTGCGGGATCAGCTTTTTCATGATGCGGTCCCGCTTCATGAGCTCGATCTTGGCCTCTTCCCAGTACGGCGGCACGGCCGATACCGGGCCGCCTGCGCCCTCGTTATCCTTGGCGGTGACCATTATGCGCGGCGCCAGTTGGTCGTGCCGTCAGGCTTGTCTTCGAGGATGATGCCGGCCGCCAGCAGCTCGGCGCGGATCTTGTCCGATTCGGCGAAGTTGCGCGCCTTCTTGGCTTCGATGCGCTTGGCGATCTGCTCGTCGATGGCGGCGTCGCCGGAGGCGTCGGTGTCGCCGACGGCGGCCTGGCGGAACTGCTGCGGCGTGCGGGCCAGCAGGCCGATCACGCCGGCCAGCGCCTTCAGCTGGCGCGCCACGGCCGGCGATTTCGATTTGTTGAGCTCGCTCACCAGGTCGAACAGCACGGCCAGCGCCACCGGCGTGTTGAAGTCGTCGTCCATGGCCTCGGCGAAGCGCACCGCGTACGGCTCGCTCCAGTCCAGCGGCAGGCCGTCGCCTTCCACGCCGTCCAGCGCGGTGTACAGGCGGGTCAGCGCGACGCGGGCGTCGTCCAGGTGGGCGTCCGAGTAGTTCAGCGGGCTGCGGTAGTGGGCGCGCAGGATGAAGAAGCGCACCACTTCGGCGTCGTACTTCTTGAGCACGTCGCGGATGGTGAAGAAGTTGCCCAGCGATTTGGACATTTTCTCGTTATCCACGCGCACGAAGCCGTTGTGCACCCAGTAGTTGACCATGGTGCGGCCGAACGCGCCTTCCGACTGGGCGATCTCGTTTTCGTGGTGCGGGAACTGCAGGTCCGCGCCGCCGCCGTGGATGTCGAAGTGCTCGCCCAGCAGCGCCGAGCACATGGCCGAGCACTCGATGTGCCAGCCCGGACGGCCCTTGCCCCACTTGGAATCCCACTTGACCTCGTCCGGCTCGGACTCCTTGGACGCCTTCCACAACACGAAGTCCAGCGGATCGCGCTTGCCGGTGTTGACGTCGACGCGCTCGCCGGCGCGCAGGTCGTCGAGCGACTTGCCGGACAGCTTGCCGTAGTTGGGGAAGTTGCGCACCGCGTAGTTGACGTCGCCGTCCGCGCCCTGGTAGGCCAGGTCCTTCGATTCCAGCGTCTCGATCAGCGCCAGCATCTGCGGCACGTATTCGGTGGCGCGCGGCACCAGCGTGGCCGGCAGGATGCCCAGCGCGCCGGTGTCCTCGTCCATGTAGCGGGTGAAGCGGGTGGTCAGCTGCGAGATGGTCTCGCCGTTCTCGACCGCGCGCCTGATGATCTTGTCGTCGATGTCGGTGATGTTGCGCGCGTACGTGACCTCGTAGCCGGAGGCCATCAGCCAGCGGTACATCACGTCGAACGCCATCATCATGCGGGCGTGGCCGATGTGGCAGTAATCGTAGATGGTCATGCCGCAGACGTACATGCGGACTTTGCCTGCCTCGATGGGTACGAATGTCTGCTTGTCACGCGCCAGCGTGTTGTAAATCTTTAAATTGCTCATCGGGCTCTTGCGTATTCTCTTTTAAGCGCGTGCCGCGGCCACGGGCAATACGGGAACCGGGCGCGGCGCAGTGGGCGCGCACCTGGCATTCGTCGTATCGCATTGGAGACCGGCTGACACTCGGGTGTTATTCTTTCCACCTTCTAAGGGGTAGAATGAACAAGTATAGCATTGATAAAAACAGCATAGACCCAATCTGACTGAGGATTTTTGGCAAGTCAGCCAGTTTAAACCACCACGAGGAAGCAACAATGCACCAAACCCAGCCATCGCTGTTCGCCAAACTGATGACCTTGTTTGCCGGCGTCGCCCTGTCCGGCGCCGCGCTGGCGGCCACCCCGGCCCCGGCCAATCCCACGCCGCAAGTGGAAATCAAGACCTCGATGGGCGACATCGTGGTCGAGCTGAACCACGACAAGGCGCCCAAGTCGGTCGACAACTTCCTGAACTATGTGAAGGCCGGCTTCTACAAGGGCACCATCTTCCACCGCGTGATCGACGGCTTCATGATCCAGGGCGGCGGCTTCGACGAGAAGCTCAAGCAAAAGAAAACCAACCCGCCGGTGCCGATCGAATCGCAGAACGGCCTGACCAACAACACCTACACGCTGGCCATGGCCCGCACCGGCGATCCCAACTCGGCGACCTCGCAGTTCTTCATCAACGTGGCCGACAACGACGCCCTGAACTACCCCGGCCGCGACGGTTTCGGCTACACGGTGTTCGGCAAGGTGATCAAGGGCCAGGAGGTGGTCGACAAGATCAAGGGCGTGCTGGTCGATGACAAGGGCATCTTCCAGAACATCCCGGTGATCCCGGTCGTGATCAAGTCGGCGACGATTTTGAAGACCCCAATCCAGCCAAAACTGTAAAATAGCGGCCTGCCGTATTTCGGATGTAATTTTTACCACTACTCAGGATAACAACATGACCAACGTAATCATCACCACCAACAAGGGCAACATGACCGTCGAACTGAACGACGAGAAAGCGCCTAAATCGGTAGCCAACTTCCTGAAGTACATGGAAGCCGGCCACTACACCAACACCATCTTCCACCGCGTGATCGACGGCTTCATGATCCAGGGCGGCGGTTTCGAGCCAGGCATGAAGCAGAAGCCAGCCGACGAGACCGTCGAAAACGAAGCCAAGAACGGCCTGAAGAACGATACCTACACGCTGGCCATGGCCCGCACCTCGGCGCCGCACTCGGCATCGGCCCAATTCTTCATCAACGTGAAGAACAACTCCTTCCTGGACTACCCAGGCCAGGACGGCTGGGGCTACGCCGTGTTCGGCAAAGTCATCGAAGGCACCGAAGTGGTCGACGCCATCAAGAAGGTCAAGACCACCCGCAGCGGCATGTTCGCCGACGTGCCTGCGGAAGACATCATCATCGAGAAGATCGAACTGGCCGCTTAATTAATGAGCGACGCCAACATGCGCGCGGGCCAGGCCTGCGCGCTGTTCATCTCCGACCTGCACCTGCAGCCCGCGCATCCCGCCACCAGCACGGCGTTCTTCGACTTCCTGGAGCGGCACGCGCGGCGCGCGCAGCAGTTGTACCTGCTCGGCGACCTGTTTGAATACTGGGCCGGCGACGACGATATCAGCGATCCCTTCCATCAACGGATCATTGCCGCGCTGCGCAGCGTGAGCGATGCGGGCGTGGCCGTCTACTGGATCGCCGGCAACCGCGATTTCCTGGTCGGCGCGCGGTTCGCCGCCGCGGCGGGCCTGACCCTGCTGCCGGAAACCCATGTGACCGAGATCGGCGGCCAGCGCCTGGTGGTGCTGCATGGCGACGCCCAGTGCACCGAGGACGTCAAGTACATGGAATTCCGCGCCATGGTGCGCCAGCCCGCGTGGCAGCAGCAGTTCGTGGCGATGCCGCTGGCGCAGCGCAAGGCCATCATCGCCGGCATGCGCGAGAACAGCCGCAAGGACCAGGGCACCAAATCCTACGAGATCATGGATGTGACGCCGCAGGCGATCCGCGACGTGTTCGCCGCCACCGGCACCGACGTCATGATCCACGGCCACACCCACCGCCCCGCCCTGCACATCGTCGACGGCAAGCGCCGCTACGTGCTGCCGGACTGGGAACCGGACGCCACGCCGCCGCGCGGCGGCTGGATCGCCATCGACAGCCACGGCGTCATCACGCGCCACGGCCTCGACGGCGCCGTCATCCCAGCGTAACCGCCACGCCGTCTTGCGGCGGCGCGGCGTCGATCGGCGCCTCGCAATAGGCCGCGATCGACGGCAACTCGCGCATGCGCCGCACCAGCTCCGGCCAGGGCTGCGCCCACACCTGCGGATACAGCTGTTCGCCCGGCGTCACCACCGGGAAGGCCAGGTTCTCCGCGCCCGGCGTGAACTCGCAATGCACGGTTGCCTTGTTGCCGCGCGCATCGCAGCGATACCAGCCGCCCTCCTCCAGCCAGACCGCCACCAGGCCGTGCGTGCAGAACGGCGAGCCGGCGTCGCGCAGCGTCAACCGCTGGTAGCAGAAGCCGGACGGAATACCGTTGGCGCGCAACAGCGCCACCAGCAGATGGCTCTTGGCCGTGCACAGGCCGGTGCCCAGCGCCAGCGCCTGCGATGCGTCGCAGCTGACCTCGTCGCGCTGGTAATCGATGCTGTGCTCGATGCGGTCGCGCACCCATTCGAAGCAGCGCTGCGCCGTCGCGCGCGGCGTGTCGGCCCGCAGCGAGCGCGCCAGGCGCTCCACGTCGGGATGGTGAAAATCGATGACGTCGCTGGCGGCGACGAATGCGGGCAACAAGGCGTTCATGGTCCTCCCATTTATCAAAGGAGCAACAGTTTGCCACACTTATGGTTTTGGCACAGCGGATGGCCCTATAATCGGCGCATGACCTTCCGCATCTCTTTTCAAAGCAGTCTTCTTGTCGCCGCGGTGCTTTCGGGCGGCAGCGCCTGGTGCGCACCGCAGCCGCTGACCGTGGTGTGGCGCGACAAGCCGCCCTATCACTACCAGGAGAACGGCGAACCCAAGGGCTTCCTGTTGGAGCGCGTGAAAAATATCTTCAACGTCGCCGGGGTCCCCGCACAGTTCATCACCGAACCGCAGAAGCGCATCTGGGCCAACTTCCGGCATGGCGCCAAAAACTACTGCTCGATCAGCTGGTACCGCCTGCCAGAGCGCGAAGCGGTGGCGCAGTTCACCGCCGCCATCCATGAAGACCTGCCGCACAGCGTGCTGATCGCACCGGCCTACGTGGACAAGGTGGCCGCGCATTCCACGCTGAGCTCGCTGCTGAATGATCCCGAGCTGACGCTGGGGCTGGTGGACGGCGTGTCCTACGGCCCGGCGCTGGACCAGATGATCAAGGACAGCAAGAACCGCATCATGAGCCGCACGGTGGAGGCCACGCTGATGATGCGCATGCTGACGGTGGGCCGTGCCTCGTTCATGTTTGTGGACCGCGAGGATTGGGACTATTTCCGCGCGCACGAAACCACGCCGCAGACGGCGGTGCGCCGCGATTTCCCCGACATGCCGCCGGGGATGAAGCGCTACATCCTGTGCAGCAAGGACGTGCCGGCCGAGACCATGGCCAAACTCAACCAGGCCATCGCCGCGACCGGCGGCGCCTACAACGCCGGCCACAGCATCAAGCCTAAATAAGCGCCTGCCCCTGTCGCTATTTCGTGCCGAAGAATTTCTGCCGCACGAAGTCGAGCACATCGAGCCGCGCCTGCGCCACCGCCTTGTCATTGCGGCCGACGTGCACGCCGAACGCGGTGCACTGCTTGTAGAAATCGGGCAGCGCGGCCAGCGTAATCGGGCCACCGAGCAGTTCCGAGTAGATGCTCCAGTTTTCGATATCCCACTGCACCGCTCCGCATGGAATCGTGGTCGGCGCGTTGGCCAGGTACTTGACCTGATACGTGGCGTCGAACGAATGATAAGCGCCCTCATATTCGATGGTGCGGATATCGGCGCCGGCCGTGGCATACAACGCGGCCAACCGCTCACAGGAGGCCGCGCCAGTATAGTCGTCGGCACGCCCCAGCAGGTTAAGGATGGGCGCGCCGGTCAGCTGCCGCGACCAGTAGACCTGGTTGCAGCCGCTATACAGCGGGATATGCAGCGCGAATTTCACATCGGACTTGATCACCGCGTGACGCAGCGGTTCAATCGCGCTGCGGAACGCGACTTCGCCACCACGCGAAAATCCCATGATGCCGATGCGTTCAGGATCGATGCGCCGGTCGTCGGCCAACCATTGCAGCGCCTGAAAACCATCCATGAGATTGGCGGCGGGCGACAACAGCGCCTGGTTGTACACGGTGCTGGCGATACCGCGCGGCTCGTAGCTGCTGACGACAAAAGTGGCCACGCCGATGCTGTTCAGCGCGGCGACCCACATCTGCGTATTGGCTTCGATGCCGGCGCTGCCATGCATGATCACCATGGCCGGCATGCGTTCCCTTCTGGCCGGGAAACTCAACTCGGCCCAGACCCGTTGCGGCGCCCAGTTATGCCGCTGCTCCCGCGCCAGATCGTACATGGTCGGCGGCGTATAGCTATCGAAGTAGACGCGGCTGCTGTGGCGGCCGCTGTAGCGGTCAGTGTAGCGGTCGCTGGTCGGATCTTGCGCATGCGCCGCCGGCATGAGGCTCGCGGCAACCAGCATCAGCGCCGCCAGGAACGCGTTTGTCTTCATTTTTCCACCTCGCCTCCGTTGAGATGGGATTAATTTTATGACACTCTTTTTAAGTTGTCTTTTATTTATCCAGAAGATTACCGATCCGTAAGGGTATTGCCAAATCAGCGCCGGACTGCGGCCATCGCCGCGTTCAGGCGGCGTATCAATTCCTGGTTCAGCTCGCGGGTGTGGCGGGTCCAGCGTTCCATCGTGCGCTGCAGCTCGGCATGCAGCTGATTGGCGCGCGCGGCGTCGCCAACGCCGGCCGCCCAGATCGCGAACTCGGCCTGCGCGGCAAAGCTGTTGTAGCGGCCCAGCGCGAACTCGAACTCAGCCCTCGCCTCGTCCTGCCGGCCGGCTCCGGCCAGCGCCTGGGCCAGCAGCAGCGATACTTGCTCGCCACGGAAATTGGCGTCGGCGGCGCGGATGGTTTGCAGGTGCGCCACCGCGGCGGCGGCGCGGCCGCAAGCCATCGTGGCGCGCGCGGCGCCAAAGCGGATTTCCAGGTCGCCCGAGAACGGCCCTTGCAGGCAGGCCTCGTAGGTGGCGGCGGCCTCGTCGGCGTTGCCGGCTTCCAGCTGCGCGGTGGCCAAGCGCATCTGGTTCTGCGCGGTCGGCGTGTAGGCATAGGCGTCGCGCGCCTCGCGCAGCTCGCGGCCCGGATCGAGCGTGCGGGCCGCCGCCGTCACCACCTTGCGGGCGCCGTGGTTCAGGCGCGAGTCCGGCAGGTAGATGGCGAGGAAGTAGACGATGCTGCCCAGTCCAGGAAACGCGAACAAGATCATCAGCCAGTACATCTGCTGTCCGCTGCGAATCACGTGGACGGCGAAGAATATCGCCACCAGCACGTGCAATCCAATTCCAAATATGGTCATGAGGCCAACTCCAACATTTCATCGATGCCGCGAATTGTAGAAGTTCTTGCCTCGCACCACAAGGAAACTTGTAAATTCATTAAGCCACGGCAGGTTCCGGCTGGGCCAGCCAGGCTGCCACGTAACGCGCCAGGCGGCCGACGAACACGCCGTTGAACAAGCCGAACAGCAAGGTGACCGTCGCGGCGAACAGCAGGTTCTGCGCCAGTTCGGGATGCATGGCCGTGGTCACCGCCACCGCGTACTTGGTGCAGAAGATGGCGATCATCAGCATCAGCGGCAACCAGCTGCCACGCTGGCGCACGGTGCCTGCGGCGCGATCGACCACGATGGCGGTGCCGCTACCGAGGCGCCAGGTCACCACCGCGCCGGCCAGCACGCCCAGCAGCCAAACGGCCCAGACGCCGCCGCCCAGCGCGCCATGTCCGCTCATGCTCGACAAGGACAGCCCGATCATCACCACCGGGATGACGAACAGCGCCCGCATCGCCAGTTCGCGGTCGCGGCTGGCCAGCGCGCCGCGGTACAGCAGGAAGGCCAACAAGGCCCAGACGTAGGTAGGTGTGTGGGTGACGATTTGCGCAATCATGATTCGCTCCGCATGGCTGGTTAAGGTGGTGCCACTATGCCGGGCGCGGCGCCGGCGCGGAGCGCGATGCGACGAAATGCAGCGGCACGGCGCGAAATGCAGGAAAACGGCGTCAAGCCTACTGCGCAAAGTGTGTGCATCCCGTCAAGCAAACGTTGCGGCGAAATGCTTCGTTACAAAATTTCGATGGCACCGCAAGCGGACTCGGCATAAATTACCACACAGCAATGTCTGAGCGCCTTCCTGGAGATCACCGTCATGACCCCGACACCAACCGCGGCCGCCGCCGCCCGCTTCCTGGCGCAAGCCTCGATGGGAGCCAACCGCGCCGAGATCGCCAAGGTGCAATCGCTGGGCTACGCCGGCTGGATCGACGCGCAACTGGCCGCGCCGCGTTCCGGCAACCGCTGGGACTGGCTGGTGGCCAAGGGCTACAACGCCCTCACCAACCGCAACTCCGAAAACGGCTTCGACGCCTGCGCGTGGCGCAAGCTGATCAGCGCGCCGGACACGCTGCGCCAGCGCGTCACGCTGGCGCTGTCGGAAATCTGCGTGGTGGCGATCGACGGGCTGGTCGGCGGCGGCTGGCGCGCGTTCTCGGCGGCGGCCTACCTGGACCTGCTGGAAAACTACGCCTTCGGCAACTACCGCGCGCTGCTGGGCGCGATCTCGACCAGCGCGCCGATGGGCCAGTACCTGACCTTCCGCGGCAACGCCAAGCAGAACCCCACCACCGGCGCCCTGCCCGACGAAAACTACGCGCGCGAACTGATGCAGTTGTTCAGCATCGGCCTGATCCAGTTGAACCTCGACGGCACGCCCAAGCTGGACAGCAACGGCGTGCCCAAGGAAACCTATGGCCTGAGCGACATCACCGGCCTGGCCCGCGTGTTCACCGGCTGGGACTTCGACATGGCCGGCCTGGACGCCAACACGCCCGATTTCCTGCGCCGGCCGATGGCGCAGGTGGCCAAGCGGCACGAGACCGGCGCCTCCACCTTCCTCGGCAGCACCGTGCCGGCCGGCCTGTCCGGCGCCGACGCGCTGAAGGCGGCGCTGGACATCATCTACGCCCATCCCAACGTGGCGCCCTTCATCAGCCGCCAGCTGATCCAGAAACTGGTGACCAGCAATCCTTCGCCGGCCTACGTGGCGCGCGTGGCAGCCGTGTTCAACAGCGACAACCGTGGCGTCAAGGGCAACCTGGCGGCGGTGGTGCGGGCGCTGCTGCTCGATCCCGAGGCGCGCGGCGACAGCCTGAACGTGCCCGGCGCCGGCAAGCTGCGCGAGCCGATGCTGCGCTTCATCGGCTGGGCACGCGCCTACAACGCCAGCTCCGCCACGGACGCCTGGGCCATCGGCAACACCAGCGATGCGTCCAGCCGGCTGGGCCAAAGCCCGCTGCGCTCGCCGTCGGTGTTCAACTTCTACCGGCCCGGCTACGTGCCGCCCAACAGCGCCGTCTCCAAGGCCGGGCTGCAGGCGCCGGAGTTCCAACTGACCAATGAGACCTCGGTGGTCGGCTACGTCAACTATATGCAGCGAGCGGTCAGCAAGGGCGTGGGCGACGTGCTGCCGGACTACAGCAGCCTGCTGCCGCTGGCGGCCAACGGCCAGGCGCTGGTCGACGAAATCAACGTGGTGCTGGCGGCCGGCCAGCTGAGCAGCGCCAGCGTCGGCCTGATACGCGGCGCCATCGACACCATGTCCGCCAAGACCGACGCCGCGCTGCACAACCGCATCTACGCCGCGCTGACGCTGGTGATGGCCGCGCCGGAATACCTCGTTCAATTATAGGAAGCCGCCATGACCACCAACTCTTCCCGCCGCGCCTTCCTGCAACGCGCCTCGATGCTGGCCATGAGCGGCGTGGCCGCGCCGCTGGCCGTCAACCTGGCCGCGATGGCCGAGGCCTCGGCCGCCACCGCCAGCGACTACAAGGCCATCGTCTGCGTGTTCCTTTACGGCGGCAACGACTACGCCAACACGCTGGTGCCGTACGACGCCGCCAGCTACAACGCCTACTACGCGCTGCGCTCGACGCTGGCCTACCAGCAGAGCGCGCTGTCGGCCACCGTGCTCAACACCGGCGCGCCGCCGGTCGACGTCAACGGCGTGGCCCACCAGTACGCGCTGGCGCCGGAACTGGCGCCGCTGCTGCCGATCTTCAACGCCGGCAAGATGGGCGTGCTGCTCAACGTCGGCACGCTGGTGCATCCGACCAGCAAACAGCAGTACCTGGCCAAGTCCGTGCCGCTGCCGTCCAAGCTGTTCTCGCACAACGACCAGCAATCCGAATGGCAGTCGTCGATGCCGGAAGGCGCGAGCTCGGGCTGGGGCGGACGCATGGGCGACCTGTTCGAGTCGGGCAACGGCAACGCCACCTTCACCTGCGTCAACGTCTCCGGCAACGCGGTGTACTTGTCCGGGAAGGAGGCTGTGCAATACCAGGTGTCGACCAAGGGTTCGGTGCCGTTCAGCGCTTTGCAAAGCCCGCTGTTCGGTTCGGCCAGCTGCAGCAGCGCGCTGCGCACGCTGATCACGCAGCAGCACAGCAACCTGATGCAGTCCGACTATGCGAGCGTGACGCAACGCGCCATCTCCGCCAATGACGTGCTGACCTCGGCGCTGGCCGGTGCGCCGGTCATCAACACCGCCTTCCCCGCCAATAACAGCTTGGGCGACCAGTTGAAGATGGTGGCTCGCATGATCTCCTGCGCCTCGACGCTGGGCGCCAAGCGGCAGGTGTTCTTTGTGTCGATGGGTGGCTTCGATACGCACGACGGCCTGGTCAAGGTGCATCCGGGCCTGCTGAAGAGCGTGGCCGATGCGATGGCGGCCTTCTACCAGAGCACGGTGGAGCTGGGCGTAGCCAACCAGGTGACGGCCTTCACCGCGTCCGACTTCGGCCGCACGCTGAGCGGCAACAACGACGGCTCGGATCACGGCTGGGGCAGCATGCACTTCATGCTGGGCGGCGCCGTCAAGGGCGGCCGCTACTACGGCAAGGCGCCGGTGGTGGCCAGCAACGGCCCGGATGATGTCGGCCAGGGCCGGCTGCTGCCGACCACGTCGATCGAGCAATACGCGGCCACGCTGGGCAGTTGGTTGGGCGTGTCGAACACCGACCTGCTGGCCATGCTGCCCAACCTGGCCAACTACAACGCCAGCGCGCGCAACCTCGGCTTTGTCTGACGCTTATTGCGCCGGCTGCAGGTTGGCGACCAGCGCGCCGGGCTTGGTGCTGATTCCGGTCAGCACGAACTGCACGCCGGCGTAGCGCAGGTCCTCCGGCCGGAAGGTGTGGACCGGCACATCCTTGAGCGTGTTCTCGCCCAGCAGGTTGGCCACGCTGGCGATCTGGTTCTGCTTGCCCTCATCCATGCCATCGACCATGAAGCGGTCCACGTGCGCATCGCTGATGTAGATGACGTTGCGCACATTGTCCACCTTCAGGCGGCCCGACACGGCCATGCTGCCGTGCCACGACTGGCGCGCCAGCAGCGGCACCACGTTCACGTCCAAGGTCAGCGCCACGCGGTCGTTCTCGGCCAGGATGTCCAGCTGCGGATGGCTCAGCTCCACCTCGAACACACCCAGCACGCGATGGCGAACGGGGAACTTGTGGTCCAGGTTCTGCTGCATGCGCGCCTGCGGCAACTCCACCTGGCGCGGGCCGATCAGCGATGAACAGGCGGCCAACAGGCCCGCCAGCATAAGCGGCGCGGCAATTCGGGCGTAACGTTTAAGATCGGTCATGTCGTCTTTCTGATAATAGCGGATCGCCCACATTATGACCCACACGCGAATTGGCTGCGCTAGCTGGAGTATCGACCGTGCGTCGGCCCCGTATTTTGCCTCCGATGGCAGCCACCTGCAGCGCTACGCCCGCGTCATGAACGCGGTCGAGATCAACTCCTCGTTCTACCGCCCGCACCAGGCCTCGACCTACGCGCGCTGGGCGGACGACGTGCCGGAGGATTTCCGCTTCTCGGTCAAGCTACCGCGCAGCATCACGCACGACCACCGGCTCAAGGACATCAATGAGCTGCTGGAACGCTTTGCCGGCGAGGCCGGCGGCCTCGGCGCCAAGCTGGGCTGCTTGCTGGTGCAACTGCCGCCCAGCCTGGCGCTGGATACCGCGCTGGCCGACGCGCTGTTCGCCCGCCTGGCCGCCCTGTTCCGCTGCGCCATCGCCTGCGAGGCGCGCCACCCCAGCTGGTTCGCCGCCGCCGGCACCGCGCTGCTGCAGGCGCATGGCGTCGCCAGGGTGATCGCCGATCCGCCCGCCGGCCAGCCCGGCCCGCACGTGCCGACCAGCGAGGTGGTCTACGCCCGGCTGCACGGCAGCCCGCGCACGTACTACTCGGCCTACACCGACGAGTACCTCGACAGCGTCGCCGCCTACCTGGCGGGCAAGGACGGCTGGATCATCTTCGACAACACCGCCAGCGGCGCCGCCCTGCCCAACGCGCTGACGCTGATGAAAAAAACAACATAAACCACGCAGCGCTTGCTTTTTCAAATCCTAGTGTTATAGTTCACTACAACACCACTCCATCAACACACATCAAGGGGACCACATGTATGTCCACGATAGGCTGGAATGACAATGCGCCGATTTATCGGCAGCTCAAGGACAAGGTCATCGGCATGGTGCTCGACGGCCTCCTCAAGCCCGGCGACGCCCTGCCCTCCGTAAGGCAGGTGGCCGCCGATTACCAACTCAATCCGATCACCGTATCTCGCGCCTACCAGGAACTGGTGGACGAAACGCTCGTAGAAAAAAGAAGGGGACTAGGTATGTACGTCACTGACGGCGCCCGCGACAAACTGCTGGCCACTGAACGCGAACGCTTCCTGAACGAAGAATGGCCGCTGATGCTCGAACGCATCCGCCGCCTGGGCCTGGAACTGGAAACCCTGCTCAAGCCGCTCTCCACCGGAGGTGCGTCATGAGCGCGGTCATCACGGCTGGCAACCTCAGCAAAACCTACGGCAAGCAGGCCGCGCTGAACGGCGCGAGCTTCACGGTCGAGGCGGGCCGCATCGTCGGCCTGATCGGCCCCAACGGCTCCGGCAAGACCACCACGCTCAAGGCCATCCTCGGCCTGACCCAGTTCGAGGGCGAACTGACGGTGCTGGGCATGGATCCGCGCAGCCAGCGCGACGCGCTGATGAACGAGGTCTGCTTCATCGCCGACGTCGCCATCCTGCCGAAGTGGCTCAAGGTCAAGGACGCGATCGACTTCGTGGAAGGCGTGCACCCGCGCTTCGACCGCAGCAAGGCCGAAAAATACCTGGCCAACACCAAGCTCAGCCCGAACATGAAGGTCAAGGCCATGTCCAAGGGCATGGTGGTGCAGCTGCACCTGGCGCTGGTGATGGCGATCGACGCCAAGCTGCTGGTGCTCGACGAACCGACGCTGGGCCTGGACATCCTGTACCGCAAGCAGTTCTACCAGAACCTGCTGGAAGACTACTTCGACGAGAACAAGACCATCCTGATCACCACGCACCAGATCGAGGAAGTCGAGCACATCCTCACCGACCTGATGTTCATCCAGGACGGCAAGATCTCGCTGGCGGCGTCGATGGACGAGGTGGGCGAGCGCTTCACCGAAGTGATGGTCGAGCCGCAATTCGTGGCGGCCGCCAACGCGCTGCAGCCGATGAGCCAGCGCACCGTGTTCGGCAAGCCCATCATGCTGTTCGATGGCGTGCCGCGCCTGCAACTGTCGACCTTCGGGGAACTGCGCACGCCCAGCGTCGCCGACCTGTTTGTCGCAACGATGAAAGGAACCTACGCATGAAAACGATGAAATGGCTGATCAGGCGCGAGCTGTGGGAGCACAAGGGCATGCTGGTCTGGGCCCCCGCCGTCATCGCTGCCCTGATCGCGGCGCTGGCGCTCGGCTCCATCATCATGGGCCACCACCTCAACTTCAATGATGGCGACGACGCTGTCTCGATCGGCTCCGTGACCATCGAAGGCGCGGCGCGCACGCGCATCGTGGAAACCATGTCGCAGGCCTACATGATGTCGGCGATGCCGGTGCTGATGGTGCTGAGCTTTGTGGTGTTCTTCTACTGCCTGGGCGCGCTCAACGACGAGCGGCGCGACCGCAGCATCCTGTTCTGGAAATCGCTGCCGGTGTCCGACCTGTCGACCGTGCTGTCCAAGGTGGCGTTGGCCCTGGTGGTGGCGCCGCTGATCACGCTCGCGATCGGCACCGTGCTGTCGCTGCTGATCCTGTTCGCCGCCTGCGGCGCGGTGCTGGCGCACGGCACCAACCTGTTCGGCGCCATGCTGATGTCGCCGGACCTCTACCTGACCCCGCTGCGCGTGGTGGGCCTGCTGCCGGTCTACATCCTGTGGGCCTTGCCGACGGTGGGCTGGCTGCTGATGGTGTCGAGCATGGTGCGCTCCAAGGTGTTCCTGTGGGCGGTCGGCACGCCGCTGGTGACGTCGCTGCTGCTGGTATGGGCGGAAAAGATGCTGCACTTCGGCTTCGACGCCAGCTGGTTCGTCACCCGCATCGTCGACCGCATCCTGCTGGGCGCGATTCCCGGATCGTGGATCATGTTCGAGGCCGACCATGTGCCGCTGCAGCTTGAAGCGCACCGGATGGCCGTGCCGGACGTCATCTTCCGCGGCTCGTGGGCCACGCTGGGCGGCATCAGCGTATGGCTCGGCGTCGCGGCCGGCGTGGCGATGATCGCCACCGCCGTCTGGATGCGCCGTCGCCGCGAAGAGGGTTGAGCGTGGCAGGCAAACACTTCATGAGCGCCGCGCTGCTGGCGGCCGCCCGGGCGGCGCAGCCGGCCACGGCGGCGGAGACGGAAACCGGATCGGAGCAGGTTGTCATCATCAACGGCAGCCGCAGCCCGGAAATGCAGCCTTACCGCTACATGCTGTCCGGCCTGGACGCCTTCGACAGCCAGCACGCGCTGGCGCCGGACGCGCAGCAACTGCGCTTCCGCCTGCACGCCAAGAAGAAAGCGCCGAAAGGCGCCTTCGACGACCTGGTGGTGCGCCTGTCCGGCAAAGAGACCGACATCCCGGTGCCGCTGGCGGAGGACCACAGCTTCACGCTGCCGCGCAGCGCGGAGGCGGAACGCGACAACGCCGACGTGGTGCTGAACCAGAAGAAGAGCTACTACGGCTGGATGCCGGACGTGCGCAGCGCCGGCGTGCCGGCCGACATGCGGCGCCTGGGCGACATCCGGCTGGAGTGCCGGGTGCTGGTCGCGATCGCGAAGAACTACATCCCGTTCCTGGCGCGCGCAATGATCAACACCCTCATGCTGACCGGCGACTGGTGCTCGTTCAAGGACTTCGATATGAGCATGCGCAGCGATCGCGCGATCGCCAGCGCCACGCTGGTGGATGGCGCCCACAGGCTGGAGCTCAAGGTTGGAGAGGATGGGAAAAACTACTCGGTGCCGCTGAACGACAAAACCTACTCGAACGATGCGCTGATCGAGTTCACCTACGAATAAACCCGGTGGGGTCTTCGACTTGAATTCCAGCAGGCGCCCGGTGCGGGTGCGGATCTCGCCGGCGGTCTGCAGGCCGCGCAGCAACAGCACGGCCAGCCTGCCCTGCCGAGGAGCAGGGCAAGCTGATCCGCGCGCCCAAGGCCATCGGCACGCTGGGCCCGGACCTGTTCGGCGACAAGGTCAACTTCTACAGCGGCACGCTGGAGTTCCTTCAGACCGACGTCAGCCTGCCCGGCAACAACAGCCTGCCGGTCTCGGCCGGCCGCCGGCTCACGACCAACGGCAGCTTCGACGGGCGCAAGCAGTTCGGCAGCTGGGAGATGGAGATCCCGCACATGCACGGCGTGTTCGCCAAGAGCATCGGCTGGCAGGCCGGCGGGCCGTCGAACCAGCGCTGCACCAGCTTCACCGCGCCACCGGTCACCGCCGGCAGCTCGGGCAGCAATTCGACCTGGTCGGGCAGCGAATACTGGCACGGCAATTTCCTGTACGTGCCAGGCGCCGGCGACCAGGAAGTGCTGACCCGTGGCAGTAACACGCTGAGCACGGAAAAACTCATCACCCACGACTTGTGGACCCTGCGCTGCGGCGTCAATATCCAGAGCCCGAGCATCTACGGGCGCGAGCTGGGCGAAGGCTTCATCGCCACCTCGCCCGACGGCACCCAGTACCGCTTCGACTGGCTGGTCTCGCGCGACATGGACAACCTGACCAAGCCCGACGCCGGCCCGCAGGCGCGGACCGCGACCAAGGACACCACAGGCGGCGCCACGCCCACGCCCCAGTCCGTCGGAGGCAACGTGCTGGCGCGCCAGGAAGTGTGGATCCTGCCGACACTGGTGACAGACCGCTTCGGCAACACCGTCACCTACACCTACGACACCACCGACAAATGGAAGGTGCTGACGATCGCCTCATCCGACGGCCGCACGCTGACGTTCACCTATGTCAGCGGCACGCACTTGGTACAGACCGTCAGCGACGGCACCCGCACCTGGACCTACACCTATTCCAACAGCGCGCTGACCGGCGTGGCCCTGCCGGACGGCTCGTCGTGGCAACTGGCCAACCTGTTCCCGCTGATCCGCAACGTCAACGTGATGGAAGGCGGTACCTGCGAGGCGGCGGACAATATCGACACCACACCGTTCAGCGGCTCGCTGACCCACCCGTCGGGCGCGGTCGGCACCTTCACGCTGGCGGCCACCCTGATGGGGCGATCCCACGTCTACCAGTATTGCGCCGGCGACACGCTGACCAATACCTGGAGCTACGCGCTGTATCCGCGCTATTTCGAAAACAACGCCCTGGTCAAGAAGAGCATCGGCGGGCCGGGCATGGCCACCACCGAATGGAACTACCACTACGGCGCCGCCAACGCCAGCTGGGACAGCTGCGGTGGCTGCACCGACCGCAAGGTGGTGTGGGCCGATGAGCCGGACGGCTACGTCACCCGCTACACCTTCGGCAACCGCTTCCAGATCAACGAAGGCCAGCTGCTGATGACCGAAAGCGGCCTGCCCGGCGGCACCGGCGAGACCGGGGGCACGCCGTTGCGCACGACGACGATGGGTTATCACCCCGCCACGCACGGGCCGTACCCGAACCCGATCGGCTCCAGTGCGCAAACGCGCGGCGACAGCACGCTCGGTTCACAGTTCACGCCGCTGGCCTGGCGCACGATCAATCAGCAGGGCGCGACGTTCTCACTGACCGTCGAGCCGGATTACTACGGCAGTCCCTACATCTCCACGCGCAGCAGCACTTTGGGCATGTCCCGCACTGATTACACCACCTACAGCACCCTGTTGCCGCGCCTGCGCCAGGTGGCGACGGTGACGGCGGCCGACGGCACGGTGATGGTGTCGAACACCTACCTGTCGCCGTCCGGCAACCTGGGCACGAGCAGCCGCTTCGGCCACCTGGAGCAGACGCTGACCTACAACACCGACGGCACGCTGGCCACGCGCAAGGACGGCAACAACTTCGTCACGACCTACACCAACTACAAGCGCGGCCTGGCGCAGAACGTCGCCTATCCAAACACCACATCCGAAAGCGCGGTCGTCAACAACCTCGGCCTGATCGACTCGACCACCGACGGCGCCGGCTTCACCACCAGCTACGCCTATGA
>Ga0308157_10004399_pt1 | contig 18756 bp, 25 predicted proteins | sample PhyBR1_FD_201035 | JGI IMG/M metagenome (GOLD analysis project Ga0308157, IMG submission 201035) | Phyllosphere microbial communities from UC Gill Tract Community Farm, Albany, California, United States - DLSLB.R1 | ecosystem: Host-associated > Plants > Phyllosphere > Unclassified | place: USA...
CCGATGAGGAAGAGCATATTCACCACCACGGCGACGAAAAGTCGAAGACGGTGCTCTCTGGAAAATTCCACATCGTGCTGGCAGAGCTTGGCGTCAATGTTGTCATGACCGAAACGCTCTCCAAGATCGTCGCGCGCCTTTCCCTCGTCATGGCACTTTATGGAGAAGACAAGAAGGATGACTGCGGCGCCGACCACCACCGCATGATCGTCGCCGCGTTAAAGGCTAAGGACTTGGCCAAGGCGCAACAGTTGATGGACCACCACCTCGCCGATATCGAAGGCCGTGTACGTCTGACAGCAGGCCAAGGCGATCGACATACCTTCATGGCGGTGTTGGAGAACTTTTCCTGATCATCCGCCTTGAATGGATCTGAACGACCGACCCGTAGTTCGAGCGACGTGAGGGCCATGGTTTGGGGCAATTGACCACCATTCCACGAGCTGTCCCCGTCAGGGCTCACGGCGCTCAACCTCTGCCCTATGCCTGTCCGGCCGGAAAACCGCGACGGCGAAGGCAGCCATGGTCAAGGCACCGGCAATGAGGAAGGTCAGGCGCATCCCGGATGCGATAGCCGACGCCGGCGCCTGGGTGACGTCCGTCGTGCCGGCACCAAGGGCGAAGAAAAGGCCCATGCCCGAAGCACCGCCAATCAGCCCGATATTACGCGACAAGCCCAAGAGCCCGGACACGGTCCCGCGGCGGTCCTTGGCCACATCCGCTAGGGCTGCCGTATTGTTGGCCGCCTGGAACAGTTGATAACCCGGTGTAAGGACGAGAATCGACAGCCCATAACCGGCGACCCCGATCACGCCCGGCACGATGGCCAGCATAAGCGCTCCAACACCCAGCAGGGCCAGGCCGATTGCAAGCACGCGGTGGCTGCCCCAGGCATCCACGAGCCGGCCGGATGGCACGCCGCTGACGATCGAAATCACCGGGCCGATCGCCATCACCGCGCCGACCTCAGAAACGGTCAATCCCAGCCCGAGGCCGAGATAGAAGGGTCCCACCACCAGCGTCGTCATCATGATGGCAGCGACCAGCATATTCATAAGGAGATTGCCGGTCAGACTCCGGTCCATCACCGACCACAGGCCCGGCGCCTTGCTATCGGCTAAGTGCGCGTCACGCGGCAGAAACGAGACTGCCAGGATCAACGCCAAGGCTGCCAACGGCAGCTGCACCCAGAATATCGCCCGCCAGCCCGACAGCGGGATCAGCAGCCCGCCGAGAGAGGGGCCAAGAGCAGTGCCGATGGCCGAGACGGTGCCGAGCAGGCCCATGGCCCGCCCTATCTGCATCTCGCCTGCGGTCTGGCGCATCAACGCCATGGCCAGCGTCATCAGAAATGCCGCGCCGGCGCCCTGAAACGTCCTTGCCGCGATCAGCACCGACAGGGTCGGCGCGGCGGCGCAGAGCCCGGTGGCCAAAGCAAACAGCACCAGGCCCAGCACGAGCATGGCCTTAATACCGAAGCGATCCGCAAGACGGCCGGCGGCGACGACGGAGACCGTCAGGCTGGCGAGATAGGCCACCGTGACGGCCTGCACCTGTGGAAGCGGTGCTGCAAAGGCCCTGGCGAGATCCGGCAGGGCGATGTTGGCAATGCTAGTGCCGAGCGAGGCCAGGCCAGTGGCCAGCGAGAGGGCGATCGTGATGCCGGCTCGACCAGTCAGCGGTCGGGGTGAATCGATGTTGTCCAATGTCGTTTCCTCTTGTCGAATAATCAACTGAGGGGCAAGCTGCCACTTCAAGCCAACTTGAGGTCAAGTATGAAATTCCTGGATATCGGTGAGGTCGCCGCGCGCACAGGGATCAAGCCGTCGGCCCTGCGCTATTACGAGGAGGCCGGCCTGATCGCCTCGGTATCGCGTCACGGCCTGCGCCGGCAGTTTCCGCCCGAGGTGCTGCTGCAGCTCAAGATGATCGCCATGGGGAAATCTGCGGGCTTCTCGCTCGAGGAGATCGCCGGCATGTTTGGCCGCAATGGCTTGCCGGATCTGCCCCGCGACCTGCTGCGTCAAAAGGCGGAGCACATCGATCAACAGATCGCGGAGCTGACGGCGCTGGGCGAGACACTGCGCCATATTGCCGACTGCCCGGCGCCGTCGCATATGGAATGCCCCACGTTCCGAAGGCTGATCCATCGGGCCATCAAGCGCGATGGTCAGGCGAGCGGTCCCCCAAAGTGGTCATTGAAAGCAGAGGAAGTATAATCACGACGACCCATCCGGCTACGCCCTGAGTGTGGCAATCAATGCCGAGAAGGTGGCTCTTCGGGTTGTTGCAGTAGGTTAAGGCGTGTGCTCTTGAGCGGAATCGAACAGCCGTTCACCTAGTGCTTTTGCCTAGCACCAATTCATTTCTTCAGCGACAGCGTGTACCGGGTATGCCGACGTTCGCCTGTGCGCGTCAGTGCACCGATCTCTACGAGCTGCTGAAGGTCGCGTGTTGCTGTCGCGCGGGATGTATCGGTGATCGAAATGTAGTTTTCGGCACTTAGCCCCCCCTTGAAGCCTGCCGTGCCTTCCTTGAAGATGCGCGCGACTACCTTTTCCTGCCGCTCGTTCAACTGGCCACGAAAACGATCATAGAACTTTGCTTTCTGAATGAAGAAATCTATGCGCTCAAGCGTCGCCCGCTGAGCATCCAGGATCGTTTCTGAAAAGAAAATGATCCAGTCGGTGATATCAAGCGTGCGCTGGTGCCGCTCAAGCTCGGAGTAGTAGGCCTTCCGGCGCTTCTCGATTGTAAAGGCGAGTGAAATGAGACTTGGTTGCCCTATGTTTTGCGCTAGGGATTTCTCAGCGAGCGCGCGCCCAATTCGGCCGTTGCCATCCTCAAATGGATGTATGCTTTCAAAGTAAAGATGGCCTACTGCGGCGCGCGTCAAAGCTTGAAGCGACGTTTGGCCGTCTGGCCCGGATTGATTGAACCATGTGATGAAGGTCTCCATCTCAGCGGCAACCCGGCGAGACGGGGGAGCCTCGAAGTGGATGATGGGCTTGTCCAATCGACCTGACACGATCTGCATGGCGTCTTGATGCGTGCGGTAAGCACCAACTGTTTCAATATATCGGTTTCCGGCCATTAGCATTGAATGCCAGTGGAACAGGCCCTCATGATGCAGCGGCTTATGCCAGCTTCGATATACATCCGCCATCATCTCAGCGATCCCCCGCTCTTGGGGGCGAATCTGTCTATCATCAGCGTCGAGCCCGAACTGCCGACGAAGTGATGATTGGACACTCATTCGGTCCAGAAATTCCCCCTCGATCTCTGAGGTCTTGACCGCTTCGTCGCTCAGCAACTCAATGCGAAGTTGGTTGCTGTCGTCCTCGTTGAAATGTCGAACAGCACCGATAACCTCGCCAGCGGACTGCAGAAATTTCTGCTCCAACGGTACCAGGCTTGCGGTGTCGTATCTGAAGTTTGGCCAACCAGTGTTTTGCCAGTTCCATTTCATGAGTTATAGCGCCTCTCTCTATAACTCATGACTATTGCAATAAATGAGCTATTGCAAGTCCGTCTATCGCTCGTCATCACGATCTACAGTTCCTCATTCAAGAGGCAGCGATTGGCAGGTAACCACTTGCCCTAAGCATATTTTGTTAACGGGCGCCCCCTATTTCCGCTCGCCCTCGGCATTGGTGTCGAGAGAAACGGAATGAGCATGAATAAACACGACCTTTCATCACGACATTTTCAGCAAAAAATATCCCAGTTCTGCGAACTGCGTATCGCGCCGATCACATCCAGGCGAGTGTTGGAGAATATACGGCCTTATCTGACCAGTTTGATCATCTATCGGAAATCGCCCCCGCTTCTGAATGGCCGTATCGACTGGACGATGATCAGTCAGGCCTGCGGGATCGAAGCCGAGTTGACGGCAGAACTGAAAAAGCAGCTCCGGCCAGGCTTGGATGCAATCATCCGCTGGCTCGGTACACCACCAGCGGCCGAAGAACGACGACCGCCAAAGCAGACAGCTAGCTCGAGCAAAATGGCGCCCGCCAGGAAGGCAGCTTCCGCATCCTCGACCAGAAAGCCGCAATGCGCGGCGACCGACGGCACCTTTGCCCGCTCTGCGTCAACATCGCGCGGCCCTGCACCAAAACCGATAAGCCCTTTCCCAGAAGCACTATTTGAAGCGACAGAAGATCCGGCGAGCTTTCAGGACGCACTGGTCTACCATATGCGTCGGTTCGGCGACACATATTGGCAGCTGTACCGCGCCGTTGTTCATCTGGATGAGACTTTCGATACAAGACGCTGCTATCCTGGATGCAGGGGGAGCGCGTGCCCCGCTCCGTTGCCAGCTTTAATATCCTGCGCCGCATTGAGCGGCGCTATCGGTTGCAAGAAGGATATTTTAAGGACAAGCTGCCGCACCAGGCGCGCTCGCTTTATGGTCATGATCTCGGCGATATCAGCCCAGCCGAGCGTCGACGAATTTCATTGCACCTGCCCGAGGACTTCAACAGCCTGCCCTTTACCAAGCGCGAGGAGATCCTCGACTGGGTGCGCCGGGTGATCATTTCCGGCTCTACGGAATATCGCCGCTATCAGGCGGGGCCAGCAAGCAGCGATACGCCATCCGCTTTCCCGGCGTCACCTATGGCAGCAGCTTTCTTCCCTCTCGATCATTGGCCTCGGCGGCCGGCGCCAATCAGAACGTTGCCGCAGAAATTGATGATCCTGATCTGCTCTCTGGCGTCGTAGACGCGCCGCCAAGGCTTGCCATGGAAATGGCAGACCTTATCCGCTTCAAAACCTCGACACTGACGGCGATTGGTTTCCAGCGAAATGGCGTCTGGGGTGAGGAAACGGCCTCCCAGAAGATTGAGCACCTCGGCTTGATGTTTGGTGCGCTTGCTGCCTCGCCAAACGGCGTCGTGAAGGGTTTTGGTCTACCAGTCAGCAAGTTGAGCTTCGGCCTTCTCGTCTTCCCCGGTGTTTGGGACTGGTATCTGCAGTGGCGGGAACAGCGACGCGGTTTCTATACCAAGTGGGAAGAAGACATGCTGATGGTCGCCCAGGCTCTTACTCGTGCAGACGTCGGCTGGATACGGCAGCACCCGGAGCTGCTTCGGAATGTCAGGCCCATCGCGGGCTTGATTGAGCAGGAAGAAATCGACTTCGCGGCTCGCGACTGGCATGGCGCGTGTGACGCGTTTCACCGACATGCCGCGAACCGTTCCAAGGAGATCCAGCGAGTGATGCGCGTGCATCGCGACCCATTTGAACCAATCATGTGCGTCCTTGAAGCGGACAGTCCGTTGGCGGAATATCGTAAGATCACCGATGAGATTCTTGAACGCATGCCGGATGAGAACAAATATCCACGACCGGCCGCCGAAGCAGTTAGATCATTCCTATTGCTTCGCCTGGGCCTGCATCTTGGGCTCAGGCAAAAGAACCTTCGCCAACTTCGTGTCTGCCCCGTGGACACTATCCGACGTCAGAACGCCGGCTGGCGGATATGAAATGCGGTGAGTTGCGCTGGAGCGACCGCGACAATGGGTGGGAGGTTCTTATCCCATCGGTCGCATTCAAAAACTCTGGCTCCTCCTTCTTCGGGCAGAAGCCATTCCGGTTGATTTTGCCCGACCTTCTCGATCTCTACAAATACCTCGACGCGTACATCGACAGGCATCGTGGAGTTCTGCTCGGCGGTGCCAAAGATCCCCAAACGCTATTCGTCAAGACGGTGAAGACCACTAGCATCGATGCTGCTTACAATTCGACCACATTCTACGAGGCCTGGCGGACAGTAATTCAACGCTATGGCATTTATAATCCTTATACCGGGCGCGGTGCGATCAAGGGCCTGCTGCCGCATGGACCGCATAACCTGCGGGACATTCTTGCGACGCATATTCTGAAGCAGACCGGATCCTACGAGCAGGCAAGCTATGCCATTCAGGATACGCCCGATGTCGTGCAACAGCACTACGGGCGCTTCCTGCCGCAAGACAAGGCGGCCCTGGCTGCCAAAATCCTCAATCAGGTGTGGGAAGCTGCGTAAGATCGAATGAGATACTCGGCTCGGATAGTGATGACAGTCTCCGTCCGAGCCGACCCTCTCGTTTAGCTCTTTATGAGATTCGAACCTGTGGCCAACCGGATCGGTCATCGCAGTGTAGCAAACCGGCGGAAGCTCGAACTTCTCAACAACCTTTGCCCCGAGGGCAACCAATCGATCCGTCTCACCATCGAGATCCCAGGTCGAAAAGTCGGCATGGACACGGCTGCGCCGCGTGGGCAGGTCCGCGATCTTCTGAAACAGGATCAGCGGTGTCGATCCCGTGGGCAACAGCACGACATTGTCGCCGTAGTCGCCGCCGATCGGAACGTCCGCAACCTGTGACCACCAAGCGGCAAGTGCTTTCGATTCTCACAGTCGAACGTAATGGCGTGGAGTTTCATGAGAGCGGTCCTTCAGGATTGTTGATTGAAGTGTTTTGTGGCCGCGGCGCTTTGTTCGGCGCGCCGAGGCATGTTGTATTTGGCTGTGCAAGAACCGAGGCACCTATCGTGCGCTGTCGATGATCATGCCGCCATCGGGAGCGAGACTGTAACCGGTGATGAACTGCGCATCACTGCTGGCAAGGAACAGGACGGCAGGTGCGATGTCGTCTTCAGGTGAACCGAACCGCGAAAGAGCATTGGGCGGTGGCGGTACCTTGGCCTCGGCCGCGCCCCAGGTATCGGCAACCGGCAGCACATTGTTGACAGTGATATTGTCCGGGCCCCATTCCTTCGCGGCAGTACGGGTCAGTGCCCTCACCGCTTCCTTGGCCATGCCATAGGGGCCGTAGGGCAGGATCGTGACGACGCCCGCAGCTGAACCGAAATTGATGACGCGGCCGTGCCCATTGGCCTTTAGATGCGGGTAGCACGCCTGCATCGTTCGAAGATAGGCAATGGGGCCCATGTCGAAATTGCGCTGCAACTGTTCCACAGACAGGTCGATGATAGATGACATGACTGCCGAAGGGTCAAAGGCGTTATTGACCAAGATGTCGATACGACCCCAAGTCGCGACAACCTTATCGACTGCTGCAGTGATTTGGTTCGCGTCGCCGAGATCACACGGCACGCTGATCGCGGTCCCGCCTGCGGCTTCGATGTCGGCAACGACTGCCTCGACATTGGCTGGCGTGATCGAGACAACCGCGACCTTTGCGCCCTCGTTTGCGAACAACTTGGCGGTGGCCCGCCCTATGCCGCGGCCCGCACCTGTGAGACGACCCATAATTTTCTCCATTTCTCAGTTTGATTTTTGGTGTGGTTGTCAGAAACCCAAAGCTTGCAGGTACGCTGAAGGGACGGCGCGCACGGCGTTCTGAGTGAGAAAAGAGGCGAACAGCAATACCAGCCCGATCACCGCAGGTATGGCACCCGCAGGTTTGCGAGCGCCCAGATGTGCCATTCCCGACAACAGCAAGTGATAGAACATTCCGGCATAGGCCAGATCGCTCAGCGGCACGTTGATGCGGGAGAGGATCGCCAATGGGCCGAGGATTTTGACCACGATCATGAACGGAACGAGGTGAGAGGCGGAATAGCCAAGATCGACTTGCGCCTTCCTAACGAAATCCCGCTTCGTCAGATACATGAAGGCTGAGCTAAAGTAGAGCAGTGTCAACAGTGTCGTACTGATCCAGTATATATATGTTGAAACCATGCAGAAACCATCCCGCTGCTAGGCAGCGCCTTTTTTTAAAAACGATGAATTAAGAGCTTTTTACGCTCCGATGATGCATTTTTGTAAATTGTTGTCTAAGATTGTTTCTTGCAAGTAGGATGAATTAAGACACCATAGTATGGAAATACATACCATGACTGATAGAACGCCGACGATGCAAGACGAGATGCGCCGTGCCTTCAGCATGCTTTCTGGAAAATGGAAGCTTGAAATCATGTGGCTGCTCAACGAACGGGTCTACCGCTTTGGAGAGCTTCGCAAGGCCATACCCGGGATTACCCAGCACATGCTGACTGCGCAGCTCAGAGAGCTGGAAGCAGACGGTTTGGTATCGCGAACCATATTCGCCGAGGTGCCGCCGCGGGTCGAGTACGAGATGACTGAAAAAGCGCGTGGGCTTGGTCCCACGATGCAGGCGTTAGCGGCATGGTGGGGTGAGTATGGAAAGACTGTGCCCGTCAGGCCTTCAACACGAGGCCGCAAACCCTTGTGAAGACAGATTGGCGTGAGCCGACACAGTGTAACACAACAGAATATTTGGTGATGGGGACTGTTGCCGCGCTGAGTAGCATTTTGCCGCTTGGTCGCTTTCACCGCAAAAACTTGAAACCAACAGGCCTGAGTTGTGCCGGTACGTCTCCCAGGCAGATTCCCATATCCGGCCGTGCTGTACTACTTTTCCTGACCACTCCACCTTGAGCCATAACGAACCGTTGACCCATAGGCGTCTATCGTTAACATGCTGTATTCACGATCAGACCGCGGCATATACCGCTATTATGGAACTTTTGCCACTCAATTAGATGCCGGCAAAGCGGAATCTGGTCCCGCAGATATATCAAAGTTCTCCTTATTTACCTCCATCGAGTCCTGCCACGCCTCGACCTCCGCCAACAAACCTCCGGTATCGAGTGAGAAGCGCTCCTGGGCGATGCAAAGAAAGCTCTGCAGCGCCATCGACGAAAACCAAAGAATGGAATGGAAGAAGTATTTGTAATGTTTGTCGCTTTCAACTTTCTCAAATAGGCTGAAGCTGAAATGCTCCTTGTGGGTTTCGTCAAGCCGATTGAACCAGACCTTAGGCTCGGCGTGCGCGGCATGACTACTCAAAACATTGATTTTCCGCATTAGCGGTTCAATTCTATTGTTTGGCAGGCTGCCTTGGCGCTGCAAGTTCCAATAGTGTCTGCTTATCCCGTTCCGTTTGCGCTCATTTGTGAAATAGTCCTCCAATGACAAATCGCCCGCTGCGATGGCTTCAGCATAGAGCGCCGCATCCAGAGCAAGCCGTGATGTCATGAAGCCCGTTGTCAGGTGCCCCCGCATATAGTGTGCGCAGCCGGCGAACAGCTGAGCCTTTGCATAAGAGCAGAGGCAATAATAAATCTTCTCGTTTTGAAGCAGAGCGCCTTCTCGGTTCAGCCAAGCATTTAAGATCTCCATCAAGCGATCAACATAAGGCATCTGTTCGAGAAGATCGTATTTTGCGTTGTGTGCGGTGTCCTGCTCGTCTGCTAGATAGTCAAAAAGCTGCTTTCCAACTGCTCTGTCGGCATATTTCTTTGGCCACTCGGTCATACGGTACCTCACCCACTTGGTGTGTTCCCCTTGTTACGGCGATCATCATAAAGCGACAAGTAACCCGCCAACGAAAGCCAAGACCGCCGCAGCGGCCTTGGTTTTCGCCGCTTACGTGTCCTTGCGGTGATCCCACCCGGTTTCGACGCCGATCTCGGTTTCTTTGCCGAATTCGACGGGCCGAGAGAACCGGATCGTCTTTTGGCCTTTGCCCGGTCTCCCGAGGGCCAGGAATTGAACGCGGCTTTTGTGCAATCACGGATGCGGGGCAGCGCCGGCTGCTCCTTGGCATGCTCTAATCGACAACTTATCTTCACCATGCGAAATGCTGACATCCGGGTGAATGCTCTCCCGACGACCGTTGAGGGCTAGCACATTCTGGACTAATTTCGTTGACCGAATGGGGTATGACGCAAGGCTCAATGTGACTATGACTTCGCAAATCTTTCTCCTCACGAATTCAAGGATCTGGCGCGTGATGTCACGGGCCGCGAAGCGTTTCCGGCCGGCCCTGACTTTGGCATGGACGGCCGTCATGCTGCTTCCGAGGGCACTATAGTCCTTCAGGCTAAGCACTAATGCGCGCTCTGGTTTCGCGGCTCTGAAATCGAAGATGACTAAAGAGCGTGCATCGATCGATAAGCTGACACCAGGGCGATACATTCTGGCTACGTCAGCAGCGCTCACACCAAAGAACAAATCCGCATTAGCGGCAATCATAGGCCCCGCGCTACTTGGTCCCGGCGACATTCTGGGACTTGACGATCTCAATGCTCTTCTGTGCAAATACCCGGATATTGAGCGGGCTCACCAGAGGCTGTGGACTACCAGTTCGACGGTCTTCGAAGCTATCGTCACAGAAATCGTCGATCAGGCGCTTGGGAAAGTACTCAGCGCCCCATCGGTATTGAGCCACTGGCTGCAAGCGCCTGGCGTGGTCACACAACATTCTAGACGAGCCGTCCAAGCAAAGGTCGCGAGTGCCTATTCACGCTTCGTCGGTCGGCGACGGAACAGCGCGTTCGCGATCCGTCGCGACCACCATCTATCTACATCGCCAGACCGGGCACTTCGCGCAAGCGAGGTGCCTTTCCCTGTTAGCGCTCTCTGCGCATGATCGAATGAAACTCCATCGACGGTGTCGTGCCAAAGGCATCCACATATGCCTCGCACACATTGGTCCATTGATGATTATTGTAGAACGCCAGAATAATCGGCTTGAGTCCTTGGTAAGATATGCCGAGTTCGCGTTGAAAATCGCTTTCGAACTCTCCGGTACTCATCGTTCCACCATTTTCGAGCCGGTGATCCCAGCGCTCAAATATATCGTGGGCCTTTTCGACGTCCGCTTCGCTCCAATTCTTGCTCAAAATCAGCGACTCAATAGGGTGCTTTTCATAGTCGACCGCGTCAGCAAGAAGCGAGACGTGGTAGACGAGTTTTCCGATGATTTCGACCATCTCATCATTGGTCATTTGAGATCTCCCATGTTCGCAGTATTCGAGCCCAGCTCCGAAATAGTGTCCTGGACCAGGACCTGCAGTTCCTGCCACGTTCCGGAATCGGGACCTAACTCAAATGACGCCTGATAGTTGTTGAGCTTTGCCTGTGCCTGCGTCAGTTGTTCTCTCGCTTCGCTACCGTGTCCCGCTTTGGGCAACGCGCTTAAAGCGTTGTCGAATTCTCGACGTATAAGATCGAAACGGGCGCCGAACTTGTGACCTCTAATCAGCTTCTTCTCCGGCGCGACGTCGCGAATATGTTCCTGGGTAGATTTAAGGCGCTCTCCCACGGCAGCCAGCTGGACGACCGCCACCGCACTTTTGGCAGCCTGACTTGCCTTTTTCGCTTTCTTGGCCTCTCGAATGCTTACGACCATGCTCGCAAGCGTTACGGCCACGCTGACAATACTTATCCAGTCAGTCAAACCCACGGCTATTCCTACGATCTCGAGATCACTTTCAGTTCTTCCTGAAACATCTAATCGAATGGCAGGTGCCGGGCAATTCCCTCCAGGCGTGCATTTGCCGCCATACGCACAAAGTTTCCGTGCGTCACGGCGACATTGTTTCCTCAGTCATCACTGACTCCTATGTGTCCGGAAAGCGACCGATATCCTTACGCCCACGTAGTCAGTCCGCACACCACCTGATCCTGGGCGGCGACTGTCAGGAAACTATGTGCATAAATCAAATGCCCGGAAAACGATAAGCTATACGACCATTCTCCGCCTTGAAATGGGATTTGAACCGTTGCCCCAGCTGCGCCGTTCGCAAACCATTTAAAAATTGTGTTTAAAACCAGTTAGTAATCTTAGTGGACGCCTCCGTTTTTTCGGGTCCGCTTAGCGACCATTTTGACCCCGCCCAACGATCAAGGATCGAGCTTTGAACGGCTGGATCTACTTAGCCAGTGGTGCAAAGCGCAGAGCGCATCTGGCGCTTCGACTGGGAGTAAAGGCCTTGTCGGCGGGAAAATCCCACTTGGCGGCAATGGTATCGCCCGGCTTTATCGGGTCAATATTGATGGGACGTTCCACATCCCAACTCTTTCCCTTGCTTCGCCTCCCGAGCTGCAACCGGAACGGGATCCGGCGCTTGGGAAGCGCACCTCTTACGTCCATGGTGATTCGGCTGTGGATTAAGGCAAGTTCAAGCAATCCCAAGGCCGCAAGTCTAAACCTGCTGTGGTAGTTACTTGCCATTCCGCTCCGGAGGTTACACGTGGATTGGCAGACGCGCATGACCGATTGGGGCTTCAACCCCGCCTTCTGGATTGGGACGTTCATTGGCGTCGTTGGACTGGCCATGGCGTGGAAGATGCGCTCAGTTTCCCGGATGGCATACTACTGTCGACACTCATCCATCATCGGCGAAGAGCAAACGAAGTACACAAGCGATCTGCACGTGACGTTCAAGGGTAGAGAGATCGAGCGCGCCACGCTGACCCAGCTTTATGTCTGGAACGACGGCAACCAGACGATCCGCAGAGAAGACATCACCAAAAAGAAACCCCTTGGATTTGCTGTTCCTGGTGGCCAGTTCCTTCTTCGGATGACCGTCGCGCAGATGGCAGACGAAGCTATGGACGTCACCTTCACTGACGGGGACGAAGCATCCTTCAATGTTGAGTTTGAATATATTGAACCCCGCCAAGGTTTCGTCTGCGACATCCTGCACACCGGCAAGCCGGAGGACTTCGAGTTTTTCGGCACCCTTATCAAAGTTAGGGAGCCTGTAAGGAAGCCGCTTCCCATACCGAAAATTTCCGCCCAATTCATTTTCTCGACCATCCTCCTTCTCGTCGCCTATCCTCTGAGTAGCCTAGAAATGATTGGCATCTTGAACCTGCCAGGGACTGGGCCAGTCGCGTACATCATTGGGAGGGTTGTCCTTGTGGGCGGCATGATCGCATCGCTTTTCACGGCTTACATCATGATTAAATCGCAGTTTGCGACCGTATTTTTTGGAGGCCCGTCTCCGCCAGACAATTCGGTTACGGAGCTTGCTGAGCAATGAAACGCCCAACGAAATCACCAAGTCGGGCTTGGCGTCCGCGACACCTGGCCCGTGACCCGCTTCGCATAGTTGAGCTCGCCGTAGTAATCTGTGGGACGATTGTCTCGGCGGCTTCATCATATTTTGCTTGGCAGGCTGCGGCGTCGACGGCGGAACAAGCACGATACGCTCAGGCCGCGCTTACTGCGGCAGATATGAACGCAACCTTCAGGACATATATTTCGTCCTGGAACCGGATCTGCAACGCAATCACGGCACCCGAGTATTACCTGACAGTCGGCACACCTGTATTCGATGCGGATGGGCGCCTTGTCGTCTCCGTCACTAATCTGGGTTTTGATCGAGCCAGCTTCGACATAGCGAAATACATCGACAGAGTTGCTGGTGCAGAAGATGTGGCGAAGGACACCTTGCTCGAATTTCGCACCTTCCTCCCCACAGATGCCTTCGACAGAACAGAGCAAGCCGCGATCATCATTTCATATTTCTATTTTTCACCGGATTATCTCGATGACGGTCCGGATGAGCTGATGACGCAGATCGTGCGAGCCGCCGCCTTGTGCCGCTACTACACCGAAGAGCAGATGAAGTGGTTTAGGGATCGGTCTTACAAGATACAGCCTGTTATCTCGTCACTGTTTCGATTGGACATTCGGTACAGCACGAAAGAGCCTCCGACCCCTCGACCTCGCTGACGATATGCTTCGCATGGCACGGAAGTATTCTTTGATGGATTCCGCGGCCCGGCGCAGCCAACAAAATCGGATTCATTTGATGTGAACTGATTCGAACCGTCGACCCGCCATAGCTTTCGATGAATGCCGGCAGATAAATGAGGCAGTTCAAGTATCTAATCAATTTAAGACGTCCGGAATCGGGTCGGGAGAGGGTTTGTCCGAAGCTGGGGTGGCGCCAGGCGTAACGCGACATTCGCGCGCCTCGGGTAGAGTTGTCTGCGCTCGGTCCTTAGGGGACCCTGAAGTCTAGAGTTTGGTTGGAAGCACCATAACGCGGTGTCCAGGAACGCCGCAGCAGGCCGCAAAGTTTAGATAAAATTTACGCTAAATGCTAACGGTTTGAATCGATCCGCCCATGCTACGTTTCAGGCAAAGTCCAACCGGGAGCCCGCCTGCGATGATCTGGAATTTGGAAAAGTTCGAAGAGGAACGTCTCGACCTCATTGAGGTCATCGACAATCTCAAGAGGTGGGAACGTTTCTCGATAGATGATCGGCACATCATCTCATTGCAGATCACCGCCCATATGATGAGGCTGAGCGAATTGGATGAGGACTTGGCACGCTTGCGCGATGAAGAATGGCGCGTTACGGCATGTCTCGTCCCCAGTTAAGCCTTGTCATGAATGAAGCGGAAAGCATCGGGAACCAGTGGCGCGCAGGCAAGAAGGCATCCTGCGCGCATATAGGCATCACCCTATTTCAGTGTTTGTTTCAAGGAATTGCTTGACATCTTCCAATAGCCCGCTGACCCCCGGCAGTGCGATGCGGTAATAGACAACAAGTCCGTGGCGTCTTGTTTCCACGACGCCCGCCTCGCGCATTTTTGCAAGATGCTGCGAAAGCGCCGATTGCGACAGATCGATCTGGTGCGCCAACTGCGTCACGCTCCGCTCGCCTTTGAGCAATGTCAGCACGACCTCCAGTCTTTTTGCGTTTGACAGGACGCTGAGCACCTGACTGCAACGCTGGAAATAGAGGGAGCTATCCTGTTCAGCCAATCGACGCATCTTCGTTCTTCCCCGCAGATTTCCATGGGTTTCGTCATAACATTTGCGTGGGTTTCCGTCTTTTCGAAAGTGCAGAATGGTCCCCGTAACTCGATCCGACACGGCCTGCCAATGAGGGTTATCTGATTCCTGGCTCATTCAAAATCTCTCTGAGATTATCGGTTTCAATATGAATATTAAAAAATATAGAACGCTTGATTGCCTGACCGGATGCCGCCTTCTCTACCCCGTCCAGTTCTGGGCGATCTCTAGTGTTGCAGATATTCACCTCCCCGCTTGCGGCATTAAGGAGCTTGAAACAAAAGGGCGTCGGCCACAATCATCCAGCGATTGCACTCCACGACCGCTTGCGATTCAATTGCCATAAAACGATAAAGGCCATCGTGCTGAGAGCTCCAAGAACCGCAACGACCGCATGCGCTCCGATCCCCGCCATCAGCGCAGCCAAGACCGGCGGTGCCAGTGCGTTGATCAGGTTCATCGGCAAGGCAATAGTAGCCATTGCAGCGGTATAGTCGGCCTTCTCAAAGAAAACGAGCGGCATTGTCGCTCGGGCGACGGCAAAACCCCCGCTCGCCACGCCGTAGATTACGAGTGCCAGCGACAGACAGAATGCCTTGACCGCCAATCCAAATTACAAGGAGACCGATGGGTATCATTGCGCCGGACATGATCCCGGTGGAGAGCCCGTCCCATCGCAACGTGCGATAATAGGAGAAGTTGTCGATACCCCTGAACGAGAGTGTCGGCCCGAGTTCATTGCCTTCGACGGTGTGATTGTAGACGCTGGCGGCCGAGCGTCTGCTGTTCAAGGGCTACGACCGCTATGCCCAGATCGGTGCCAACAATCCCCGCGCCGTTCAGCGCCGCCACGGTTTCGTCGGTCGCCTCAGAGGGGTCGCGGATGTCGAGTTACCAGCGCTGGAAATGAATTCACCCTCTACCGTTTCTTCCTCTCGGCCCGAAGGTCGATCGGCGCGTTGGTCTACGTGCGAGCACCCGGAATATCAAGCAAATGGTCTTTCGCAGCTTCGTCCGGCTACCCACCCGCATCTTCGCTGCCCGTGTGCGCGGCGATGAACATGGCGACGGCTGATCGGCAATAAGACTCGATCTCGTTGTCATCCTCTGCTCTAACCTCATCAAACCGTGCGACAAGCAGGAGATCGGAGCCTTTGAAAAGCGCACCGAACAAGCGGGCAGACTGGTGAGGATCAGGCACGTTCAGAAGCGCCTTTGCATGCAATTGACGCAACAGGGCCTCGATTTGCGCGATGATATGGGCGGGGCCTGCTTCGTAATGAAGCTTGCTCAATGACGTTTGGTTTGGCGTGTCGGCCATGACCATGGCTTCGACATTGCGGACGTCGGGGCGCAGAAGCGAGCGAAGCAGTGACGATCCCGCCGCCATCAACTGATCTTCGGCTGAACCATTGACGCCTTCAAAAAGTTTCTGCGGCATTAACTGCTGGCATCGGGCCGCAAAGGCCGCGCCAAACAGCGCCTCCTTGTTCTCGAAGTGCTTGTAGATGCTGAGCTTGGATATCTTCGCGCGCTGAGCGACCTTATCCAATGTCGCCGCATGAAATCCTAGTTCCTCAAACAATTCGCACGCCGCGTCGACGATCGTCTGGCCAAGCGCCTCGTTAGCGGGCCGGCCGCGCCGACTCTGGATATTTTGGTTCATGGCTATTGCGATCCTTGACAGTATCGTTATTTAAATTTACGATACCATTTAGTATCTGAAACATGCAAGGTCAAATCCACCAACCTTGGCCGCGAGGGTGCCATGCAACGACGAACACTGCTGAAGCTGGCCGCAATGTCAGCCATTGGCGCCCCTCTTGCTGAGGCCACAGCAAAATCTAATCCAGGCCCTTCTATCCGCAACACGGAGACTATCACAATGAATGACGTCATCATCATCGGCGGCAGCTTTGCTGGCCTCGCCGCCGCTTTGCGGCTAGGTCGTGCCCGCCGTAATGTCATCGTTCTCGATACCGACCTGCAGCGCAATCGCTTCGCTGGTCGCTCGCATGGCGCGCTCGGCCACGATGACAAGCCACCGTCCGCGATCCTGTCCGAAGCGCGGCAGCAACTTGCGCGGTATCCTGCAATCAAAATGGTCAATGCCCGCGCCGACAATATTTCCGGCACCATCGACAATTTCTCCGTCCGCACTGGCGATGGTGAAACCCTGAATGCGCGCCGCGTGATCCTGAGCTACGGCGTTGTTGACCAAATGCCTGCCGTCCCGGGTTTTGCCGAGAACTGGGGCACATCCGTCATCCCATGCCCATACTGCGACGGCTTCGAAGTTGCTGACCAGCATTGGGGTCTCGTCTGGTTCCGCCCACAGTCGCACGTTCAGGTCAAACTGTTTCAGCATTGGACTGACAAGTTGACTGTCTTCGCAGATGGTCACTACATTGCCCCCGATGTCCGGACCGATCTCGCGCATCGCAATATACCGATCATTGAGGGCCGGATCACTGAGATTGCACGTCATGGTGACCATGGGGCCACCATCAAGCGCGATGCTGGCCCCGATGTCGCCGTCGACATCCTGTTTGCCCATCCGCCGATCAATCCGTCTGCAACCCTGCATGACGCATTGGGACTCGCCACGGTCAATACGCCCCTTGGCAGCGTTCTCAAGGTCGATGAGCGCCGCGAGACCAGCATGCCCGGCATCTACGCCGCCGGCGATCTAGCCATCCCCGGGATGCCCTCGGTCACCAACGCAATATGGCAGGGCGCGACCGCGGGCATCTCCGCCCAGCAATCGCTGCTGGTTTAAGAGCAGGAAGCATCGATCACCCTATTTCAATTTCGCGATAGACAGGAGCGCCCACCATGGCCGCCGCAAAACCGTTCATACCTCTCGATGAGAAATTTCCTTTCGACCGCCAACTCGGCATCGCGGCCGCACCTCTTATGCTCATCAACCTCTTCACCGTCGTTGATCCCGCCGACGAAGCGGGCTTTCTGGAGGCTTTCAAGGCGGCGGCTGAGGTCATAACGAAGCAACCGGGCTTCATTTCCATGCAACTGCATCGAGCGATCGGCGATAGCCCGACTTACCTGAACTATGTGGTGCGGGAATCCACCGATGCGGTCCGCGCCGCCTTTACTGATCCCGCGTTCCTCGCGAAACTTCCAGCATATCCGTCATCGGTCGAAGCCAGACCGCATCTGTTTCAGAAGGTCGCCGTCCCCGGCTTCTGCGTTGCCTGACCCCTGAAATATAACAAGGCGCGCTGGCGGGTAGCCCGCCCAGCAGGCGATTCTGTTTTAAGAGCGCAGATCGGAGGATCAGCATGGCAGTCGAACAGGATAGCGCGGGCGCGCGCTTCCCTCCGCCCTTCGTCTATCTGGGAGCGCTGCTGTTGGGACTGGCGGCGGAACGGTTCGTCCCCCTGCGCTCGTTCGGCATCGACTGGCGGCTTTTGGCCACGATCGGCGCGGTACTGTTCGTTGCCGGCGCGGTATTAATGGTTGCAGCGGCGGGGCTGTTTCGCCGACTTGGCACCAACGCGCCACCGTCGCGGCCAACCACCCTTATCGTAACGACCGGTCCCTATCGGTGGACCCGCAATCCCATGTATCTCGCCATGGCGCTTATCTATGCCAGCCTCGCGATCGGCTTGGACGGGCCGATCGCCCTCGCCTTGCTACCCTTGGTTCTGATCGCGATCCAGACGCAGGTGATCGCGCGCGAGGAGCGCTATCTCGAAGCGAAGTTCGGCGACGACTACCGCCGCTACAAGGCCAGGGTTCGCCGCTGGTTCTGACTATTCGCTGTTGCCGCCCCGAAGCAAGTGTTGGTATCTTTCATGCGGCCGGTCTTGGAAACGGATAGCATGCATGGGCTTGGCACACTCCAGCTTTGACTTGCCTGACAGACACCGTCACTCGCTGCGAAGTGGGGATCCCACGCTCAACTGGCAGCTATCGCGGACACATTGGGCTGTTTCTCGCGATAGCATCGACGCCATGACCCCTATTGGGCGAAAAGCCGCCGCAGCCTCCGCTCTTGAACCGAATCGCACCTACGGACGCGCTGTTTTTTCGCGTCGATCTCATTCGGACTCTTCAAAACGTCAGAGACTTCGAAATCCCAGTCCTGAATCGCGTTCACCAATGACTCGTCAATCATTAGAGGACCGTCTCGATTTTGAAGTCTCTGACGTTTTGAAG
>Ga0308157_10004402_pt1 | contig 18754 bp, 21 predicted proteins | sample PhyBR1_FD_201035 | JGI IMG/M metagenome (GOLD analysis project Ga0308157, IMG submission 201035) | Phyllosphere microbial communities from UC Gill Tract Community Farm, Albany, California, United States - DLSLB.R1 | ecosystem: Host-associated > Plants > Phyllosphere > Unclassified | place: USA...
GATTTTATGCGTGGCGCAGCTTTGAGTGAAGGCGGAAAACCAATTATGGCTTTGTCTTCCAGAACCAAAAAAGGCGTTCCAAGAATCGTTCCTTTCCTGAAACAAGGTGCTGGTGTTGTGACAACAAGAGGCCATATCCATTACGTTGTTACGGAATTTGGAACAGCTTATCTCTATGGAAAAAACCTTCGTCAAAGAGCAAAAGCATTGATTGAGATTTCTCATCCAGACGATAGAGAAATGTTGGACAAAGCGGCCTATGAAAGATTCAGATAAAAATAAATTATTATTGAAAAGCCTTTGCATAAAGGCTTTTTTGTATATTTGGTATTAAAACAAATACCCGATTGAAGTCAATTTATAATTTAATAAAGGAAGAAGTACGAGAACATTCCATCATAAAAAATTCTATTCTAGCAGATTCAAAGCCTTGGAAAAGAAGTCATTACGTTATTTTGGCTGAAATAATTTCGGACGAACTTTCTGAAAAAGATGAACTCCAGAATGAAAAAAAATTCGAATTAGGAACCAGTATTTCTCACATTACACTCCAACGTTTTTTCGAAAGCGATTATGATTTTAAAACGCATAACGACCTGCGTTTTATCAAAACGCTGGATAAGATATGTATCTTTCTGGGTTTCAAAGATCTTAATTCATTTGTAAAAACTGTAAAAGGAAAAAATGTTTATGATGAGTCCAAGCTTGGAAAAGAATTCACTACCGATATAGTTTATAAATATTGCCAGAAAAATTTTGAATTTTTTAAATTTTTTCCTGAATTAAGGTTTGATGTCTTCGATGACCTTATATTTCCAGATTCTCCATTTATTGAAAGAATAAAGGGTTTTAGTTATCAACTCTCTGACAAAAAATTAAAATTGTTTACCAATAACAACCGTTCAAACTTCGAAATCTTTGATATTGAAGTGGTGTCTGAGGAAAACGAAATGATTGTTGTAAAGGCGCAGGAGTTTTGGAATCTTGTTTTTAAAGTAGAAAATACGGAAGAGGAATATATCGTTAATGAATTAGATACTCATATTTATTTCATCAAAAGGATGGATAATGTCTGGAAAATTTGGGATAATTACAATCCCAACTCTGGGTTACTTAATATTTTGATACAAAAAAAGCCGTAATACGGCTTCGTGACTCGGGCTTTCATCTATGTTTCTAGAATCTTTTCATAATTCTAGTACCAAAAGTAGGCATCCAAAATTCATCAACGCAAACTTAAATATACTTAAAACTACATATTGTGTTTTTGATATATTTCCGGTTAAATTTTTATTAAGATATAATAATTTGTTTTCGAATTGATAAATAATTTATTTTAATATTGATTTATATTTAATAATAGTGCAATCGATTGCGTGTTCCTGATTTTCTCCTTTTTTAATTTTCCATTAAAGATTTAAAATACAATAAACTAACAATCGTTAGTTTGTTTCCAAAAAATCCTTATCTTGGCATCAACAGATATAAAAGTAAAAAGTAAAATGTCAACACTCACTTTTGCCGAGAAAATCGCACAAGCGGAGAATTTTCTCCCAATCAACGGAACAGATTATTTAGAATTTTATGTGGGAAATGCCAAGCAAGCGGCCCATTTTTACAAAACCGCATTTGGTTTTCAGTCCGTAGCTTATGCGGGCCCGGAAACTGGTGTGAGAGACCGGTCATCATATGTTCTTCAACAAGGGAAAATCAGATTGGTTTTAACTTCAGGACTTAAATCCGATTCTCCAATTTGTGAACATCAGAAAAAACACGGCGACGGTGTCAAGATTCTCGCACTTTGGGTAGATGATGCCGAAAAAGCCTTTGAAGAAACCACAAAACGTGGCGGAAAACCATATCTGGAACCTCAAACTTTGACCGACGAATTTGGTGAAGTCAAGATGTCCGGAATCTACACTTACGGTGAAACCGTTCATATGTTCGTGGAACGTAAAAATTACAACGGTGCATTTATGCCAGGTTATGAGAAATGGGAAAGTGATTACAATCCTTCCGATGTTGGACTTTTGTACGTGGACCATTGCGTAGGAAATGTCGGCTGGGACAGGATGATTCCAACGGTGGAGTGGTACGAGAAAGTGATGGGATTTGTCAACATTCTTTCGTTTGATGACAAACAAATCAACACAGAATATTCTGCTTTGATGTCAAAAGTAATGTCCAACGGAAACGGATTTGCAAAGTTTCCAATCAACGAACCAGCCGAAGGTCAAAGAAAATCTCAGGTTGAGGAATATCTGGATTTCTACGAAGGCGAAGGCGTTCAGCACATTGCGGTTGCAACAAAAGATATTGTGAAAACCGTTACAGAACTGAAAAGTCGTGGGATAGAATTTCTATCGCCACCGCCGGAAGCCTATTACGAAATGATTCCGGACAGAGTTGGGAACATCGATGAAGACATTAAGAAACTTCAAAGTTTAGGAATTTTGGTTGACTGTGATGAAGAAGGTTATCTACTTCAAATTTTCACGAAACCAGTGGAAGACAGACCAACCTTGTTCTATGAAATCATCGAGAGACACGGCGCTCAGAGCTTCGGAGCCGGAAATTTCAAAGCACTTTTCGAGGCTCTGGAAAAAGAGCAGGAGAAACGTGGTAACTTATAAACCAAATCATTCACTATAGAATTAAAGCATTATTTTTAATGCTTTAATTTTTTGTCTAAATCCTAACATCTAAACTCTAACTTCTATAATATGAAATCATTCATAGAATATTCCTCAGATTCAGACTTTTCCATTCACAATATTCCGTTTGGTGTTTGTGTTTTTAATAAAGAATTTATTGCTTGCGCCACCCGAATTGGCGACATCGTCATTGACCTTGCAACTTTGTACGACCTTGGCTATTTTGAAGAAATCACCGAAATGGACGACAATGTTTTTGAAGCCTACACAATCAACGAATTCATCGAACTTGGGAAACCGATTACTAATAAAGTCAGAGAAAAAATCCAACAGCTTTTATTGGAAGATTCACTTCTTTCAAAAGACGAACGAACGATTACAGATTGCTTCTACAATCTCGACGAGATCCAAATGATGATGCCTTTGCACATCCCGAATTACACCGATTTTTACAGCAGTATTCAGCACGCAACCAACGTCGGGATGATGTTCCGCGACCCGGCCAATGCGCTTCTTCCAAACTGGAAACATTTGCCGGTTGGTTATCACGGTCGTGCTTCGTCCATCGTTTTATCAGGAATCGATATCATCAGACCTTGCGGACAAATCAAACTGCCAGACGCAGACAAACCAATTTTCAGCGCGTCAAAACAATTAGATTTTGAATTGGAGATGGCTTTTGTCGTGAATAAAAATACAGATTTGGGCGACAGGATTTCTGTGGCTGAGGCAGAAGATGCGATTTTCGGAATGATGATTTTCAACGATTGGTCGGCGAGAGATATTCAAAGTTGGGAATATGTTCCGTTGGGACCGTTTTTAGGAAAGAATTTTGGTTCGTCCATTTCGCCTTGGATTGTGACTTTGGAAGCTTTAAAACCATTCAAAACTGAATCACCAAAGCAAGAACCGGAAGTTTTGGATTATCTGAAATTCGAAGGCGAAAAAAATTACGACATCAATCTCGAAGTTTATTTGAAACCGGAAAACTCTGAAGAAAATCTGATTTCGCAAAGCAATTACAAATTTATGTATTGGAATATGTTCCAGCAGTTGGCGCATCACACAGTTGGTGGTTGCAATGTGGAAGTAGGCGATGTTTACGCCAGCGGAACAATTTCCGGAGAAGACGAAAAATCCTACGGCTCTATGCTGGAATTATCTTGGAAAGGCACAAAACCTTTACAACTCAAAAATGGAGTCGAAAGAAAATTCATAGAAGACGGCGATACGATTACGATGAAAGCTTGGTCGGAAAAAGACGGAATTCGAGTTGGGTTTGGGGAAGTTTCAGGGAAGATTTTGCCTGCTGTTTTACCACAATAGACACAAAGATTTTTCACAAAGTTCACAAATGCTTTCACCTTGTGTTCTTTGTGAAAAAACCTTTTGTTCCTAGTGGTTAAGAAATATTTTAATTAAATAAGAAATGAAAACAATCATCCCATCCGATATTTCCGCAGTTCAGCTTCAGCAAGTTATGCAAACAGCGATTGCACCAAGACCAATTGCTTTGGCAAGTACGATTAATAGCAAAGGAGAAGTCAATCTCTCACCTTTCAGTTTTTTCAATATGTTCAGCACGGTTCCGCCTATTGTCATTATTTCGCCTTCCAGACGCGTGCGTGACAATACGACAAAACATACTTTGGAAAACCTGAAAGAAGTTCCAGAATTGGTCATCGGAAATGTCAATTTCGAGATGGTTCAGCAAGTTTCTTTGGCAAGTACGGAATACGAAGATGGCATTAATGAATTCATCAAATCAGGATTGACGATGAAGCCTGCCGAGATTGTAAAACCACCTTTGATTTCAGAGTCACCAGTTAATTTTGAATGCAAAGTTCTTGAAATTAAAAGTTTAGGAGAACTTGGTGGCGCGGGAAATCTTGTGATTGCTGAAATTGTAAGGATTCATATCAACGAAAAATATCTCGATGACGCTGGAAATCTTGACCAAAAACAATTGGATTTGGTCGCAAGATTAGGCGGAAATTTCTACTCCCGAAACAATGAAAATAATATCTTCGAAGTTCCAAAACCGCTTGTCACAAAAGGAATCGGCTACGACAAACTTCCAAATGAAATCAAACAAAGTCATATTTTCACAGGCAATGATTTGGGAATGTTGGCGAATGTGGAAATTTTACCAATTGGTCGTTTTTCTTCGGAAAAAGATGTACATTTATTAGCTCAGAATTATTTAAAGAACAATGAAATTGAAAATGCGTGGAATGTTTTAAAATCTGACTGATAGCCATTAAAAAAACTAAAAACCATTAATTAAACTATGAGAAAATCGGTCTATCAAACCATCATCAGCTTTCTGATTTTGGTGATTGTGATGTCGGTTTTTGCCGTTGTCAACATCCAAGTCAGTCTGAAGTACGAAACCGTAAATATGAAAGATTGTATTTCGCTAGTTTCTGGTAGAAATCTTTGTCAGGATTTGTTGGTTTCAAAAATCATCATTGTGGTTTGCCTAATCATTGTTTCAGGGATGCTAAGTTTTAGGAATAGGATTGTGAGGGATTAATTCTATTTTTCAGAATCCGTTACGCCAATCATTACTCCAAAATCGCCATCTTCCTGCATCCATTTTTTCTCTGGAAGATAAGTTCTTGAGACGAAACCATCCAGATACAAAGCATTTTTGCAACCCAGTTCTTTAAATATTAAAGCAAAATTATAAAAATTGACTTCGGTTTTTGACATTGCGAAAACAACATTTCCATTCTCCAAAATTCCAACGCCGTTTCTGATATTGAGATTTGTAGATTGTTCTTGGAAAATGGGATTTAGATTTCCATTTATCAATAACAGCGGACCAGATTGCGTTGCATATTTAATATTTGAGTTGTATCGAAATTTACGTGTTTCTACAATTTTAGCTGTTTGACTCTTTGTAATATAAAACACGCCATTTGGTTGCAAATAGAAATTTCCATTTCCCGTTAATGTATCTATTTTATTAAGGATTTTAGAATTTTCAATGTAAAGTCCTTTGGGAATATTATTGATTTCAAACATTCCGCCGTTCATAGCAAATTTCAAATTCTCATTTTTGGATTCAACGTATTTTTTCAAATTATTAATGCTTTTAATAATTTGCCCATTGTCATCTTTCCAATAGAATTTGATGTTTTCTGTTTTTGGATTGGCTTCGAAAATCACATAAACTTTTTCATTTTTAATTTTGTCACTACAAGATAAAATGACAAATGCTAAAAGCGAAAATAGAATGATGTTTTTCATTTCCGAAGTTTATTCTAAATCACCGTATCTCCATCCGGAGAAACCACCTGAGCCTTATAAAGCAAAGAATAATAACCATTTTTCGCAAGCAATTCCTGATGGGTTCCTTCTTCCACAATCAATCCGTGGTCCATCACGATGATTTTGTCTGCTTTTTCAATGGTCGAAAGTCGATGCGCAATTAGAATTGAAGTTCTGTTTTTAGTAATTTTTTCGGTTGCTCTCTGGATTAATTTTTCGCTTTCGTGGTCGATGGATGAGGTCGCTTCGTCAAGAATCAAAATTTTAGGGTCAGAAAGATAAGCTCTTAAAAATGATAACAATTGTCTCTGTCCAAGGGAAATTGACGAACCTCTCTCGCTCACAACATAATCGTAACCATTTGGTAAACTTTCAATAAATTGGTCGACTTCTATTTCTTTAGCCGCTTTTTTAACTTGTTCCAAAGTGATGCTTTCGTCGCCCAAAGTCAGATTTTCAAAAATACTGCCGTGGAAAAGGAAAACGTCCTGAAGAACTACACCAATGTGACTTCTCAGATTATACAATTCATAATCTCTGATGTCCACATCATCCAGCGTTATTTTTCCTGAATTAATATCGTAGAGTCTGGTAATCAAACTTATAATGGTAGATTTTCCCGCTCCGGTTGCACCAACAATCGCAACTGTTTCGCCCGAATTCACTTTGAAATCGATGCCTTTTAAAACCAATTGCTTTTCATCATAAGCAAAATGAACTTTCTGAAATTCAATTTTTCCATCAAAGTGGTCTCGCGCAATCGTTCCATTATTCGGCATCGCCTGGTCTTCGTCCATCACACCAAGAACTCTTTCTGCACCGACAATTCCTCTCTGAATATTATTAAATCTATCCGCAATCTGTCTCAACGGACGAATCAACATATTAATAAACTGAATAAAAGCAATGATTACACCCGGCGTAGATTTGATAAATCCACCATAAAACAAGATGAATCCAATAAAAAGTGAAGAAATCAATTCGACAACCGGAAAGAATAATGAGAAGATGAAAACCGTTCTCAATAAAGCTTTTTTAAGTTCGATATTAATTTTGTCAAACTTCGTAAACTCCGCTTCCTGTCTGTTGAAAACCTGGATTAATGGCATTCCTGCCAAACGTTCTTGTACAAAACTATTCTGGGTTGACGTCCAGCTTCTTTCCAATCCAAAAGCCGTTTTTAGTTTTTTCTGAAAAACCCTGGTGATCACAACCATCAGCGGAAGAATTGCCAAAGAAATCATACTCAGATGCGTATCCACCTGAAACATCGCAAACAAAACCATTATGATTCTCAGGATATCTCCGAAAACCATCAGGAATCCGTCTGTGTAAACCGTCGCAATCGTTTCTACATCGCCAACCGCTCTTGTAACCAGACTTCCAATCGGGGTTTTGTCGAAAAATGCCGTTCGGAAATAAATCAATTTGTGGTAAAGTCTTTCTCTAATGTCACGAATCACATTTTGAGAAATAAAATTCGAGAAATAAACCAGGAAAAAATTCAGAATTGTTTCTGCAACCACCAACCCGATCAGCAGATAGATATGCTTCATCAGTTGAGCTTTGTCCTTCAGTTTTACGATGTCAATATCCACAACATCTTTTGTCAAAATCGGTCTATACGTAGAAACTACTGCCAGAAAAATCGAAATAATAAGAGTAAAAATAAACCACGACCGGAATTTCATTCCAATCAAAAAAAGTCGTTTTACAATGTCCCAGGTCGTTTGTTGCTTCATTTTCTTTTAGATTCCGGAAATTTTTCAGAGTTGAAAAATCTGTGCAAAAATAAGGTTTTAAAATTTTAAATTTAGCCTTGATGATTTAAATATAAATTAAAAATCATAGCCAACATCTACCAAAAACAGACCTTGTGCAGGAGCAGAAACACCAGCAGAATTGCGATATTTGTCTTCGATAATTTTCCTTAGATCATTAGGTTCAATTTTTTCCGTTCCGACTTCTACCAATGTTCCGACAATTGCCCGTACCATATTTCTGAGGAATCTATCAGCAGAGATTGTGAATTTCAATTGGTTTCCTGCTTGTTCCCATTCTGCTTTGTAGATTTTGCAGATGTTGGTTTTATTGTCTGTATGGAGTTTTGCAAAACTGGTAAAATCATCGTATTCAAAAAGGATTTTGCAGGCTTCGTTCATCAAGTTGATGTTCAAAGGTTTTTGACGCCAATATTGCCAAGAAGAATCATTGAAAAACGGATTTTTTTCTAATGAAATATAATATTCATAAGTACGGAAAGTCGCACTGAAACGCGCGTGCATATCGTCTTCAACTTCGAAAATTTGTTTTATGGCAATATTTTCGGACAAAAAAGAATTCAGTTTATAAACTAAATTTTCATCAAATTTTTGTTCAGTTTCAAAATGCGCAAACATTTTCTTAGCGTGTACGCCTGTGTCTGTTCTTCCTGCTCCAGTGGTTTTTATGGGTTCTCTCAGAATGGTTGACAATGCTTTTTCCAATTCTTCCTGTACAGAAATCTGGTTGGGCTGGATCTGGTAGCCAAAAAAAGAAGAACCGTCGTAAGCAAACTCTATAAAATATCTCATCTTGGTGTAAATTTCTTGATTTTTTTTTAATTATCAAGAAATCTTAATTCGTAATTTCGTGATTCGAAAAATCCTTAAAAAAATGAAACCTCTCAAAACAAATAAACTTTCCAATCCTGCAGAATTTATCAAACTGATGGTCATCATTTTCGTTTTGGTTTCGGTTTTTCTTTTCAGTCAGAAATTAACGGAAACACAAATCTTTGTGAATGTGGTTGTCCTGCTGATTCTCTTCATCATTTTGCAATCTACTTTTGTGATGATGTATAAAAAAGGAGTCAGGACTCTGGCTTTTTGGATTTTGATTGTTTTAATGTTGTTAGGGATTTCGGTTGCAGTAGCTATCTGGTATTTTTCAACATATGGAATTACTTTTCAGCTTTAATTATTAATTTTAATCTAAAATGAAACGTATTCTTCTCTTATCCGACACGCATTCATATATAGATGACAGGATTCTTGACTATGCAAAAGATGTTGATGAAGTCTGGCATTGCGGCGATTTCGGAAATATGAATGTAATTGAGGAACTCGAAAAAATAAAACCAATTCGCGGCGTTTACGGAAACATTGATGAAGCTAAAATCAGAACCATCTTCCCGGAAGTTTTAAGTTTCAAATGCGAGGATGTTGACGTTTTGATGATTCACATTGGCGGTTATCCAGAACGATATTCAGCTTTGGCAAAACAAGAAATCGCAGAGAAAAAACCAAAATTATTCATTTCCGGTCACTCGCATATCTTGAAAGCAATGTACGATAAACGAAATAATTTGTTGCATCTCAATCCTGGTGCTTGCGGAAAAATCGGCTGGCACAAAATGAGAACGATGATGCGTTTTACAATCTTTAAAGATGAGATCAAAGATCTGGAAGTAATAGAATTAGGAGCTAAATAATATGAAAATAGGTGATAAAGTTTCTGTCATCGATGATGATTTGAAAGGAACCATTTTGAAAATCATTGCTGATCAGGTGAAAATCGAGGATGAGCACGGTTTCACCTACAATTTTCCCAAAAGTCAATTGACGATTATCGATTCCGGATTGTATGAAAATTCGCCTATTATCAAAAAAAACGAAACCTCAAAAAGCGTTTCCAAAAAACACAACAAAACGCCTCTCAAATTAGACCTTCATTTTCAATTGTTAGTCAAAAATCCATCAGATTATGACGCTTTTGAAAGATTGATGATTCAAAAAGAAAAACTTCTCGAAACCATAGATTTCTGTAGAAAAAATCATATTAAGAATCTGGAGATCATCCACGGAATTGGCGACGGTATTTTGCAGAAGATGGTCTATGACATTTTGGAAGGCCTGTCAAATGTAGAATACGATGAACACGGATTTTTCTATCACGAATCGGGTAGAGTAGAAGTCAAATTTTTATAAAATATTAATTATGCTGAGAAAACATTTAAGCTTTATTTTGATTCTTGTCTTTGCATTTTCTTTTGCTCAGACCGAATATAAAACAGAGAACAACATTTCCTATTATCCTGAAAATATTTCCCAAAAAGATGCTTACATCAGTTCCCAATGCAAGCTGAATTTCTATTATCCCACCAATGTCAAGAACTTCTCAACAGTCATTTGGTTTCACGGCGGCGGATTGACAGGCGGAAGCAACGAACTGCCAAAAGAATTACTCAATGAAAATATTGCAGTCGTAAGTGTAGAATATCGTCTCGCTCCAAAAGTGCAAGCACCAGCTTATATAGAGGATGCGGCTGCAGCAACGGCTTGGGTTTTTGAGAATATTGAGAAATTTGGAGGAAATGAAAACTTGATCTTCCAATCCGGACATTCGGCTGGCGGTTATCTGGCGATGATGATCACGTTGGACAAAAAATATCTTCAGAAATATAAGATTGATGCCAATCAAATTGCAGGATTAATACCTTTCAGCGGACAGGCGATCACGCATTTCCAGATCAGAAAAGAAAAAGGAATTTCAGAATTACAACCGACAATTGATGAGTATGCGCCATTGTTTCACGTCAGAAAAGATGCGCCACCGATTGTATTGATTACAGGTGACAGAAATCTGGAATTATTCGGACGATACGAAGAAAATGCTTATTTGGCAAGAATGTTGGAACTTGTGAAACATCCTTCGGTTAAATTATTAGAAGAAGATGGTTTCGACCATGTGAGTATGGCAAAACCAGGTTTTCCTCTGCTACTGAAGGAAATCAGAGAAATATCAAAGAAAATTAAAACACAGAAAAATTTACAATAATGTTTACATTAGCACAAATAGAAGCCGCACATTCCAACGTAGAAAGCGGAAAAAAATTTCCGCAATTCGCAAAAACGGTAAAAGAATTAGGCGTTAACACTTTCGAAACTTATGTAGAAGATGGATCAACTACTTATTACGGAAAAGATGGTTCGCAAGTCACTTCAGCGCAACAATACGCGCCGTTATTGATTTACGGAATCGTAAATCCTGAAAAATTTTTAACAGATCTGCGAAGTCATCAGCAAGGAAATACAGACTTTTTCCAATTCTGCAAAGACTGTGCAGATAGCGGAATTTTCAAATGGATTGTTGATCTGAATGCAAAAACTTGTACGTACTACGATTGCGCTGGAACAAATATTTTCGAAGAAAAAATCCCAGAATAATCTGGGATTTTTGATTTTATTTTAAAGTCTTTTGTCTTTATTCTTTTATCTCTCAGTCTAATTCAGCGAGACATCTTCCGGCGCATTTGCCCAAAGCAGAAACTCACCGCCTAGATTTTGCATAATATTTTTCCAGAGACCTTGGTCATTTGGTAACGTATAATCTAAATTATAAACATCCACAATGGTCCACATTTTACGCTGCAATTCGCCTTCCAGCTGCATGCTTGCCCATCCGGAATATCCTGAGAAAACTTTAATGTCAGCAGTGCTTATTTCTCCATTAATTATTGCAGAAACCACAGAGTCAATATCTTCCGTAAGATAAAATTCATTATTGATTTCAATAAATTCTGATGTGATCTTCTCGCCTTTTAAAATAAAATATATTCTCTCGTTCTCCACCGGCCCACCTTCGTATAATTCCACCGGAAAACCGAGGATATTCAAAAGTTTGGAGCTCATATTCTGATTCTTTTTATTTAAGATTAGACCAAACGCTCCATTTTCGTTATGATCGATAATCAGAACGACCGAACGGGAAAATATATCACCCGAAATATCCGGCGTAGATATCAAAATTTTACCTTTGTAAGAGTAATTCATCTATCAAATCTATAAAAAAATATTTTTTTGAAAAAAGAATTCACGTAAAATTTAAGTTAAAATTATCTCGATTCAAATAATTTGGGCAGCTTTTCCGTATTCCACTCCCAATCTTTTTTGCCGACGTTTTCCAGCCACCAAAAAAGGATTTCCGTTCAAGCCGGACTGCAGCTTCGCCAAGTTGACAATCTGTCTTTCAATTCAACATTTGTCGTTACATTTCGTTTTTCTTTGATGAGTTGAAGTTTATACTGAACTTGCCGAAGAAACTTTACAAACTTAAAACGGCACTATATAAAAAATCTTAACGAACTTTGCACTGAAATTTAAGAATTCAAAAGAAAATGGACTCAGAAAACCTCCACGATAAAAGAAGAATCTACGAAAAATCCCAACTCATAGAATCTGAAATCAAACAAAACCCAATCGAGCAATTCCGTGATTGGTTTCTGGATGCAGAAAATAATCCCGAAGTCTCAGAATCCAACGCAATGGCAATCTCAACAGTAGAAGAAGACGGCTGTCCAAGAACAAGAATGGTCTTGCTAAAATCCTACAATTGGGAAGGTTTGATCTTCTACACCAACTATGACAGCCGAAAAGGAAAATCCATCGAACACACACACAAAGCCTGTCTCAATTTTTTCTGGCCAAGTCTGGAACGACAAATCATCATCAAAGCAAACGTTGAGAAAATTGCCGAAAATCTCAGCGACGGTTATTTCCATTCACGTCCAAAAGGAAGCCAGTTAGGCGCCGCAGTTTCACCTCAAAGTCAAGAAATTCCCAACCGCGATTTCCTCGAAAATAAATTAAAAGAACTCGAAAAGGAATTCGAAAACAAAGAAGTTCCAAGACCCGAAAATTGGGGCGGCTACATCGCAAAACCCTACGAAATCGAATTTTGGCAAGGCAGGCCAAACCGGCTTCACGACAGGATTATCTACACATTAGAAGATAACATCGATTGGAAAATTTCACGATTGGCACCATAATCTTAATTTTTATAAGATTGTTAACATAGATTTTCATTAATTTTTTCGTTATTTGTTCATTAACCATTTAAAAACAAATTAAGTATGAAAAATCTACTGAAGATCATTAGCGTTTTGGCGCTGGGAATTTTATTGTCATTCAGCTTTTCGAAAGAGAAGAAAGTAGTGGTCATAGATGCCGGTCATGGCGGAACAGATTTTGGAGCCAGCAGAAATGGCATAAGTGAAAAAGAAATCGTTCTTAATATCGCTAAGAAAATAAAAGCTTTAAACCAAAATCCAAATCTTGAAATTATCCTGACAAGAGACGACGACAGTTATCCAACATTGACCGACAGAACAGGGAAAATTAACAAATTAAAACCTGATTTTGCTATTTCTCTGCACATCAACAATTCACCGAGAGAAACCACAGATAATAAAGGAATGGAGGTGTTTGTGCAGGAAAATGAAGTCTCTAAGAAATTGGCAACTAAGTTCTCAGAAAAATTTCAGGATTCAAAAATTAGAACTGGAAATCTTCATATTTTGAGAGAATCCAAAATGCCTGCGATTTTATTAGAATTAGGATTTATGAATAATCCAGACGAAAGAAATTATCTCGCCAGCGAAAAAGGACAAACCGAAACAGCAGAAAAAATATTGAAATTTATTGATGAGAATTAATTCGATTCAAAAAATTAAACTAACGAAAAAACCAGCAATTGCTGGTTTTTTATTTGCTTCTCGATTTCAAAATCTGCTCCACATTTTCCAAAGTAAAACCTTTTGCTTTCAGCAAAATCAAATAGTGATACATCAGATCTGCAGCTTCATTCAGAAATAATTCGTCGTTGTTATCTTTCGCTTCAATGACGAGTTCTACAGCTTCTTCACCCACTTTTTGAGCGACTTTGTTGATGCCTCTTTTGTAAAGTTCGTTTGTGTAGGATTTCGAATCATCGTTATCAATTTTATCAGAAATCGTTTGCTGCAATTCGTACAAAAATCCTTTGTCAGTTTCTTCTGCAAAACAAGTTGTTGTGCCTTTGTGACAAGTTGGTCCGAACGGTTTTGCTTTAATTAAAATCGTGTCGTTATCACAATCAATTTTCCAATCAATTAATTCGAGAAAGTTTCCAGAAGTTTCACCTTTTGTCCAAAGCCTGTTTTTGGAACGGGAGAAAAATGTGACTTTCTTTTCCTGCAAAGTTGTATCAAAAGCTTCTTGATTCATATAACCCAGCATCAGAACTTTCAAATTGAGATAATCCTGAATGATGACGGGAACCAAGCCTGTATTGTTGTCAAATTTTATAGTCATCGTATTGGTAATTTTTTAGATTTTAAATAATTTTTAAGTTCCGGAATTCCGATTTCGTTGAAGTGAAAAATACTCGCGGCCAAAGCTCCGGTTGCTTTCGTTTCCGTGAAAACGTCTTCAAAATGTTGCATCGTTCCTGCGCCTCCGGAAGCGATTACTGGAATATTAACTAATTCCGAAAGCTTTTTGGTAATTTCAATGGCAAATCCAGCTTTGGTTCCATCTGTGTTCATCGAGGTTAAGAGGATTTCTCCTGCACCAAGATTCTCGACTTCTTTTGCCCAAGTGAACAACTCTTTTTCAGTCTCGATTTTTCCGCCGTTGCTGAAAACTTTATTTCGATTTTCTACAAATTTGGTATCGATTGCCAAAACCATACATTGCGAACCAAATCGTTTGGCAACTTCGGATATCAAATTTGGATTGGATAACGCAGCAGAATTAATCGTGATTTTGTCAGCACCATTTTTCAAAAGTTCTTCCACATTTTCCAAAGCATTAATTCCTCCGCCAACAGTAAATGGAATGTTGATGTTTTTAGCAATTTCTTTAACCAATGGAATCAGGGTTTTCCTACGTTCGTCCGTTGCAGAAATATCCAGAAAAACCAATTCATCTGCACCTTGCTCAGAATATCTGATGGCCATTTCCACAGGATTTCCGACTTCTTTCAAATCCAGGAAATTGACGCCTTTTACCGTTTCGCCGTTCTTGATATCGAGACAAGGAATAATTCTTTTTGCTAACATTAGAGAAATGATTTTAAATCATTGAACGTAATTCTATTTTCATACAAAGCTTTCCCGATAATTGCGCCTTCACAATCTAATAATTTTAATTGAACTAAATCATTAGTAGAGGTAATTCCACCAGAAGCAATCAGTTTTATATTGGGATTTTGAGAAATTATTTTTTGATATAATTCAAAAGAAGGACCTTCCAACATTCCGTCTTTATCTATGTCTGTGGAGATGACGTACTCGATTCCGGATTCTGTTTTTTCTTTGATGAAATCATAAATGTTCTTTTTACTTTCTTCAAGCCAACCAGAAACTGCGATTTTTTCTTGTCTTGCATCTGCGCCCAAAATGATTTTTTCTGGACCATATTTTTCAAAACTTGCTTGAAATAATTCCGGACTTTTAACAGCAACGCTTCCTAATGTCACTTGATTTGCGCCACTTTCAAAAGTTATTTCAATATCTTTTTCCGATTTCAAGCCGCCACCGAAATCGATGATTAAATTGGTTTCTTTGGAAATCTTTTCTAATATTTTATAATTAATGATTTGATTTTGTTTTGCGCCATCCAAATCTACCAAATGCAGAAACTGGATTCCGTTGGCTTCGAAGTTTTTGGCAACGTCCAAAACGTTGGAATTGTAAATCGTCTTCTGATTGTAATCGCCTTTGGAAAGCCGAACACATTCGCCGTTGATGATGTCTATTGCTGGGATGATTCTCATTTTCTATTTTACTTTTAATGTTCGATTGATTGGGAAAACTTCGATACTTGCGAAGCGCGCCCCGGCCTGAACGGAGCTCTTTTTGTAAGCCTTGGAAAAAGCCTTGGCACAAAAAAGCGGGAGTGGAGGACGGATAAAGGCGCCACAACAATTATAATTTTAAAAAGTTATCTAATATTTTGCTTCCTAAAATTCCACTTTTCTCGGGGTGGAACTGAACGCCGAAAAAGTTGTCTTTTTGCAAAGCCGTGCTGTACGCTTCGGAATAATCTGTGGTTGCAATCGTGTGTTTGTTTTTCGCAACGTAGTAACTGTGAACGAGATACGTGTAAGTCTGCTCCGGAATTCCTTTGAATAAATCGGATTTCAAATCGTAAATCTGATTCCAGCCAATCTGCGGAACCAAAACCGAATCCGGAAATTTCCTGACCGAAACATCGAAGATTCCGAGCGCTTTCGTGTTGCTTTCCTCGGAGTCTTTGCAAAGCAATTGCATCCCGAGACAAATTCCCAAAAGTGGCTGTCTGAGCTCCGGAATCAGCGAATCCAGCTGGGTTTCCCGCAAAGAATTCATCGCGAAGGACGCTTCTCCGACGCCCGGAAAAATGACTTTGTCGGCGTTGGAAATCTCGTCTGGATTGCTCGTAATCTTCGCCGAAAAACCTAGTCTTTCTATTGCAAACAGGAGACTTTGGACGTTTCCGGCTTTGTAATCTATGATAACTGTATTCATTATTTTTAATTTTTAAGATGATAGATTTAAATTCAAAGTCTATCATCTATCCGTCTATTATCTATTTGTCTCCTACAACATTCCTTTTGTAGATGGTAAAATCATTTTGTCAGGGTCACGTTTCACGGCGGATTTCAAACATTTTGCGAAGGCTTTGAAAATCGATTCTATTTTGTGGTGTTCATTGTCGCCTTCCGCTTTGATATTTAGATTTGCTCTTGCCGAGTCCGAGAATGATTTGAAAAAATGGAAGAACATTTCGGTTGGCATTTTTCCAATCATTTCACGTTTGAAATCGGCTTCCCAAACAATCCAGTTTCGTCCGCCAAAATCCAGTGCAACCTGCGCCAGACAATCGTCCATCGGCAAAATGAAGGCGTAACGTTCGATTCCCAATTTGTTTCCTAAAGCTTGATGAAATGCTTCTCCGAGGGCAATTCCTGTATCTTCTATCGTGTGATGTTCGTCCACTTCCAAGTCGCCATCGACTTTGATTTCCAAATCCATTTGACCGTGTTTCGCAATCTGGTCGAGCATATGATTGAAAAAAGGAATGCCGGTTTCGATGTTGGATTTTCCGGTTCCATCTAGGTTTAGATTGATTTTAATTTTGGTTTCGTTGGTGTTTCTGATGATTTCAGAAGTTCTGTTTTTGAGTTTCAGGAATTCGTAGATTTCTTTCCAGGAAGTTGTTTTTAAACCGACCACGTTTTCTAAATCATCATTTTCTAGAATTTCATCTGCTCCAAGATTCTCATCGGTGTTAATAAAAATTGCTTTTGAATTGAGGTTTTTAGCCAGTTTCACATCAGTAATCCGGTCGCCAATGACGAAGGAATTTTCTAAATTGTAAATGTCTTTATCAAAATATTTGGTCAAAAGTCCAGTATTAGGCTTTCTGGTTGGCGCATTATCTTTGGCGAAGGTTTTATCAATGAAAACATCTTCGAATCTGATGTCCTGGCTTTCAAATGTTTCAATGATAAAATTATGAATGGTCCAGAAGTTTTCTTCGGGATGGGAATCTGTTCCCAAACCATCTTGATTGGTAACCATCACTAATTCGTAATCCAGTTCTTTGACAATTTTTGAAAGATAAGTGAAAACCTGCGGATAGAATTTCAGCTTTTGAAAAGAATCAACCTGATAATCTTCCGGCTCAAGGACCAAAGTTCCATCGCGGTCTATGAATAATATTTTTTTCATTTTAATTAATTGATTTTAAGGTTTCTATCAGTTTTGAATTTTCTTTTGGAGAACCAACTGTAATTCTCAAGCAGTTTTTGATGACCGAATTTCGGTTTCTGACAATCACATTTTCATCAACTAATTTTTGATAGATTTCATCTGCATTTTCTACTTCAATCAGAATAAAATTGGCATCAGAATGAAATATTTTTTTAACCAAATTCAGTTTTTCTAAACTTTGAATCAAAAGTTTTTTTTCATTTAAAATCAGTTTGATATTATCTTGAACGAGTCTAATATTTTCATCATTTAAAACATCAAGAATTGCATTTTGATTAAGTTGACTGATGTTGTAAGGCGGTTTCGTCTTATTGTAAAATTTGATAACTTCCTCGGAAGCATAAGCAATTCCAACCCGAACAGAAGCCATTCCCCAAGCTTTGCTGAAAGTTTGACTCACAATGAGATTCGAATAATTTTGAATTTGATTTTTGAAACTTTCTTCAGGACTGAAAGCGATGTAAGCTTCATCAATAAAGACAATTCCGTCGAAGTTTTCCAGAATGTATTCTATATTTTTGATGGAATTTCCTGTCGGATTGTTTGGCGAACAGATGAAAATAATTTTCAGATTTTCATCATTTAAATACGGTTTCACAGTGTCCAAATCAATTTGAAAATCTTCATTCAAATCAAGACTAATTAACTCCACATTATTGATATTAGCCGAAACTTCATACATTCCATAAGTCGGCGCAAAAGTCAAAACCTTATCTTTTCCAGGCTCACAAAATATTCTGAAAGTCAAATCGATGACTTCGTCGCTTCCGTTTCCAAGAAAAATATTTTCAATAGAAATACCATTAAGTTCGCTCAGTTTTTGCTTGATTTTCTTTTGATATGGGTCGGGATAACGATTCAAATCTCCGAAAGGATTTTCGTTCGCGTCCAGAAAAATGCCATTCTCGCCATCAAACTCATCTCTTGCGGAAGAATAAGGTTTGAGATTCACAATATTTTTTCTGACCAATTTTTGAATATCAATTTTCATTTTCTAAATATTTTAATCTGACAGAAACTGCATTTTTATGAGCCATCAATTCTTCGGCTTCGGCCATTATTTCGATGGTTTTTCCAATGTTTTTAATTCCGTTCTTCGTGATATTTTGAAAAGTGATTTTCTTCACAAAACTATCCAGAGAAACACCGCTATAATTTTTGGCAAAACCGTTTGTCGGCAAAGTATGATTGGTTCCGGAAGCATAATCTCCAGCACTTTCCGGACTGTAGTTTCCTAGGAAAACAGAACCTGCGTTTGTGATTTTAT
>Ga0308157_10004404_pt1 | contig 18750 bp, 16 predicted proteins | sample PhyBR1_FD_201035 | JGI IMG/M metagenome (GOLD analysis project Ga0308157, IMG submission 201035) | Phyllosphere microbial communities from UC Gill Tract Community Farm, Albany, California, United States - DLSLB.R1 | ecosystem: Host-associated > Plants > Phyllosphere > Unclassified | place: USA...
TGGCCTTCGAGCGCGGCACCTTCCGGGTGCGCGGCGACACCGTCGAGATCATCCCGATGTACGAGGAGCTCGCGATCCGCATCGAGTTCTTCGGCGACGAGATCGACGCGCTCTACACCCTCCACCCGATGACCGGCGAAGTCATCCGGCAGGAGGACCACATCCACATCTTCCCCGCCTCTCACTACGTCGCCGGCCCCGAGCGGCTCTCCCGCGCGATCGGCACGATCGAGGAGGAGCTCGCCGAGCGGCTCGAGGAGCTCGAGGGGCAGAACAAGCTGCTCGAGGCGCAGCGCCTGCGGATGCGCACCACCCACGACCTCGAGATGCTGCGCCAGATGGGCTCGACCAACGGCGTCGAGAACTACTCCCGCCATCTCGACGGGCGCGCCCCCGGCACCGCCCCGAACACCCTGATGGACTACTTCCCCGAGGACTTCCTGCTGGTGATCGACGAGTCCCATGTGACCGTCCCGCAGATCGGCGCTATGTACGAGGGGGACCGCTCCCGCAAGCGCACCCTGGTGGACTTCGGCTTCCGCCTCCCCTCGGCGCTGGACAACCGCCCGCTGACCTTCTCCGAGTTCACCGAGCGCACCGGCCAGACCGTCTACCTCTCCGCGACCCCTGCCGAGTACGAGCTCAACCGCGCCCACGGCGTGGTCGAGCAGATCATCCGGCCGACGGGCCTGGTGGACCCCGAGGTGATCGTCAAGCCGGTCAAGGGGCAGATCGACGACCTTCGCGAGGAGATCGACAAGCGCGTGAAGCGGGACGAGCGTGTGCTGGTCACCACCCTCACCAAGCGCATGGCGGAGGACCTCACCGACTTCCTGCTCGAGAACGGGGTGCGCGTCCAGTACCTCCACTCCGACGTCGACACGCTGCGCCGCATCGAGCTGCTGCGCTCGCTGCGCCAGGGCGAGTTCGACGTGCTGGTGGGCATCAACCTGCTGCGCGAGGGGCTGGACCTGCCCGAGGTGTCGCTGGTCGCGATCCTGGACGCGGACAAGGAGGGCTTCCTGCGCTCGCGCACCTCGCTCATCCAGACCATCGGCCGCGCGGCCCGCAACGTCTCGGGCCAGGTGCACATGTACGCGGACACGATCACCGACTCGATGCAGGACGCGATCGACGAGACCAACCGTCGCCGCGAGAAGCAGATCGCGTACAACACCGAGCACGGCATCGACCCGACCCCGCTGCGCAAGCGCATCGCGGACGTCACCGACATGCTCGCCCGCGAGGACATCGACACCGACACCCTCATGGCCACCGACTACCGCTCCGGCAAGGAGCGGGTCCAGCGCGACCGGGCGCGCGCGAACGCCGTCGACTCGGTGCAGGGCCGCCAGATCGATCTCGGCGACGATCCGGTCGGCGCGCTGACCGGCATGATCGACGAGATGACCGCCCAGATGCATCAGGCCGCGGAGTCGCTGAACTTCGAGGTCGCGGCGCGGCTGCGCGATGAGGTGCAGGAGCTGAAGAAGGAGCTCCGCGCGGTGCAGCGGTCCTGAGGCCGTGCGGGGGAGCGGGAGGGCGCTCGGCGCCGTGCTGACGGCCGGGCACCGGGTGCGCCGGCTCTGGTGGCGCCTGCGCAGGCCGCGCACCTTCGGCGTGAAGGTGCTGCTGCTCCACCCCGAGCAGCCCGAGCTGTTCCTCGCCGTGCGCCACTCCTATGTGGACCTGGACCGGTGGGCGCTGCCCGGCGGACGCTACAGGCCGGGACGGGAGACGCCCTCCGACGCGGCGCGTCGCGAGGTGCACGAGGAGCTCGGCCTCCGCATCCGGGGCGAGCTCGCGGACCTTGCGACCTTCGAGGCGCGGACCGAGGGCAAGCGCGACGCCCTCACGCTCCTGTCAGGGCGGGCCGACGGGGTCGAGGTGCGCACCTCGCTCGAGCTGCGCGAGGCCCGCTGGCTGCGCACCGACCTCGCCGACGTGCCGGCCGGTGACCCCGTCTCGCGCTGGCTCCGCCTCGCGCTGGAGCGCGGCGCCGACCGGGCCGACGACAGGGAGCCCGGTCCGACGTGAGTCTCACGGCTCCAGCTGCGCGCGACGACGGCTGACCTCCCTCAGAGCACCGTGCAGCGGGGAGCCCTCGAAAGGCAGCGTGTGCAGATCGGCCTTCCGGGCCGCACGAAGCGCGAGGGCCATCGCACTCCGGGCGGCCGCCTGCGGCAGTCCGATCGAGTCGGCGAACGCCTCCCAATGACGAGTACGGAGGTTCGTGGTGCGACCGTCGATGCTCAGGGCCATCGAGAAGTCCCTGTAGACCGCCGTGCAGGGGACGTCGTAGATCGGTGCCACCTTCCAGCGCCCGTCCGGAGCCTGCAGGATCGAGACGTTCTTCGCGTGCAGGTCCCCGTTCCCGGTCAGCCACGCGAAGAGGAACTGGAGATACAGGTTGCGCGTGGCGACCACGGGCGCAGCCGTCCGCCGAGCGAGGGCGAGAGTCACCTCCTCGCTGGTGACCGCGTACTTCGCGGCGGGCAGGACGTCGAGCACCTGCGCCGCGTCCTCCATCGCCAGGCGCCCGCTCGTGCCGTCGTCGGCGAGCACTCTGTCGAACCTCGTCACGAGCAGGCCGGGGACGCCCTGCCCGTCCCGCACCACGCGATGTTCCGCGACGGGGAGGCGCAGTGCACGGGCCGCGCTGAGGTGGAGGTTCTCGTTTGCCACGAGATGCTGATGCTCCGGCGGGTCGATCTTCAGCAGCGCCCGCTCGGCCGTGGTGGTGAACGGCGACGTGAGCATGGTGGCCGAGGCCTTGGCCTGCACACCTGGAAGTGCGTGACGGTCTGGGGCATCGGTGAGGGCGCGGAAGTCGAGGTGGGCGGGGTCCGCGTCCGCGAGCGGCGACGGCTCCGCGGGGGCGCTTCCCGCCGGAATCACCTGCACGTCCCCGGGGGCGTCGGCGCCGACGGCGAGCAGGAGCGTCAGCTCGTCATCGGCCGAGGTCTTCACCTCCCGGCGCAGCACCGTGAGGCGATGGCCCTCCGGGAGCAGGCCTGCGAAGAAGGGAGACAGCCCGCCGCCGGGTCGGGTCACCGGCTCGTCCGCGACAGGCAGCGTGGTGGCGACCGGCTCCCCGTTGTATCCCTCGTGGTAGCGGAAGGTGACCTCACCCGAGGGGATCCGCTCGAGCGCCGGCCAGGACGCCGGCCTTGTAGACGTCTGCGCGCGTGACGAAGCGCAGCGTGCCGAGCTCCGGAAGATCGTTCACGGCGTGACCGTCACCTGGAGGCCGAGCACGGCGAGCACGGTGAGCACTGACCGCAGCGCGGGACTGCCCGCTCCCGACTCGATGTCGCGCAACGTCCGGTCGGACACTCCGGCCAGCTCTCCGAGCTGCTGCTGGGTGAGCCCAGCCTCCTTTCGAGAACGACGGATCGCAGCGCCGATCTCCGTCGCGGGGTCCAGAGCATGAGTCATATCGGAACGATCCTTCCGAAAGGGGAGTGATGCGAGGAAGTCTGCCACCCTTGCTCCATCTTCGGAAGAATGCTGCCGATAATGGTGAGTAATCATGTGATGCGCTGGCGAACGGTGCCCGTCGTGCCGTGATCGGCAGAATGCTTCCGGTCTTCGTCGAGGGCGTCTGCCTGACGGCTGCGGCGGCGTCTCGGCCTCGATGCCTCGCGGTGATGGTGCAATGCACGGCACCGCGCGCTCAGCGCGGCGGGTCCTCGGCGCGCTCCCAGCTCTCGACCGGACCAGGGACCACCTCGAACAGCGGATGCGCCGTCGGCCCCTCGAGCGCGTTCGCGCGCTCCCAGAGCTCGGGACTGCGCTCTTCGAGCTTGTGGAGCAGATGCCGCCACTCGAGGTCGAGCTGCCCGCTGGTGACCGGGATCCTCGGCACATCGGCATCGTGTCCGTCCCCGTCGGCGGCCGCGCCGACGTCGTCCGCCCCGTCCCCGACCGACCCGGCGGGCCGACGGTCGATGCGGGAGCGGTCGAAGCGGTATCCGCGCGTCGACGCCTCCCCGGCGAGGGCCTCGAGATACGCGCCGACCGAGACGAGGGGATCGACCTGCGCGCGGAAGCGCTCGAGCTGGGGATGGGATCGGTACCCTCGCGTGCGCCCGGCCAGCACCGCCTGGGCCAGCAGCGACTCGCGCCAGCAGCCCGTGAGGCCCTGGCGGTCGAGGTAGCGGGGGTGCAGTGACCACAGACGCATCGGGCCATCCTCCCTCATCCGTCGCGCCGCGGCGAAGGTCGTGCGCCGAGCGCGACGATCGTCGCCCGGCACGCTCAGGAACCCCCGATAGCGTCGTGAGCACTCCGCGCGCCGCACGCCGCACGCCGCGGCGCGCGACGTCTCCCGCCGCGAGAGAAGGAGGATCCTGTGCCCCAGGCCCAGTGCTCCCGGTTCATGTCCCTGGCCGTCGGCACCGCCGCCGCGTCCGGTCTCGGGATGATCCCGGTGCACCGCCTCCCGCGTCCGGTGCGTGCCGGCTATGTCGCGCTCCCCGCGGTTTTGACCACCGGCGTCAGCCTCCTCGCCGGGCAGGGGTCGCTGGATCCGGCGGATCCGGGCGACGCGCCGCGCCGCCGCGGCCTCGGGGCCCCGACGCTCCCCGAGGCGGCTCTCTCGCTCCCCCTCGGCGGGCTGATCGCCGGCGCCGGCGCGGCAGGTCTGCGGCTGGATCGCGCCGCCGAGGGTCTCCTGCGCCGTCGCGGCGTGCCTGCCCCGCGCGTCTGGATCGGCCTCGCGACCGGGGCGGTGACCCTGGCCTCGACCCTCCTCGACGAGCGGAGCTCCGCGCCGGGCACCACCTCGACGCAGGAGCAGGTCCTCGCCCTCCTGACCCGTGAGGATCCGATGGGCCTCGCCCCGGGCGCCGACGGCATGCCCGAGGACGAGTACGGGCCCGAGGCGGAGGCGATCGCGGAGCTGCTGGACACCGGCGCCGCGCCCACGGCCGCACAGCTCGACGAGGTCTGGGAGCAGTGGTTCTCCCAGCCGCTCAGCCCGCTCCTCGGCGCCGACCGCATGGGCTCCCTGCTCGAGGCGCTCTCCGCGCTGGCCCCGGAGGGCCCCGGCGCGTAGTGCCCGCGGCGAACGGTGGCGGTCTGCCAGGATCGAGCGATGACGACTCCCCGCAGCGCGCCGCCGTTCATCGTCCTGCGCGGAAACTCCGCCTCCGGGAAGTCGACGGTCGCACGCCGGGTCCAGCGAGCCCTGCCGCGCGGCGACGTCGCGGTGATCGGGCAGGACCATGTGCGCCGAGAGCTGCTGTGGGAGCACGACAGCGGCCAGGGCGACACCATCGGCCTGCTCGAGTCGATGGTGGGCCACTGCCTCGGGATCGGGCGAATCACGCTGATCGAGGGGATCTTCGGCGCCGAGCGGTACGACGGCATGTTCGCGCGGATGCTGCGGGATGCACCCGGTCCTACTCTCGTGTACTACCTCGACGTGAGCCTGCCGGAGACGCTGCGCCGCCATGCGGGCAAGCCGATCGCTGCGCACGTGCCCGCCGAGGAGGTCGCCTCCTGGTACCGCCCACACGACGAGCTCGGCGTCCCCGGGGAGCAGGTCCTCGGGGAGGAGCTCGACGAGGAGGCGATGGTCCAGCGGATCCTCGAGGATCTCGCGAGGCACGGCGCGGAGGACCACCGACCGGCCCCGTGACCCTGTGACGGCAGCGTCTCAGGCCGCGATGCTGATCTCGAAGGTGGTGCCCGCGTCCATGGTAGGCGTGGTGACCTTCAGCGTCTCGCCCGCCCTGACGGTGAAGGTGTCCTGATCCGTGCCGAGGTCGATGCCCTCATCGCCCTCCCGCTCGGACAGAGGGGTGTCGGTGCGCAGGACGACCCGCCGCGCGGTGCAGGTCCCGACCGTGAAGACGACGTCCTCGCCCATCGCGGAACGGGTGAAGGTGGACCCCTGCGTCACCTCCTCGGCGGAGGTCTCGTCCTCGGGCTGCTCACGGGACCAGCCGCTCCACGGCGAGGTCACGACGGTGAGCGCGACGGCCTCGGCGGGACGGACCCGGTCCACGAGGGCGCAGCCGGGCAGGAGCAGCAGCGGTGCGGCGAGGAGGGCGCCGCGACGCGTCGGCAGGCAACGGATCGTCGGGGCGATGTGCGTCATGCCGGACTCCTCCGCATCGGATCGTCGGGGACGTGGACAAGCATTCCGCACGTCGACCGCGTCGTGCGAGGTCCTCTCCACGGGATGGTGAGCGAGCTGGGCCGAGGCGCGTCCCGGTCCTCGGGGACGACTACTCGAGAACGAGGTCCTGACGTCCGTCGAGCGCCTCGCGCGCCATGTCGAGATGTCCGGCATGGACCGCCGTCTCGTCGATCATCCGCATGAGCACCTCCCAGCCCGTCTCGAACCTGGGCGCGTCGAACACCTCGAGCGGGGGCCACCAGCGGGGCGGGGCGTCCAGATCCGTGCGGGCGAGCACCTCGTCGCCGAGAGCGGCCTGCCGCCGGTACTCCGCCCGCAGCTCGGGGCCGGACAGCGCCGGCGCGGTCCAGCCGTCCCGGAGCTGCGCGATCGCGCTCTCGTCCGCGCCGAGCACCGCTCGGAGCCAGAAGATCTCATCGTCGTGGAGCAGATGGCTCACCATCGTCCGGGGCGTCCATCCCGAGCGCGCCACGACGCGGTCGAGGTCGGACTCGCTCAGCCCGTCGATCGTGCGCAGCACATGGGCGCGGTGCTCCGCCAGGTCGCGGAGCAGGAGCGTGCGCGGCATCGAGTGCTGCGGAGTCATCGTCATCCCTCATCCTCCCACGGCTGCGGCGAAGGTCCACCGCATGGACGACCATCGTCGATGCACCGAGCGCGGGAGCACTCGGTAGCGTCGGCCGTGCCCCGCTCAGCCCGCACCACCACGAGGAGGACCGCTGTGCTCCGGAACCCCGGGTCGAGGACCCTCGAGATCATCGCCGGCACCGCAGCCTCGGCGGCGGTGGGGATGATCCCCCTGCACCGACTCCCGACGCCGGTGCAGGGCGGTTACGTCCTCCTCCCCGCCGCTTTCACCTCGGGACTCCTGCTGCGTGCGGCGCGGCGACGCGACCTCTCCGAGGTCACCGGGCAGGAGTCCTCCCGGCGGACGCCGAGTGCCAGGCCCTGGCGCCCATCGATGCGGGTGGCGGCCCTGTGCATGGCCCCGGGCGTGCTGGTCGCCGGGGTCGGCGCCGGGAGCATCCTGCTGGATCGCGGCATCGAGAACCTGCTGCGGCGTCGCGGCGTCACCGCACCGCGCGTGTGGATGGGGCTGGCCGCGGGCACTCTGTCGCTCGTGCTGGACGGGCTCGGGGAGCGGATGTCCGATCCGAAGGAGGACGAGGACGACGTGGACGTCGAGGACGACGGCCTCACTTCTCCGCCGAGCGCTCCGTGATCGCGAGATCCAGCGGGAAGTCGATCGGGCTGCCGGGGAAGAGCAGGCGCCCGGCCGCATCGGCGCTCTCGCGGATCGCGGCGGCCGCGGCCTCCGCCTGGGCGGCAGGGGCATGCACGATCACCTCGTCGTGCAGGAAGAACGCCAGGTGCGCGCGGCGCGAGAACACCGGCCCCGAGGGCTCGGCCCGCTCCTCGGCAGGGGCCTCCGGGAACTGCGCGAGGCGCAGCCGCAGCGCCGCCATCCACGACAGCGCCCACTCGGCCGCGGTGCCCTGCACCACGAAGTTGCGGGTGAACCGGCCCCGGTCACGGGCCGAACGCCGGGCCCGCTCCTGCTCGCCGGTCCCTGCGTCCGGTCCGTTCGCGCTGCGCTGCGCCGCGGTCCAGGCCGCCTCCGGGGCGGGGGAGGAGCGGCCCAGCCACGTCGTGACCGTCCCGCCGCGCTCCCCGGTCGCGGCGGCACCGTCCACGAGCGCCATCGCGGCGGGGAAGGTGCGGCGCAGCCGCGGGACCACGCGCCCGCTGTCCCCGGTGGTCCCGCCGTACAGCGCGCCGAGCACCCCGACCTTCGCCTCCTGCCGGCTCGCGACCACGCCCGCGTCCACGATCCCGGAGTAGAGGTCCTTCCCGGCGCCCGCCTCGATCATCGCCGCGTCGCGGGACATCGCCGCGAGCACCCGCGGCTCCAGCTGGGAGACGTCGGCGCTGACCAGCATCCAGCCCGGATCGGCGCGCAGGGCGGGCCGCAGCCGGCGCGGGATCTGCAGCGCGCCGCCGCCGCTGGAGGCCCAGCGCCCCGTCACCACGCCGCCCGGCACGTAGACGGGCCGATAGCGTCCCTCGTCCACCCACTCGTCCAGCCACGTCCAGCCGTTGGCGGTCAGCAGGCGGGACATCTTCTTGTACCGCAGCAGGGGCTCGATCGCGGGATGCTCGTGCTCCTGCAGCTCCCACTGGGAGGTCGAGGAGACGTCGATCCCGGCGCGGTGCAGGGCGCGCAGCAGCTTCGGCGGCGAGTCGAGCGAGACGGTCTGATCGCCGAGCGCGGCGCGCACCTCCGCGGCGACCTCCACCATCCGCGCGGGGAGCGCGCCGGGGGAGGGGCGCGGCCCGAGGGCCTCGGCGAGGATCCGATCGTGCTCCGCCGTGTCCCAGGGGATCCCCGCGGCCTGCAGCTCCGCCGCGATCAGCGCCCCGGCGGACTCCGCCGCCAGCAGCAGGCGCAGCCGTGCCGGGTCCTCGGAGGCGGCGATCGCGGCCTGCTGCCGAGCGAGCTCGGCGCAGGCCTCCTCGATCCCGTCCGGCACGCCGTGCGCGGCCGACGGCCCGGCATCGAGGTCGAAGAGGGTCGCACCGAGGTCCCGTCGCGGCTCCTCCGGCTCGAGCGGCGTGTCCCACCCGCTCGCCTCCCGCAGCGGACCGGGCTCCGTCACCAGTGCGGAGTGGCGGAGGATCCGGTGCACCAGGCGCAGGTCGTGGCAGCGCTCGAGCGTCACCCCGGCCGCGAGCAGTCGCGGGTACCAGGCGGCGGCGTCGCTCCACACCCAGCGGGGGGAGTGCTCCGCCTCGAGCCCCCGGGCGAGGTCGGACAGCTCCGCGAGGGAGCACTCCCGGTCCTCGAGCACGGCGCCGTCGGCCGCGACGGAGCGCACCATGACCCGTCCGCCGGGCCCGCGCCCGAGCACGCACCGCGCCGGGACCGGCGCGGCGTCCCCGGGCGGGGGAGCGGTCACCAGCCCCGCTCGCGCCAGGCCGGGAGGGAGGAGCGCTCCGCCCCGAGCGTGGTGTCGTCGCCGTGGCCCGGGTACACCCAGGTCGCGTCGTCCAGCCGGTCGAAGATCCTCTGCTCGACGTCGTCGATCAGCTGCGCGAAGCGCTCCGGGTCCCGGTCGGTGTTGCCGACGCCGCCGGGGAAGAGGGAGTCGCCGGTGAAGAGGTGGTCGCCTTCCTCTCCGCCGCGCCACAGCACGGCGATGGAGCCGGGGGTGTGGCCGCGCAGGTGGATGATCTCCACCTGCTGCTCGCCGAACTCGATCACGTCGCCGTGGGAGAGCGGGAGATCGATCTTCTCCGCGATCTCCTTCGCGTCCGCGGCGCCGGCGGCGGTGCGCGCGCCCGTCGCCGCGATCATCTCCGCCAGGGCTCCCACGTGGTCGTGGTGGCTGTGGGTGGTGAGGATGACGTCGAGCCAGTTGTGCTCGGCGCCCGCGGCGACCATGCGCCGCAGCGCATCGGGCTCCGCGGCCGCGTCGATCAGCAGCTGCGCCCCCGTCGACCGACAGGTCAGCAGGTAGGCGTTGTTGTCCATCGGCCCGACCGACAGCTTGCGGATCTGCAGGTGCTCGAGGTCGCGCACCGCGGGCTCGCCGCCCGGGTCGACGTGTCCGGTGTACTCGTGATCAGCCATGGGGACAGTATGTCGCCCACATCTCCCCCGAACAACTGTTCGAAGGTCGGTGCGCGCCCCTAGAATGCCGGGGTGACTGATTCCCTGGTCGTCCGTGGTGCGCGCGAGCACAACCTCAAGAACATCGACATCGACATCCCCCGCGACAAGCTGGTGGTGTTCTCCGGGCTGTCCGGCTCCGGCAAGAGCTCCCTGGCCTTCGACACCATCTTCGCCGAGGGGCAGCGACGCTACGTCGAGTCCCTCTCGAGCTATGCGAGGCAGTTCCTCGGGCAGATGGACAAGCCCAGCGTCGACCTGATCGAGGGGCTCTCCCCGGCGGTCTCGATCGACCAGAAGTCCACCAACCGCAACCCGCGCTCCACCGTCGGCACGATCACCGAGATCTACGACTACCTGCGCCTGCTGTTCTCCCGCACCGGCGAGCAGCACTGCCCCGTCTGCGGCGAGCTGGTCACCTCCTCCTCCGCCGAGCAGATCGTGGACACCCTGCTCGAGGAGACCGCCGGCACCCGCTTCCAGCTGCTGGCCCCCGTGGTCCAGGGCCGCAAGGGCGAGCACCAGGACCTGCTCAGCTCGCTGCGCTCCCAGGGCTACGCCCGCGCCCGCATCGACGGCGAGAACCGCCGGCTCGACGAGGAGATCACCCTCGACAAGCGCTACAAGCACACGATCGAGGTGGTCGTGGACCGCCTCGCGGCCAAGCCCGACGCGCGACGCCGCCTCACCGACTCCGTCGAGACGGCCCTGCGGCTCGCCGAGGGCATCCTCATGGTCGACTACGTGGACCTCGACGCCGAGGACCCGGCCCGCACCCGGCGCTTCTCCGAGAAGCGCGCCTGCCCCAACGACCACCCCCTCGCGATCGACGACATCGAGCCGCGCACCTTCTCCTTCAACGCCCCCTACGGCGCCTGCCCCGAGTGCACCGGCCTCGGCCAGCGCCTCGAGGTCGATCCCGAGCTCGTGATCCCCGACGAGGACCTCTCCCTCGCGGACGGCGCGATCGCCCCGTGGGCCATGGGCTCCTCGGACCACCACCAGGAGGTCATGGCCGGTCTCGCCGACGAGCTCAGCTTCTCCATGGACCAGCCCTGGCGCGCGCTTCCCCAGCGCGCCAAGGACGCGCTGCTGCACGGCAAGGACCACAAGGTCCACGTGAAGTACCGCAACCGCTTCGGCCGCGAGCGCACCTACTCCACCGGCTTCGAGGGCGTCATGCACTTCCTCGAGCGCCGCCACTCCGACACCGAGTCCGACTGGGCCAAGGAGCGCTACGAGCAGTTCATGCGCGAGGTGCCCTGCCCCGCCTGCCAGGGCGCGCGCCTGCGCCCCGAGGTGCTCGCCGTGACCGTCGGCGGGCGCTCCATCGCCGAGGTCTGCGAGATGTCGATCGGCGACGCGCTCGCCTTCCACCAGGGACTCGAGCTCGGGGTGCGGGAGGCCGCGATCGCCGACGAGGTGCTGCGCGAGATCCGCTCCCGCCTCGGCTTCCTGCTCGACGTCGGCCTGGACTACCTCAGCCTCGCGCGCGCCGCCGGCACCCTCTCCGGCGGCGAGGCGCAGCGCATCCGCCTCGCCACGCAGATCGGCTCGGGCCTCGTTGGCGTGCTCTACGTCCTCGACGAGCCCTCGATCGGCCTGCACCAGCGCGACAACGAGCGACTGATCGGGACCCTCGAGCGCCTGCGCGACCTCGGCAACACCCTCATCGTCGTCGAGCACGACGAGGACACCCTCAACGCCGCCGACTGGGTCGTGGACATCGGCCCGCTCGCCGGCGAGCACGGCGGGAAGGTCGTCCACTCCGGCCCCGTCGAGGGGCTGAAGCAGAACCCCGACTCCCTCACCGGGCGCTACCTCTCCGGCGAGCTCGAGATCCCCGTGCCGCCCGTGCGCCGTCCGCTCGACAAGGAGCGGATGCTGAAGGTCGTCGCGCCCCGCGCGAACAACCTCACCGGCCAGGACGTCACCTTCCCGCTCGGCGTGCTCACCGCCGTCACCGGCGTCTCCGGCTCGGGGAAGTCCTCGCTGGTCAACGACATCCTCTACGCCGTGCTCGCCAAGGAGCTCAACCGTGCCCGCGTGGTGCCCGGGCGGCACAAGCGCGTCACCGGGCTCGAGCACCTCGACAAGGTCGTGCACGTGGACCAGTCGCCGATCGGCCGCACCCCGCGCTCGAACCCCGCCACCTACACGGGCGTGTGGGACCGGGTGCGCACCCTGTTCGCGCAGACCAACGAGGCGAAGATCCGCGGCTACACCGCCGGGCGCTTCTCCTTCAACGTCAAGGGCGGGCGCTGCGAGGCGTGCTCCGGCGACGGCACGCTGAAGATCGAGATGAACTTCCTGCCCGACGTGTACGTCCAGTGCGAGGTGTGCAAGGGGCAGCGCTACAACCGCGAGACCCTCGAGGTGAAGTTCAAGGACAAGAACGTCGCGGAGGTGCTGGACATGTCCATCGCCGAGGCGCTCGAGTTCTTCGACGCCGTCCCCGCGATCCGGCGCCAGATGCAGACCCTCGTCGACGTGGGCCTCGGGTACGTCAAGCTCGGACAGTCCGCGACCACGCTCTCCGGCGGCGAGGCGCAGCGCGTGAAGCTCTCCTCCGAGCTGCACAAGCGCTCCAACGGCCGCACCATCTACGTGCTCGACGAGCCGACGACGGGCCTCCACTTCGAGGACGTGCGCAAGCTGCTCGAGGTGCTCGAGGGGCTCGTGGACAAGGGGAACTCCGTGATCGTCATCGAGCACAACCTCGACGTCATCAAGACCGCGGACCACGTCATCGACCTCGGCCCCGAGGGCGGCGCGGGCGGCGGACGGGTCGTCGCCACCGGCACCCCCGAGCAGGTCGCGACGGTCGAGGGCTCCTACACCGGACAGTTCCTCGCCCCGATGCTCGCCGCCGGACGAGCGGGCGCGGCCCGGACGCGCTGAGCGGGACCCGCCATGGCAGATCCCGCGACCTACCGCCCCGCGACCTCCACCATCCCCACCCGCCCCGGGGTGTACAGGTTCCGTGACGAGCACGGCCGCGTCATCTACGTGGGCAAGGCGAAGAGCCTCCGCCAGCGCCTGGTGAACTACTTCCAGGACCTCTCCGTCCTGCACGAGCGCACCCGGCGCATGGTCACCACCGCCGCGAGTGTCGAGTGGACGGTGGTGGGCACCGAGGTCGAGGCGCTCACGCTCGAGTACACGTGGATCAAGGAGTTCGACCCGCGGTTCAACGTCAAGTTCCGCGACGACAAGTCCTACCCCTATCTCGTCCTCACGATGGGGGAGAAGGTGCCGCGCGTGCACATCACGCGTCGGCCCCGTGCGAAGGGGGACCGCACCTTCGGCCCCTATCCGCAGGTCGGCGCGATCCGCGAGACCCTCGACCTGATGCTGCGGGTCTTCCCCGTCCGCTCCTGCACCGCCGGCGTCTACCGCCGCGCCGAGCGCGCGGGCCGGCCCTGCCTGCTGGGGTTCATCGGCAAGTGCGCGGCGCCCTGCGTCGGCGACATCGGCGAGGACGAGCACCGACGCCTCGCCGAGCAGTTCGCGGACTTCATGGCGGGGAACACCTCGAAGTACACCCGCCGCATCGAGCAGCGGATGAAGGCCGCCGCGGCGGCGATGGACTACGAGACCGCGGCGAGCCTGCGCGACGACCTGCAGGCGCTCGAGAAGGTGATGGAGAAGAACTCCGTCGTGCTGTCCGATGCGACCGACGCGGACCTCGTGGGCCTCGCCCAGGACGAGCTCGAGGCCTCCGTGCAGGTCTTCCACGTGCGCGGCGGCCGGATCCGCGGCCAGCGCGGCTGGACCGCGGAGATCCTCGACGAGAGCACCGCCCCCGACCTCGTCGAGCGCGCCCTGACCACCCTGTACACCGAGGGCGAGGCGCCGAAGGAGGTGCTCGTCCCGATCCTGCCCACGAACCTCTCCCAGGTGCGCGAGCTGCTCGGGCCCCGCGTGGACCTGCGCGTCCCGCAGCGCGGCGAGAAGAAGGACCTGCTGATCACGGTCGGGGAGAACGCGACGGAGGCGCTGCGCCTGCACCGCCTGAAGCGCACCGGCGACCTCACGGCCCGCACCAAGGCGCTCGAGGACCTGGGCGAGGCCCTCGACCTCGACGAGCCGCCGCTGCGGATCGAGTGCTTCGACATCTCCCACTCCCACGGCACGAACGTCGTCGGCTCCCAGGTGGTCTTCGAGGACGGGCTGCCGAAGAAGAGCGAGTACCGCCGCTACTCGGTTTCCGGCGCGGCCGCCCGCGACGACACCGCGTCGATGCACGACGTGATCACCCGGCGCCTGAAGCACCACCTGAACCCGCCGGAGCCGACGGAGGACGAGGAGACCGGCCGTTTCAAGCGCTTCGCGTACCCGCCCTCGCTGATCCTCGTCGACGGCGGCCCGCCCCAGGTCGCCGCCGCCCAGCGCGCCTTCGACGAGCTCGGCATCACCGACATCGCGCTGGCGGGGATCGCCAAGCGCCTCGAGGAGATCTGGCTCCCCGGCGAGGAGTACCCGGTGATCCTGCCGCGCACCTCCGAGGCGCTCTTCCTCGTCCAGCGCCTGCGCGACGAGGCCCACCGCTTCGCGATCACGTATCACCGCTCCAAGCGCGGCCGGGCGATGCAGGCCAGCGCCCTCGACGGCATCGCGGGGCTCGGCCCGGCCCGGCGCCGCGCCCTGCTGGACCGCTTCGTGACCGTCTCCGCGATCCGCGAGGCGAGCGAGGAGGAGCTCACGGAGGTCGACGGGATCGGGCCCGCGTTGGCCGCGCAGATCACCGCCGCGCTAACATCCGGGCAGGAGGACGGCGCGGACGACGACGCCGCGGACGACGCCCTCGGCGTCACCGTGGACATGGCGACCGGCGAGATCCTCGAGGGCTGAGCGAGCGGCCCTCCCACCCCGACCCGGAAGGAGCACCTGTGACCGAGGAGTCCGTCCCGGGTCCGTCCACGGACACCCGCGGCGACGTGGTCATCATCACCGGCCTCGCCGGCGCCGGCCGCGAGACCGCGGCCCACGCGCTCGAGGACATGGGCTGGTACGTCGTCTACAACATCGCTCCGCAGCTGATCGGCACGCTCTACGAGCTGCAGGCCTCCGCCGTCGGGCGGCAGAACCGCTTCGCCGTGGTCGTCGACCCGCGCTCGGGCCCCTTCTTCAACGAGCTCGGCGAGGTCGTCGACGAGCTGCGCAGGGCGGACCTCCGGTTGCGCCTGCTCTTCCTCACGGCCGACGAGTCCACCCTCGTGCGCCGCTTCGACTCGGTGCGCCGCCCCCACCCGCTGCAGGGCGAGGAGGGCGTGCTCGAGGGGATCCGCCGCGAGCGCGAGATGCTCGCCCGCTACCGCCGCACCGCCGACCTCGTCATCGACACCTCTCCGCTGAACGTCCACCAGCTGACGATGAAGATGCGCTCCCTGTTCGGCACGAGCGACGAGCAGAGCCTCACCGTGACGATGCTGTCCTTCGGCTTCAAGTACGGCATCCCGCTCGAGGCCGACCACGTCAGCGACGTGCGCTTCATCCCGAACCCGTACTGGGTGCCCGAGCTGCGACCGCGGCGCGGCACCGACCGCGAGGTCGCCGATTTCGTGCTCGGCGATGCCAACGCCGCCGAGTTCGTCGAGCGGTACACCGAGATGATCACGCCCGTGCTGCGCGGCTACAGCACCGAGAACAAGCACTTCACGACCCTCGCGATCGGCTGCACGGGCGGCAAGCACCGCTCCGTCGCCGTCGCCGAGCGGATCGGGGACGAGCTGCGCCGCGCCGGCCATGCGGTGCGCATCCGTCACCGGGATCTGGGGCGGGAATGAGCATCGCCCCACGCGGCCGGCGGTCCCGGCTCCGCGGCGCCGACCGCTCCGCGAGCGCCCGACGCGGCGGACGCGGCGCCCCGCAGCGACCCGTGCGCGTGGTCGCCCTCGGCGGCGGCCACGGACTCGCCGCGAACCTCCGCGCCCTGCGCCTGCTGACCGAGGACATCACCGCCGTGGTCACCGTCGCCGACAACGGCGGCTCCTCCGGCCGTCTGCGCACGGAGATGCCGGTGCTGCCGCCGGGGGACCTGCGCATGGCGCTCGCGGCGCTGTGCGAGGACTCCGAATGGGGATCCATCTGGGGCGACGTGATCCAGCATCGGTTCGCCACGGAGGGCGAGCTGGACGGGCACGCGCTGGGCAACCTCCTGATCGTCGCGCTGTGGCAGATCCTGGAGGACCCCATCGAGGGCCTGGACCAGATGGCCGAGCTGCTCGGGGCGCGCGGCCGCGTGCTCCCCATGGCGCTGGACCCGCTGGACATCGAGGCGCGGGTGGCGGGCGCCGACGGGCAGGTCCGCATCGTCTCGGGCCAGTACCAGGTGGCGACCGCCGAGGGCCGCGTCGAGGACGTGCGCCTCATCCCGCCGCGCCCGCGCGTCCCCGAGGCCGTGCTCGAGGCCATCGCCCGGGCCGACTGGGTCATCCTGGGCCCCGGCTCCTGGTACACCTCGGTGCTGCCGCACCTGATGATCCCCGAGATCGCCCAGGCGATCGCGCAGAGCCGGGCTCGTCGCGCCGTCATCACCAACCTCTCGGTCGGCGCGCAGGAGGCCGAGGGGATGACGAGCCTGGACATGCTCGAGGTGCTCCTCGCGCATGCGGGGGAGTGCCGCTTCGACGCCCTGGTCGCCGATCCGACGACCCTCGAGGACGCACTGGAGCTGGCCCAGGCGGCCGAGGCCAGGGGGCTGCGACCGCTGCTGCGCCAGGTCAGCGTGGGCGACGGCACCCCGAGACACGACCCGGTGCGCCTCGCCGCCGCGTACCGTGATCTCTTCGACGACGCCTTCGGCGACGTGGAGCCCGGTCGCGACCGGGCCGACGCGTCCCGGGCACATGCACGGCAGGACGAGGGCCGGGGCCCCGGCACGGAGGAGGACCACCATGGCGCTGACGGGTGATGCGAAGGAGGAGCTCAGCCATCTCGAGGTGACCCGGCCCTCCGCCCGCAAGGCGGAGGCGGCCGCGATGCTCCGCTTCGCCGGGGGTCTGCACCTGGTGGCGGGCCGGGTGGTGGTCGAGGCGGAGCTCGACTCCGCCGCGGTCGCCCGGCGGCTGCACGCGATCATCGCCGACATGTACGGCCACCGCGCCGATCTCGCCGTGCTCGCGCCCTCGGGCATCCGCCGCACCACCCGCTATCTCGTGCGGGTGGACCGCGAGGGCGGGATGCTGGCCCGCCAGACCGGACTGCTGGACGCCCGGGGCCGCCCCGTGCGGGGCATGCCCCCCTTCGTCGTCGGCGGCGCGCTCGTGGACGCGGAGGCGGCCTGGCGAGGGGCGTTCCTCGCCCGCGGCACGCTCACCGAGCCGGGCCGCTCCTCGGCCCTGGAGCTGTCCTGCCCGGGTCCCGAGGTGGCGCTGGCGATGGTCGGCGCGGCCCGGCGGCTCGGCGTCGCCTCGAAGGCCCGCGAGGCCCGGGGCGCGGACCGCGTGGTGCTGCGCGACGGCGACGCAATCTCCGCGCTGCTGGGACGGATGGGGGCGCATTCGACCGTGCGCACCTGGGAGCAGCGACGCACGACCCGCGAGGTCAAGGCCACCGCCCACCGGCTCGCGAACTTCGACGACGCGAACCTGCGCCGCTCGGCGCGGGCCGCGGTCGCGGCGGGCCAGCGGGTCCAGCGCGCGCTGGAGATCCTCGGCGACGAGGCGCCCGAGCACCTGCAGGCCGCGGGCCGGCTCCGGCTCGAGCACCGCCAGGCGAGCCTCGAGGAGCTCGGACGGCTCGCCGATCCGCCGCTGACGAAGGACGCGGTGGCGGGGCGGATCCGCCGCCTCCTGGCCACCGCGGACAAGCGCGCGGAGGATCTCGGGATCCCCGGGACCGACCACGGAGTGGACGAGGAGCAGCTGCCCGCCTCGCCGGATGCCGGACGTTGATAAGATCATCACGGTCGTCGGTCACACGCCGGCGTCGCCCGAGCGTACAAGGGCGTGCGCGCCATGTCAGTACTCGAACGTCGCAGAGCCTCTGCGACACTAGGAGGAACCCTTGACCGTCAAGGTTGGTATCAACGGATTCGGCCGCATCGGCCGTAACTTCCTGCGCGCCGCTCTCGAGCAGCAGGCGGACATCCAGATCGTCGGAGTGAACGACCTCACCGACAACGCCACGCTCGCGAACCTCATCAAGTACGACTCGATCGGCGGGGTCCTTCCCTACGACGTCTCGCACGACGAGGAGTCGATCACCGTCGGCGACAGCACCTTCAAGGCGTACGCCGAGCGCGACCCGAAGAACATCCCGTGGGGCGAGATCGGCGCGGACGTCGTCATCGAGTCCACCGGCATCTTCACCGACGCCGAGAAGGCCAAGGCCCACATCGAGGCCGGCGCCAAGAAGGTCATCATCTCCGCCCCGGCGAAGAACGAGGACGCGACCTTCGTCATCGGTGTGAACGAGGGCGACTACGACCCCGCGAAGCACAACATCATCTCCAACGCCTCCTGCACCACCAACAGCCTCGCGCCGGTGGCGAAGGTGCTGAACGACGAGTTCGGCATCGTCAAGGGCCTGATGACCACCATCCACGCCTACACCTCGGACCAGGTGCTGCAGGACGGCCCGCACAAGGACCCGCGCCGTGCCCGCGCCGCCGCGCTGAACATCGTCCCCACCACCACCGGTGCGGCCAAGGCCGTGGCGCTGGTGCTCCCCGAGCTCAAGGGCAAGCTCGACGGCTACTCGCTGCGCGTGCCGGTCCCCACCGGCTCGATCACGGACCTCACCTTCGAGGCCTCCCGCGAGGTCACCGCCGAGGAGGTCAACGCCGCGATCAAGAAGGCGGCCGAGGGCCCGCTCAAGGGCGTCCTGCGCTACACCGAGGACCCGATCGTCTCCAAGGACATCGAGGGCGACCCGCACTCCTCGATCTTCGACGCGCAGCTCACCAAGGTGAACGGCAACCAGGTGA
>Ga0308157_10004408_pt1 | contig 18745 bp, 20 predicted proteins | sample PhyBR1_FD_201035 | JGI IMG/M metagenome (GOLD analysis project Ga0308157, IMG submission 201035) | Phyllosphere microbial communities from UC Gill Tract Community Farm, Albany, California, United States - DLSLB.R1 | ecosystem: Host-associated > Plants > Phyllosphere > Unclassified | place: USA...
ACGCGGCGGAAAGCGGAACAGCCACTTGCGCGTTCCATCCTGCGAAATCTGCTCTTCAACCACTTCCGGGCGCGCAATGGTGAAATGCTGCGCCAGAAGGGTGCGCAGATCTTTGGAAATGTTGCGCATATCGGTAAAATCGGAAACGCCGCGCACATAGAGCCAATGCCAGAGCTGCGCAATGCGCATCTTGACCTGCTTGGGCGTTACGCCAACCTTGATCAGCGCATCAGCCATTTCCTCACGCGACATGCCGATGAGCGACGGCTTCTGCTCCATATTTGCGCGCACATGGCGGGCAAGCTGGTCACGCGTATCATCAATGGTCAGGTCGAACGAAATGGACATCTTTTTTCAACTGTTGGGGGCGACCGCATAAAGCGCGCCGGTAATTTTGTCGATTGCATGGATATATGGGCTCGTTCATCTGAAATGCGAGCCTGTTGCGCGCGCTCTTAGCACACAATATTGCATCCGTCATCCCGCAGTCTGTCGCGGCAGACATGCATAAGTGAGGATGCAGTGTCGAAAAGAAAAGCCGGAGCGAAGCCCCGGCTTATAGTTTTAGCTTGGACCAAATGAACTATTTGCAATTCTGAATGGCTGCGAGCGCTGCCGAAATGCCTTTGAGCGAATAGGTGTAATTGGTCTTTGTGCCGCGCTTGGACTGGGCCTGAACCTTCATGTCCGCGCCGCCACGCATCGCTGCAATCAGCTGCGGCTCTTCGGCTGCATTTTCCATCCAGCCCGACTTACCATTCACGAACATCGTAAAATTGCGAGCTCCCACGGTAACAATAACCTTGGCATTCGCATTGGCGTTCAGCTCATAGCCAGCCATGAACTGTGGCTCGAGGTTGACGTTCTGTCCTGGCTTCTTGCTCACGAGGAAAAAGTTATCGCCATGATCAACATTGGCGGGCGCTTTCTGCGTCGGAACAGACAGGACATAGCAAACCTTGCCATTGGCAGACTGGTAGCTATAGGCGCCCCAGGCGTCGAACTGTTTAATCTGGGTCGGTGTCTGGGCGAGTGCTGAGCCTGCCATTGCAATCGTGAACACCGAAGCCGCGACGATCGATTTTCCAAGCATGATTTTTTACCGGTTCTCTTTCGTTTGCTTCAAAGTCGAATATCGGGATGTCGCCGTTCAACACGCCGCCCCGTTTGATGACCCTTAATGTGCCTTAATCTGGGTTACCAAACGGTGAAGTTTTGAAAGAAAACTTGAACGAGTAGGCCGAGGCCCAAAACCTGTTAATTTGGCGAACATGGCACCTGAAATGACAAGAGCTGCGAGGAGAGACGTGAAGAGCGGGGTACTTCCCCCGGTCAAGCGGCTCGACACAGCAGATCGTCAGTCATTTCGGTGTCCGGAGGATGTGGCCCATCCGTCCAGCTACTTTGTCAAAAAAGCTCGAAAATGAATCACATTTCCTTCGCTTCTTCTTCTCGTATCCAAAAGGATGGTCTCACACCATTTCCGTCAAATTAACGGGTTCTGGGCCTTAACACCACGATCCCGTTGCCAACTTCAATGAAAAGAAAGCGGCAAGAGTTTGTCATATAGCGTCAATTCGCTCTGAGCGATGTATTCCACCGTCACAAATCTGTGAAACAGAGCTTAAGCGGCTTCGCCCTCATCGCGCATAGCTTCACGCGCTGCGATTCTGTGCGCTGGCGTTATATGTGTGCGTACAGCGGTCAATGCAGCCATCAGCACCGCAATATCGTCGGTAAAGCCAATGCCCACGAGCATGTCGGGAATAATGTCGAACGGAAGCACGAAATAGGCAAGTGCTGCCATTAGCGTCATGCGAACCCGAGTTGGGGTCTTTTCATCGAGTGCGCAATAATAAGCCGCAACGACTTCGTCCATGAACGGAACCATGCGACCGGCACGACGTGCGGTCTTCCAGAAACCCTGTTTCACCCGTTCGCTGCGCTTCTCGTGGTCGCGCTCGTTTCCGGGTTCAAGGATGTCATCAATCTTGGTGCGTTCCATAGTCAGTTTAACTCCTGTCAGCCAGATAGAGGGCTGTCACCAAAACAAGATGGGATTGTTTTTCGTCATTTTCAAGTTTTCTGCCCGATGAGACACTGGCAGACCCTGCCAGAATCATCAGCTTCACCGCGACTCCCAAATCACCGGATTATGGATTTTGCCCTCTTAGGGCCGAACACGATCTGATGGAGTGGAGCTATCCGATGCATTTAACTGGTTATGGCGAAAGTTTTGTGCGCAGTGACCGGTCGAGCCAGTTCTATCGCGGCCATCAACTCGCAGCCGCACAGGATATTGGCGATCAGGTCAATATCGATGTGAAAGACGGCATTTCTTATGACATCACGGCCTATATGCGCTTTCTGCTTGGTGCGGGTATTTCAGAGCATACCTTACGCGGTACGTCCGGCCAGAACTGGATACCGCTGTTAAACTTCCGGGCTGGTGAATTGTGGAACGGTTATTCTTCATTGCCATATGGACGCGCCATCGGCTTTTACGATGTGAGAGCTGGCCACATTTTCCATTCTGCCGTCTCGATAGGAGATGTGTTTATTCGTAGTATCAATGGTGGCGCACTCGGCCAACAGTGGAGTGATCGCGTTGATCTGACAAAAGCACTGCCATACATCGCAAGGAACCGTGACGGCAGTTTCAATTTTCAGAAGAAGACGATTTTCGTTTATATTTCGAAAGTTTGAACCAATCACACACTCGCATTCATTTTGCGTGCAAGCTTAATGTCGAGTTCTGTAATACCGTTCTCGCTATGTGTTGAAAGTGTAACATCGACGCGATTATAAACATTGAACCATTCCGGGTGGTGGTCGAGTTTCTCCGCATAAAGCGCTGCCCGCGTCATAAATCCAAAAGCTGCATTGAAGTCCTTGAACTTGAAGCTTTTGCTGATCGCCTCGCGGCCATCGACCTTCTGCCAGCCTTCAAGCTCGCTGAGTGCTTGTTTGAGTTCTTCTTCTGTCAGCCTGTTGCGTGCCATCACATTTCGCCTATGTTGCGGTTCTGATGATAACTTATCATAGCCGCGAGAGTTCCGTGACCCAACAAGCCCTAACCAGTATTCTGTTTGTCTGTGCAGGCAATATCTGCCGTTCTCCGCTCGCAGAAGGCGTGATGGAACATGTTTTGGCCAGGCGCGGCATCAAACATGTAAAGATCGATTCGGCAGGCACAAACGGCTATCATACGGGCGAAGAGCCTGATGAGCGCTCAGTCCGGGTTGCAGCAAAGCATGGCCTTGATATTTCGGAACAATCTTGCCGCCAGTTGACCGCGACAGATTTCACCCGCTTTGATCTCATTCTTGGAATGGACCGCTACAATATGCGGATGATCGCGCAGCGCCAGCCTGCGAACACGACCGCGCGTATCGGACTTTTCACCGAAATAGCAGAGGGAAAAGCAGTTGAAATCCCCGATCCTTATTATGGAAACATCGGGGATTTCGAGCAGGTTTACCGGATGGTGCTCGCATCCTCTAAGGCGCTTGCCGACCAGTTCTGGCGTGATGCGGCCATCAAAGGCCAGGCTTCTTCGACAATATAAGGCCCCCCGCCAACAGAATCACGTGACGACATAAGCACGAAGCGGCCCACTTTGAAGGGCATCGTTGAGAAATTGCCGCGTGATGAGAGATAATGCACGACATCGGCAATATGTGGATTTCTCAGACGCGCCAAAGTCACATGGGGTGTGAATTTGCGCGGATCAGCGGGTATATGAAGCCGCTGGCAGATGCGTTCTATTTCGCCCTGCAACGCGTTGAGTTCAGGTGAGGGGGATACGCCCGCATAGATGCTGTGCGGTTTCTTCGAACCGAAAGCATCTACACCGGACAGGTTGAGCATGAATTCGGGTCGCCGTACGCGATCCAGTGCATTGGCAACCTCGTCGGCCACATGGCCTTCAACATCCCCAATAAAACGCAGAGTTATGTGGTAGTTTTCGACATCAATCCAGCGTGCGCCTGGGAGGCCGCCCCGTAATAACGAAAGCGAAAGCGCGGCGTCGCGCGGGATTTCGAGGGCAGTAAAGAGACGCGGCATTAAGCATCCTCCTCGAACGGTTCTGATCCAGAGCGTCGTGTGGCTTGAGCCACGGGAGGACGCTCTGACTTAGAGTGCCTGTGCATCGACTATCGGAAAAACGAATCTCTTTTTCCTAATCGATGTATTTGTTAGCGAATCATTCTTCGCCCTGTCGGGCAAGCTGTTTATGCCTGCGGTTTGTGTCAGCCGCCTGATGTCCCCGTCTTTTGTTCAGCTTTCAGCGCTTTCTCGATTGTTGGCATAAAATTGCTCACCATCGTTTCCACGCCCTTTTCATTCGGGTGCATGCCGTCTTCAAGCTGCAACTGCTTTTGTGCAGCAACGCCATCAAGGAAAAATGGATACAGCGGCACGCCATATTTTTGCGCTAGCTTCGGAAAAATTGGATTGAACTTGTCGGCATAATCCTTGCCCATGTTGGGCGGTGCCATCATGCCAGCAAGAATAACCGAGATGCCGCGCGTTTTCAGCCGCGAGAGCATTTCATCAAGGTTTTTCTCAGTGATGTCGGGTGCAATCCCTCGCAGCGCATCATTGGCTCCGAGTTCCAGAATGACCAGATCCGTACCATCTGGAATCGACCAGTCGATGCGCGCAAGACCACCCGTGGTGGTATCGCCTGATACACCGGCATTCTCAATGCTGACCTCGTAGCCTTTATCATCGAGCGCTTTTTCGAGCTGCTGTGGGAAGGCGGCATTTGAAGGCAGAAGATAGCCCGCCATAAGACTGTCGCCGAAGCCAACAATTTTGACGGGTGCCAGCTGTTCGGTTGGCAATGCGTCCTCAAGCCCCGTTGGCTCTTCCTGCGCACGCGCACCCGTAGCGATAAAAGACGCAGCTACGACAAAAATCGATAACCAAACCGTGATCGAGTGTTTGAAACGCATCGTTAGCAACCCATATCTAGCTAATTGGTGGTGCATCCACCTACATGATTCCTTCTTGCGCAAAACAAGATCATTTTTGTGACGCGCTTTGGCTCTTAATATTCATATAGGAAGAAAAACGCGTGACGGAACAGGTGACTTCGCTAAATCATGGCCCGATCATCGAGCTAGAGAATGTTCATCTGACTCTGGGACATGCGGCATCATCCGTTCATGTGCTTAAAGGTGTCTCGCTTTCCATTGCGCAGGGCCGTTCTGTTGGTATCGTTGGCCCGTCGGGCTCGGGCAAGTCCACACTGTTGATGGTGCTGGCTGGTCTTGAACATATCGATCAGGGCACGGTGAAAATCGCAGGCGAAACCATCAGCAAAATGACCGAGGATCAGGCCGCCGCTTTTCGTGGCGCCAATATTGGGATTGTATTCCAGTCCTTCCATCTCATTCCCAACATGACGGCACTGGAAAATGTCGCTGTACCTCTTGAGCTTGCAGGCCGCAGGGATGCGTTTGAAGTTGCCGAACGTGAACTGCGCGCAGTTGGCCTTGGCGAGCGGCTCACGCATTATCCGTCAGAACTGTCCGGTGGCGAGCAGCAGCGTGTGGCAATTGCCCGTGCGCTTGCGCCAAGCCCGAAAATCCTGATTGCCGATGAGCCCACAGGCAATCTCGATACGGCAACCGGTCGACAGATCGCCGATCTTTTGTTTTCCAAACAGCGCGAAAATGGCCTGACTATGGTTCTTGTCACACATGATCCATCGCTTGCCGCGCGTTGTGATCAGGAAATTCCTGTGCGTTCGGGTCGTATTGAAGAGCTTGCACGAAAAGAGCTATCGCTTGAAACAGCGGTGGCTGGCGCATGAGCAAACTTGCCTCATTTTCATTAGCTCTTCGCTTTGCGCTGCGCGAAATGCGCGGCGGGCTTTCCGGCTTCTATATTTTTCTGGCTTGTATCGCGCTGGGTGTCGCAGCAATTGGCGGCGTCAACTCAGTTGCACGTTCCGTCAGTACTGGCATTGCCGCAGAAGGCCAGAGCATTCTTGGTGGTGATGTCAGTTTTGCGCTTAACCAGCGCGAAGCAAGCCCTGAAGAACGCGCTTTCATAGACCAGCAGGGCAGGGTCGCGGAAAGCGCGACCATGCGTTCGATGGCGCGTCTGCCGGATGGCTCCGATCAGTCGCTGGTCGAAGTAAAGGCGGTTGATACTGTCTATCCGCTTTATGGTGAGTTGAAAGTCGCACCTGAGCTTTCTTTCGAGGACATGACGAAACAGCAGGATGGCGCTTACGGTGCTGCTGTCAGTCAGGACTTCCTCAATCGCATGGGTGTGAAGATCGGAACGAAAGTTCTGCTCGGTTCGGAAACATTTGAACTGCGGGCGCTGATCGAAAGCGAACCTGACCTTCTGTCGTCCGGCTTTAATTTTGCACCGCGCTTTCTTGTCTCAATAGATGGTCTTCGCGCATCTGGCCTGATCCAACCAGGAAGCCTTGTCGATCATATTTATAAGGTCGCATTGCCCGATGGGACGCCAGATTCTGCAATCGCGCAATTGCGCGAACGCGCTACGGTCGACTTCCCCGACGCCGGCTGGAACATCCGTTCGCGCAACAATGCGGCACCGGCGCTGACCGCCAATATTGAACGCTTTTCGCAATTTCTCACGCTGGTCGGCTTAACTGCTCTGATTGTCGGTGGTGTTGGTGTGGCAAATGCCGTGCGCGCTTATCTTGATGGCAAGCGCGGCGTGATTGCGACCTTCAAATCATTAGGCGCGCCGGCGCGTTTTGCCGTGCTGGTCTATCTGGTGCAGATCATGGTGATTGGCCTGATTGGCATTGCGATCGGATTGGTACTTGCGGCAATCATCCCCTTTGCAGCGGCTTTGGCGCTTGCCAATTACCTGCCAGTTGCGGGCGGTGGTGGTTTCTTCCCCGATGCGCTCGCTTTGGCAGCTGTGTTCGGGCTGATCACAACGCTTGCCTTTGCGATCATTCCGCTTGGTCGTGCGCGCAATATTCCGGCGACTGCACTGTTTCGCGAACAGGGTTTTGAGCAACGCGGATTGCCGCCGTTCCTCTATCTTGCGCTGGCCGTTCTGCTGATTGCTGCACTGGCAGGGTTGGCACTTTACGTCGCTTATGACAGGCGGATTGCGGCGATATTCATCGTGGCCTCGATCGCAGCCTTTGGTGTTCTGCGCCTTGTGGCGGATGGTATCCGCTGGCTGGCGCGTCGTGCGCCGCGTACACGCTCGACCGCCTTTCGTCTGGCAATTGGCAATATTTATCGGCCCGGCGCGCTGACGCCATCCGTTGTGCTTTCACTCGGCCTTGGTTTGACGCTGATGGTGGCGATTGCGCTGATCGATGGCAATCTGCGTCGTCAGGTGACGGAGAATATCCCGGCACAGGCTCCGGATTTCTTCTTTGTCGATATCCAGAACAACGACATTGGCGATTTTACCAAGCTTGTCACCGGCATTGTGCCGGACGGCAAACTTACTTCCGGCCCGATGCTGCGGGGACGTATCGTGGCGTTCAACGGAACCAATGTGCGTGACATGACCATTCCGCCGGAGGCTGCATGGGTGCTGCGCGGCGACCGCGGCATTACCTTTGCCGACAAGGTTCCTGAAAACTCGACCCTAACTGAAGGCGAATGGTGGCCGGAAAATTACACCGGCGAACCGCTTGTGTCTTTTGCTGAACGCGAAGGCAAAGAGCTGGGTCTGAAAGTTGGCGATATGGTTACGGTCAATGTGCTTGGCCGCAATATCAATGCCAAAATCGCAAGCTTCCGGCAATTGCAGTGGGAAACGCTGGCGATGAATTTCGTGATGGTGTTCTCGCCCAATACATTTGCGGGAGCACCTGCCACATGGCTTGCGACTCTTACAATTCCTGATGGTCAGAAAAATCTCGCACCGGATGTTCTGCGACAGGTCACGAAAACATGGCCAGCCGTTACCACTGTCAGCGTGACCGATGCGCTTGATGTGGCGAATGACCTTATCAGTCAGCTTGCAACGGCAATTCGTGCGGCAGCATCGATTGCACTCGCGGCGTCCGTTTTGGTGCTCGGCGGCGCTCTGGCTGCTGGCAACCGTGCCCGTGTTCACGATGCAGTGGTGCTGAAAACACTGGGTGCCACGCGCGGCACGCTGATCAGTGCCTATATCATCGAGTATATGCTGCTGGGTCTGGCAACGGCTGTCTTTGCGCTGGTCGCAGGCGGTGTCGCGGGCTGGTATGTGGTTGTGGAAGTGATGAAGCTCAAAGCACAGTTTCTACCGGATGTTGCACTGATGACGGTCGGTGTTGCTCTGGTGCTGACTGTCGGTTTTGGTCTGGCTGGAACATGGCGAGTGCTGGGTCAGAAGCCTGCAAATGTACTTCGGACCTTATGAAGCATTTGTAATGTGAGAGCTTAAAATCGCTTAAGCCTTTGGATCGCATGGATAATGCGATCCGCATTTCAACCAGTCTCATCACGATTTTTTTCAAGTAGTACTTGTGTGAGAGCGGCAAAATCCCCATAATAAAACGCAGGCATGCTGGGGTCCCGCCAGCGGCGCCTGGGAGCGGCTCGAAAAGAGCCTGACCTCGACACCGGACGGGACAACGCAAAGGGATTTAAGTCATGGCTGACTTTCGCAATATTCAGGCACAGCAGAGGCCGGTAGGTGGCGCTCGTGTTGGAGCCGACATCGATCAGGGCCTCCGCAGCTATATGCTCGGCGTCTATAATATGATGGCAATTGGTCTGGTTGTTACCGGCCTTGCTGCTTTGGCTGTTTCGTCACTGGCTGTCACAACCGATCCGTCGGCTGCGGTTGCACAGATGGCAAACGGCAAAATGCTCACTGCACTTGGTGCAGCACTCTACACATCGCCACTGCGCTGGGTTGTTATGCTCGCGCCGTTGGCTGCCGTATTCTTCCTGAGCTTCCGTATCGAGCGTCTTTCGGTTGGCACAGCTAGCGCCGTTTTCTGGGGCTATGCAGCGCTCGTTGGTCTCTCGCTGTCGTCGATCTTTCTGGTTTACACCGGTCAGAGCATTGTTCGCACCTTCTTCGTGACTGCTGCATCGTTCGGTGCGCTGTCGCTTTACGGCTACACAACCAAGCGCGACCTGTCGGCGATGGGCTCGTTCCTGATGATGGGGCTGTTCGGTCTGATCATCGCTTCGGTCGTTAACATTTTCCTCGGCTCCACCGCGCTGCAGTTTGCAATCTCGGTGATCGGCGTTCTGATCTTCGCAGGTTTGACCGCTTACGACACACAGTCGATCAAGGAAATGTATTTCGAAGGTGATTCTGCTGAATCGCAGGGCCGTAAGGTTGTTATGGGCGCGCTGCGTCTCTACCTCGACTTCATCAACATGTTCATGTTCCTGCTTCAGTTCATGGGCAACCGTGACTAATCAAGTTGGAATAGAGTTATTGCGAAAGGGCAGCGGAAACGCTGCCCTTTTTGCTTTTCAAAAGAGATGCCTGGAGTCATTCTCAGCAGGTAATTTCAAACTGAGTCCCGGCCCACATGCCCCATATTCGCGACTTTCATCCCACCGACATTGAAGCCATCACAACCATCTATACCGAAGCTGTGCTGAACGGCTCAGGTTCTTATGATCTCGAGCCGCCGACGCTTGAAGACATGACACGCCGCTTCGATAGCTTTGTTGAACAGGGCTTTCCAATTCTGGTTGCCGAAGAAAACGCGCTGGTTCTTGGCTATGCCTATATCAGCTATTTCCGCACCCGACCGGCTTATCGCTGGCTTGCTGAGGATTCGATCTATATCGCACCCGATGCGAAGGGGAAGGGCGTCGGCAAGCTCTTGCTTGGCGAACTCATCAAGCGCGCAACAGCGCTCGGCTTTCGGCAGTTGCTGGCAGTGGTTGGTGATGGAGAGCACAATATCGGCTCAGTGAAGCTGCATGAGAGTCTTGGTTACATCCATTGCGGCCGCATTCAGGGATCGGGCTTCAAGCATGGCCGTTGGCTTGATACGGTGTTGATGCAGTTGCCGCTCAATGGTGGCTGCTCGGTTGATCCCGGACCGATGCCGCTGATTTAATAAAGCGCATCCCGAAAAGTGCGAAGCGGTTTTCGGATAAGATGCGCGTCAGAAAGACCGGCATCCCGAAAAGTGCGAAGCGGTTTTCGGATAAGATGCGCGTCTTAATTGCCTACGAGCTTCAGGCTTTTATCGAAAACGCGCAGCACGCGTTCAAGCTCATGCCCGCGTTTCATGATCAGTCCACTTGCCGCGATAACCGAATAGGCTCCCTGTTTGTTCGCAAGCTTGGGGTTTTTCTCGACACGAAACAGCGGAACCTCGCTGGCGCGCCGAAAGATGGAGAACACCGCTCTGTCTGCGAGGTGGTCGATGGCATAATCGCGCCACGCGCCTGTTGCGACCATGCGGCCATAGATATTGAGGATCTTTCCCAGTTCGTGCCTGTCAAAACTAACCGTTGGGGATTGCGGGCGTGATGGGCCAAGAGGCACTACTTTTGGCGTTGCCGATATAGGCGAAATGGGTTGCGATGATTGATCTTCATTCGCAGCGCTTGGAATATCCATGTTGTTCCTTTCATCGCGGAATGGGTCGTGAAGGGAATGAGCAAACGGCAATATCGTGCTTCATAGTGCTATGGTGATGCTTTTATTAAATCTTTGCAAGGTTGAGTTTGAGGGCTAGCGCTCACTCTCTGATTGGTCTATACAAAACTACTCCCAATTAGTTGTATATTAGCTGATCACGAAAAGAGAATAGCTGTTCTCAATGGTGATCGCTGGCCACATTTTGGCCTTGTCAAATTCGCATTCCAGCCTGATTGTAGAGCATATATTAGCTCGTTGCCTGAGACGGTTCGGTCCGGGTATGTCCGACCCCAAGCCCCCCGCCCAAAGGACTGCCCGAACCGAACCAACCTCTGATGGTTAGCTGTTGAGACAGCGGCAATATTTCCTGAAATGACAAAGTGATTTTTTACGCTCGAAACGTCGCATTTTGAGCTCAAAGAGCCAGCGGTTTTTTCTGCTTGAAGATCGCTGCGCCGTGAATCGGTCCGAGCGCCTTTTCGCTGTTGCTTTCCTGCAAAACGACTGCGCAACCGCTCACATCTTTGCGGGTGAGTTCTGAGGCGGGCAATTCGATTTTGAGCGCTTTGCCATCCCACATGCCGATTGTGTTGATGTCTGTCACCGTATTGCGATAGGTCACGGATTTACCGGCGTTTTCGCCTTTGTCGATTGGTATCGTCACCGAATCGCGCAGATAAAACATCACGACATGCACAGGCTTTTCCGGCTTTTCACCGGCTGCAATCTCAATCGAAAGACGGCCGTCATCCAGTTTGGTGATCGAAACAGGCACGTTGAGCTTGTTGTCTGTGAGATGCGTCTTCACGACTTCAGCGTCATTGCCGTTCATCTCAGCAGCACCATTGACGATAGCCTGCGGTGTGTAAACCATCTTCGCATTGAATGAATTGCGATAGGCATTCTGTCGGTCGGTATTATCCTGAGAGGCAAGGGTATCGCGCCACCCCATATAATCCCAGTAATTAACATGAAACGATAGCGCCAGAACATTGGGATCATCCGCATAGGATGCCAGGTTCTTATCGGCCTGCGGGCAGGATTTGCAGCCCTGGCTGGTATAAAGCTCAAGCACCGATGTGCGTGTGCTGTTGTCCTGTGCCTTTGCAGCGCCACTCATTGAGAGGCAACCTGTGAACGCCATCCCCAAGGCAGCACAAACACAACGCAGACCGGGAGCGCACTCGCCGGAAAGCCATGTATATGTCCCATTGAAAGGGGAGTGGAAGGTCACTTTGGTTTCATCCTGCTATAATTGACGCTGACATCTATTATGTAGGAATTGCGACGATCAATAGGAAGTCACGTTGCAGTGAGTTTTGTCGCAGTTTTTGTCATATGGGTGTTTCTTTTATCCCACGTTTGAGCTTGCTTGCGATAAGTGTGGTTCACGCACAATGATATAAGTACGGGACTGAGAGAATATGAGGGCGAGTTTAAGAGAAAAAGCCATCGCTATTTGCGATGAGAAAATCGCGAAAAAGGGCGAGACCGTCGGCATTTCCTTTTATGCATTCTTTGCCAATAAAAACTCAGACCCAGACCTGCTTATGGAAGCAGCAGAATGGTGGATCAAGACGCATAAGCTCGACCACTTTGAGAAGGCTTTGAAAATCAGGGAAATGATTCGTTCGGGGCTATAAATGGAAAAGCCGCTGGATTTCTCCAGCGGCTCTTTAATTTTATGAACGCGCTGATTACGCAGCGAGATCGCGCAGAACGGTTTGCAAAATGCCGCCGTTCTTCATGTAATCGAGCTCGTCCAGTGTATCGATACGGCAGATCAGCGGAACCTTCTTCACGCTACCATCGGCATAGGTGATCGAAGCTTCGACCTTCTGACGTGGACGCACATCGGCAAGGCCTTCAATGGAGACGATTTCGTCACCCTTCAGGCCCAGCGTCTGCCAGCTTGTGCCTTCCTCAAACACAAATGGCACAATGCCCATGCCAACGAGGTTAGAGCGGTGAATACGCTCAAACGACTGCGCAATCACGGCCTTCACACCCAGCAGATTGGTGCCCTTTGCAGCCCAGTCACGCGACGACCCATTGCCATATTCGACACCTGCAAAGATGACGAGCGGAACGCCCTCGGCCTTATACTGCATGGCAGCATCATAGATCGAGGTTTCTTCCTTCGACGGATAGTGGATGGTGTAGCCACCTTCACGACCGTTTTCGCCCAGCATGTGATTGCGAATACGGATGTTGGCGAAGGTGCCGCGCATCATCACTTCATGATTGCCGCGACGTGTGCCGTACTGGTTGAAGTCGGCAATGCCGACGCCATGATCGATGAGGTATTTACCAGCAGGCGATTGTGCCTTGATGGAACCGGCAGGCGAAATATGGTCGGTCGTGATCTTGTCGCCGAAGAGACCAAGAACGCGCGCGCCCTTGACGTCAGCAATCGTGCCAGCCGACTTGCCCATGCCCACGAAGTAAGGCGGGTTCTGCACATAGGTCGAATTGTCGTCCCATGCATAGGTCTGACCTGCTGGCACCTGCACAGCTTGCCAGTTTTCATCGCCCTTGAACACATCCGCATATTTTTCAGAGAAGACTTTGCGGGTTACGTTCTTTGCAATGAAATCCTGAATCTCAGCCGATGAAGGCCAGATATCGCGCAGGAATACCGGATTGCCATCCTGATCTTCGCCGAGTGGTTCTTTGGTCAGATCCATGGTGACCGTACCAGCCAGCGCGTGAGCCACAACGAGCGGAGGCGAAGCCAGATAGTTTGCCTGAACATCCGGCGAAACGCGGCCTTCAAAGTTACGGTTACCAGACAAAACAGCCGCAGCGATCAGGCCCTTCTCGTTGATAGTCTTGGAGATTGGAGCAGGCAATGGACCGGAGTTACCGATACAGGTCGTGCAGCCGAAACCAACGAGGTTGAAGCCAAGCGCATCAAGATCCTTCTGGAGGCCAGCCGATTCAAGATAAGCGGCAACCACCTGAGAGCCGGGAGCGAGCGAGGTCTTGACCCAAGGCTTGGTCTTGAGACCCTTGGCAACCGCATTGCGGGCCAGAAGACCAGCAGCAATCAGAACGCTTGGGTTCGATGTGTTGGTGCACGATGTGATAGCGGCAATTGCCACATCGCCATGACCAAGATCATAGTCTTCGCCTTCAACGGCATAACGCGTGGTCTGGCCGGTGGTCTTCTTATATTCGGTTTCAAGCGAGGTCGCGAAGCCTGAGCCGATGTTTTCCAGCGCAATACGGCCTTCAGGACGCTTTGGACCAGCCATTGATGGAACAACTTCGCTCATGTCCAGTTGAAGAATATCGGTGAAGACAGGGTCTTCTGAACCAGCTTCGCGCCACATGCCCTGTGCGCGGGAATAGGCTTCTACGAGCGCGAGACGATCTTCTGCGCGGCCGGTCGTGTTCATGTAGTTGAGCGTTTCTTTGTCGATCGGGAAGAAGCCGCAAGTCGCGCCATATTCCGGTCCCATATTGGCAATCGTTGCGCGATCAGCAAGCGTCATGTTTTCGAGACCTTCGCCGAAAAACTCAACAAACTTGCCGACTACGCCCTTCTTGCGCAGCATCTGTGTAACCGTGAGCACCAGATCGGTTGCGGTCACGCCTTCCTTAACCTTACCGGTCAGGCGGAAGCCAATAACTTCCGGCAGCAGCATCGAAACAGGCTGACCAAGCATCGACGCTTCTGCTTCAATTCCGCCAACGCCCCAGCCAAGAACGCCAAGGCCATTGACCATGGTTGTGTGGCTGTCTGTACCGACGCATGTGTCAGGATAGGCCACGGTCACGCCGTCTTCTTCCTTGGTCCAAACGGCCTGTGCCAGATATTCAAGGTTCACCTGATGGCAGATACCAGTGCCCGGAGGAACAACGCGGAAGTTTTTGAATGCCTGCTGGCCCCACTTAAGAAAGCGATAGCGTTCGCCATTGCGCTCATATTCGAGATCAACATTGGCCTTGAACGCATTTGGATTGCCAAATTCATCGACGATGACTGAGTGGTCGATGACAAGATCGACAGGAACCAGCGGATTGATCTTTTCCGGATCGCCACCAAGCGCCTTGAGGCCGTCGCGCATGGCTGCAAGGTCAACAACGGCTGGAACGCCGGTGAAGTCCTGCATCAATACGCGGGCAGGGCGGTAAGCGATTTCAGCACCGGCAGAACCACGATCTGTCAGCCACGCGGCAATGGCTTCGATGTCCGACTTCTTAACAGAGCGGTCGTCTTCAAAGCGGAGCAGGTTCTCAAGCAGAACCTTCATGGAAAATGGAAGCTTGGAAATGCCTGTCAAACCGTTCTTTTCGGCTTCGGTCAGGCTGTAATAGATATAATCCTTACCGTTGACGGTAAGCGTTTTGCGGCTTTTGAAACTATCAATGTTTGACACGTTAGTTCGTCCTCATGCTACTGGCCGGAAAACCAGGACGAACGCCTAGGCATGCGTTTCAAGGACGCGCCAAGGTGCGGGTGCAGTCATTTCCGCTGTCCGTCCCGAACCTGTGCTCTTGCAAGCGCCAAGTGTTTGAGATCGGCCAAAATTTGTTTCCACACCGACCGCTGGCATGGTAACTCAGATATAGGGAGTTTCTTATAACGATTCCAGACAGATTATCGTGAACGTCATCCCTTGCGGCAAAATGTTACGTTATCCCGGTCGGCTTGGTCAGCTTGACCCTAGGAGAGAATATGCGGCTTGGGGCCGAAAATCTGGCGGGCGAACGCGGTGGCGAGACAATCTTCGCAAGCCTCTCATTTGAATTATCATCTGGCGAAGCTCTGATTGTCACCGGTCCAAATGGTTCGGGAAAATCCACGTTATTGCGCATCCTCTGCGGATTGCTTGCGCCCGAAACAGGGCAGATTACGCTGGTTGAGGAAGGGACAACACTTCCTGTCCAAGCAGCCTCCCATTATCTTGGCCACCAAAATGCAATGAAGCCTGCTTTGAGCGTACGTGAAAATCTACTGTTCTGGCAAAAATTCAATGGCGCAGCAGCGGTTCAAATTGATGAGGCGCTGGAATCGGTCGATCTGCCGGGCGTTGAGCATCTGCCGTTTGGCTATCTTTCAACCGGGCAAAAGCGGCGCGTTTCCATCGCAAAACTGTTGATCAGTCATCGCCCGCTCTGGATTGTCGATGAGCCGACCGCTGGTCTCGATAAGGCATCGGAAGCGCGCTTCGCAGAACTGATGCGCGATCATATGCGCGAGGGCGGCATGGTGATTGCCGCAACGCATATTCCGCTCGGCCTCGATGGTGTTAAAACGCTCGACATGGCGCAATATTCGCCAGAGGTTGTGTGATGCTGGCGCTTTTTCTGCGAGATTTGCGCTTGAGTTTCCGTGCCGGTGGTGGCGCGCTGATCGGCATCTTGTTTTTTCTGGCGGTCATTTCCGTGATGCCTTTCGGCGTCGGCCCTGATCTTAACCTGCTGTCGCGGATTGGTCCGGCTATGCTGTGGATCGGCGCTTTACTGGCGACATTGCTTGGCCTCGACCGGCTGTTTCAGGCAGATCGCGACGATGGATCGCTTGATCTGCTGCTGATCGGCGCAGACCGCCATATGCTGGCTTTCACAGTCTTTGTGAAATGTTCCGCGCATTGGGTCGCGAGCGTTCTCCCGCTGGTGATCGCTTCACCCTTGTTGGGGCTGTTCATGAATATGGACGCCACGGCCACGGCTGCAACCACGCTGACACTTCTGGTTGGAACGCCAGCGATTACCTTTATCGGCGCTGTGGGCGCTGCCCTTGCGGTTGCGCTTCCACGCGGCGGTTTGCTGGTTTCGGTGATCGTCTTGCCGCTGACCATTCCGGGACTGATTTTTGGTGTGTCTGCTTCTTATGGCGCGACTGATATGGTGGCGCCTTTCTTTGCACCGTTTCTCATTCTCTGCGCACTGACTTTGTTTTTCGCAGTTTTGGGGCCGCTGGCTGCTGCGGCATCATTGAAAAGTTCGGCGGATTGACGCAGTTGATTACGGTCAATTGAACGCCATAACGCGTCAGGTATAAGTATAGCCCATGACGAATGACATTGTGAAAACCACAAGCTGGCTTGATCTGGCAAACCCCACGCGCTTTCTTGGCTTTGCGGGCAAGGTTCTGCCGTGGCTGGCCATCATCTCTGCGCTGTTTCTGGCCGCAGGGCTTTATATGGTTTTCCTGTCACCGGATGATTATCAGCAGGGGCTGACGGTCCGCATCATGTATATCCATGTGCCTTTCGCATGGCTTTCCATGATGTGTTATTTGATCATGGCAATCTCAGCATTGGGTACACTGGTCTGGCGTCATCCGCTGGCCGATGTCTCAATCCGTGCCGCAGCACCTTTGGGTGCTGTTTTCACAGCATTAGCACTTGCAACGGGCTCACTCTGGGGTAAGCCGATGTGGGGCACATGGTGGGTCTGGGATGCGCGTCTGACCTCCGTTTTCGTGCTCTTCCTGATGTATCTTGGCATTATCGCGCTGTCGCGTGCGATGGATGATCCGGCAAAAAGCGCCAAGCCTGTTGCTGTGCTCACACTGGTTGGTTTCATCAATATCCCGATCATCAAATTCTCGGTGGATTGGTGGAACACATTGCATCAGCCCGCTTCGGTTTTTCGCATGGATGGCCCGACGATTGACGGCTCCATGCTACGCCCGCTTTTTGTTATGGCGATTGGTTTCACACTGCTGTTTCTGACACTACACATGATGGCAATGCGCAATGAAATCTGGCGTCGCCGCGTGGCCATGATGAAGAAGCTTGCCGCCCGCAATGCAGATCGTAGCCGCCTGAAACAAGAGCGAGCTAATGCGCAAGGGGAGGCTGCACAATGAGTCACTTTGCTTATGTGATGACGTCTTATGGCATTGCTGCAGCAGCGCTTGCCGTCACCATTGGCTGGCTTTTAATCGATCAGCGCATTCAGAAAAACGAGCTAAAGCGGCTTGAGGCGCAGGGCGTGCGTCGCCGTTCTCACAAAGCATCCGGTTCCGCACGATGACTGAAGCTACAAAGAAACGCGCAACCTGGGTTGCGCTGCTGCCGCTGATGATTTTCGTCGGTCTTGCCGCAATCTTTGCGGTGCAGCTCTTATCCGGCAAAGACAACACGACCATTCCGTCTGCCCTGATCGGCAAGGATGCCCCACAAACCAATCTCCCGCCCGTGGAAGGTCTTGTGCATGACGGCGCGCCTGTACCTGGCCTCAACAGCGAAGATTTTAAGGGTAAGCTCACACTGATCAATGTGTGGGGATCATGGTGCGTCCCATGCCGTCAGGAGCATCCGCAACTGATGGAGATCGCCAAGGACGAGCGCATCCGTGTGGTGGGCCTTAATTACAAGGACCAGCCCGAAAACGCCCGCCGTTTCTTAGGCGATCTCGGCAATCCATTTGCCGCAGTCGGTGCCGACCGTGCCGGACGCTCAGCCATTGAATGGGGCGTCTACGGTGTGCCTGAAACTTTCCTCGTCGATGCCGAAGGAAAGATCGTCTACAAGCATGTTGGGCCGTTTACGCCGGAGTCGGTGAAGAATGATCTGATGCCAGCGGTAAGTAAGTTAATAAACAAACGCTGACTGATAGATTGAAACTATTGAAGCGAGCGAACAGAGTTTGCTATTAGCAATTGCTCGTCCAAAGGTCCCAAATAAACTTTATTTAAAAGGAAGCTGAGCAGAATTTTAGCTTCCCTTTTGTCTTGTGGTATGTTGATTTTTCCTGAGCTTAATTGGATTTGAAATCCTATTGCGTTTGCTTTACCAAGTATATGGTCAACGGTGTGTATTGATAGAACATCTGATTTTGATATTGCTATCACATATTTACGTATTATTTCATCAGCATTGCTTATAAAATGAGATTTGTTGGAAATATTTATGAGTGCGTTGTCACAAAAAACGTTTAGTTCTTGATCGGTAGCCTCTCTAAATACAGGAGTTATGTCTAGTATACGGCGCAGCATTGGGTAGCTTTTAAACCGCACATCAGATAAATGATTTATTATAGCAACAATCTTCGTATCCAATGAAAAAGCTGGCTCATTAAGTCTGCGCAGTACATCATCTCTGAAAAGCAATGAGAAGCGACTAGATAATAGCTGTTGTGGGCCGAAGTTTTGAAGGAGTAAGCGCTTACTTGAACCAGAGCCGGTAGACCATAGCAATGCCTTTACGCCTTG
>Ga0308157_10004410_pt1 | contig 18739 bp, 40 predicted proteins | sample PhyBR1_FD_201035 | JGI IMG/M metagenome (GOLD analysis project Ga0308157, IMG submission 201035) | Phyllosphere microbial communities from UC Gill Tract Community Farm, Albany, California, United States - DLSLB.R1 | ecosystem: Host-associated > Plants > Phyllosphere > Unclassified | place: USA...
AGCCGCCGTCGTCCATCGAGCAGCGCGACCTGCTGGCGAACGAGCTGAACAGTGTTCGCGACTTCCTTGCCGTGTATAAGGACAACGGCTGGATGCAGATCGGCGAGAAAGCTTGCCGTCATCGCGGGGACAACTCGAACTACGTCACGTTTACGTCGCTCTGGAACGAGTATCGCTCCTTCTGTATTGCACATTCGCTGATCCCTGTTGGGTCACGGGTGCTGACGAAACGGATGACGGAGCTGCAGGGACGGTTCGGCTTCAAGCCGGATAAAGTCGCCAGCGGGGATTACTCGATCCAGGTCTTCCGCTATATCGTCATCACGAAGGGCGAGAAGAAGGCGGCGTAGTCATGAGCGCAGACCAGTGCGAGGCGCTTCAAAAGTTGAGGCTGTCGCCAGAGATGGCCAAGGCAATCGACGAGCTGTACGACGCGGTCGTCGGCCCGGTCACCACTCGGGCGATCGAGCAGGCGTTCGAGGGCTACCTCGATGGGCTCGGCATTCAGCGGAAGCCGGTTCAGGAACCGGTGAGCCACCTCCTACTTGGGCGCTCCGAGCCGCTGCCGTTCGAGCGCGAGCGCCCGGTGCCGATCCCGATCACGAACTCGATGCAGCCGGAAGTGCTGCCGATCGAGCTGGCTCAAATGCTGCACGAGTTCAACGAGCTGATGCAGGACGAGCTTCATCAGTCCATCACGATGCCTGCCTCGATGATGAAGGAGCGCCGTCATGGCTGGTGATGCCGACCCGACCCTGGTGCGGGATGCGATGCTGACCCGGATGGCGATGGCCACGCCGGGTGGGCCGATGTTCCGCTACGACGGCCCGCACGCCTTCCCGCGGATGGCCACGCCTCCCGGCTTCCCGAAGGTCGAGCTGGCCAACAAGGTGCCGGTGCATAAGCACCAGGACTTCGACGAGGCCCAGGCCTACGCGGCCGGCCGCAAGGGGCTGATCGCCCACACCGCCCTGATGCGCTTGCTGGCCCAGGCCGCGGTGACCATTCGCGAGCAGCTCGCGGCCGGGGAGCCGGTGATTATCGTGTCCGGAGGGCGCGAGCTGATGAGGCTGGAGCCGTGATCGTCGATCACTGGTACGTCTGCGTGGCGGAACTCACCCCGGCGCAAGCGCGCTGGGATGTGGCGAGAGATCGGTGTCGCGAACGGCACCGCATGTACGAGGCCTTCGGCCTCATCACCAAAGGGATCCAGATGTCGGACACGAAAAGCGTTGCAGAGCCCGGTGTGGGCTCGACCATCGTCACTGGTGAAGGTGTGAAGGAGGCCGGGCCGGACATCCCGGCGCTGGCCGCCGCCACGCAGCGCGAGGAGAACTCGCGGGCGGCGGCGATGGAGGTCGTCGGTCGCGAGGCTCAGGTCGGCCAGTGGGAGGAGTACCGCGAGCGGTGCTTGAACGAGGGCATCGCGCCGATGCCGTTCGAGCAGTGGAGCCGGACCATTACGGGCGACCGTATCCGGACCGTGAAGGGTCCGGCTCCTGGTGCGGGCCCCTGGCCCGGTGCTCCAGTCGGCCGCGTCTCGCCCGAGCAGGCCGGCATTCTGCCTTCGGGACCGATGCAGGTCACCGACCGCATGGTGTTCCGGGCCATGGACGTGCTCGTGAGCGCCCAGAACCCGACGGGCGCGAGCGCGGTGCGCAAAGCGCTTGAAGCAGCACTGGACACGAGCCGGTAACGGCCCCACACCCTTCCACCGATCCGGGCAGATGACCCGGTGTAGCTCGACGAGGACCGACATGACCAAGGCACGACACGCGCATGAGATCGAAGCGGCCGGCGAGGTTCGCTGGGTCGCCAAGGCCAAGGACGGCCTGCTCATGGTAACCGACCAGGCGTCCGGTGAGGAGATGCAGGCCTCGGCCTACACCATCGACGGCCCCGATGTCCGCTTCGCCTTCCCCGGCGATAACGGCTACCGCACCCTCCGCGGTGATCAGCCGGGCGCCGAGGCCTTCCGCAAGGTGGTCGCGGGGCTGACGGGTGGTCCGTCCGAGGCCGAGGCGAGCCCTCGCCGGGGCTCGAAGCCCTCCTCGGAGGCCTCCGCAGCGTCGTAAAACGCATGTTTTTCGACTGAAAAGTCGTAGTTTTCGACAGAAAAACCCGCCTTTCGGCGGGTTTTTCACGTCTAATGACCTGAAATCGGCTCAGAACCCGGTGTATTCGCACGAAATGAGCCCGAAATCGGGGGTCAACCGACTTCGGGCTCTGTTTTCTGGCTACCGAGCTGCGAGGGTGCGCAGGTATTCGTATATAGCCCCAAGTCTTGGTGGGTGCAACACAAAGAAGCACCCACCGGAGGTGATCCGGTGGGTGCTGCCATGGGCAAGGTTCCAGGTGTGCGGTGCAGGGGGAACCTGGGGCAAAATTAGGTTGGTGTCAAGGCTTCTGCCTTCGGATCCGGCTCGGAACCCGGTCCGGATCTCGATCCCGGTTCGGAAGCCGGTGGCGCGCGAGCCCGCATGTATTCGCGAAGTAATAGTGCTAGCACCTGAAATCTAAAAATTTCCGAAAACATAGATGTGGCATAGTGTTTAGTGTGCCGTGTAGTTATCCACAGAAAAAGACCCACCCATCCTTGACAGTGATTACTTTGCAACACTTCACTTTTTCTCAGAAAAATGCGGTGTTCTTATCATTTGTAGTATTCAGGGGCGTTGACAGTCCTTATACAGGGGAGGCCACTGAGGTGGTGAGGGGGCCCATGCCCTCTCGGGGCCCTGCCCCTCCCCTCCGGACCATATCAATATGGTTCGCTTCCCAGACTAAGGGTTACGATCATGCTCAACGCTCTGAAGCTCGCGAACAACGCTTTCACTGCCCTGCAGGCCGCCGAAAGCTTCAAGATGCACGCTTACAGCGGCTTCACGCTCGTGTTCATCCTCGAAGGCCAGCGCGGTGCGGATCCCAAGGCCACGCGCAAGGTTCTCTCGGCCCTCGCTCGCAACACCTCGCTCATCGCCAAGAACACTTGGGAAAGCTACGTTGGTAGCGTGGACAAGGCGGCGGCCATGTTCATGGAACATGCTTCGGACGAAATCGCCGCCATACGGGATATGGGTGAGGACGACGCGGTCGAAGCGATGCGCGTCCTTTACGAGGGGCTCAACATCGTTTCCGGTGGCGATATTCGCCTTTGGGCCACGGCTGGCCAGTTCCTGCCCCTGGACAAAGACGCGATGAAGGCGGCCAAGGCGGCGGCCTCGAAGGCGGCCAAAGAGGCCAAGGAGGACAGCCTTCTGGCCATGTGGGGCGCCACGAACTACGCTGATAGCTCGGCCCTTAAGCCGGCCGAGCAAGGCGCGGCGCCCGAAGCGAGCAACCCGATGGAAGCCCTGCTTTCCATCCTCGGCCGGCTCACACAAGCCCAGTTGATCGAGGCAACCGGTGCGCTCAACGCCCGGTTGGCGGAACTGGCCACGGTCACGGCAGAAGCCAACGCTGTGGATGCGACCAAGGTTGTCGCCCCTGTGGTCGCCGACAATGCCACGGTGCACCCGCTGTCGAGCCTCGGCCGGGTGAAGCACGCCAAGGGCGCCAAGGCGGCCTAAGCCCTAGCCCTCCACCGGGCCCCGTCCAGGGGCCCGGCCACCCACCGGGTGCGCCGCCGCGCACCCGGTGCGCCTTCGCGCGCTCTCGCGCGTGTGTGCACACCCACGCAGCCATATCCGATATGGGACACCCCGATGGCCCACGCTAATCCCGAATATGCTCTTGCGCTCCGAGCTTGGAAGGAGCCGCCTGAAAGCCACAAGATCGCACCTCCCGCGAGCTTGGCGCAGTTGCGCGCCCGCATGTACCGCATTGGCGACGCGATCAAATGCGGGCGCGAGGTGCCGGCCGCGGACCGCGAAGCATATCGGATATGGCAGCGGGTTCGCGCTCACGAGCGCCAGGATGACCGCGTTCGCGGCGACGTGCCCGCACCGGGTCACAGCCGCGAGCAGCGACTACAGGTTACGGAGCCGGTGCGCAAGTATCCGCTCAACGTCCAAGCTACACCCAAGACTAACCGCCTGCTGGGGATTTAATTATGCGCGAGATCATCTTCATCGTCGGCGCCACCGTGGTCAGCTGGATCGCGTTCGCGGAGTGGCTTTCGCCGGGCGTTTTCGGCCAATTCTGAACGAAATTGCAACCGCACCGGCAACTTGCGCGCCACACGCGAAGTGCGACGAATTGACTTAAAATTCGGGGCTTGCGCGAGAGGCCGGTGTGTGAGCGGAGCGCGGGTGTAGTTCAGGCCCGCGGACCCGGTGTGGCTTTTATACCATGAACAAGTGTTCATAGATGATTTAGGTTATACTCGCGGCGCGCGAAGGACCAGGGTGTGCTGCGCGCAGCGCGCGAAACGTGACATTTTTGTCTCAAACCTCGCTAAGTGGTTCTGATACCGATGGAACTGCCCTAATTCGTTTGTTGTTTTGTTTGTAGAAATGTTCGCCGAGCAGAAATGAAGTTGGGTCTCCCGAAAAAACGATTGCCAAATCATCCCGGTATGGTGTGGCAGATATGTTACAAACCACCCAATAAAATCTCTCTAAGGGGCAACTTGATTTCCAGGCCGCGAACGTTTTTACAAACATTTTCACGAACAAATGTGCAAATATACAACCGCCCACCGGGTTCACGCCTAGAACCCTCCCCTGAACCCTCCCTCGAACCCGCCCACGCAAAACGACCGCGAGCCCGTTCGAACGACCGCGAGCCATATTCGATATGCCCACCAAGAGCCCGAAGCATCCGCACCAGCTGCGCTACGTGCCCAGCTCGGAGCCAAAACCGCTGAAGCGCCTATCTCGGGCGATCCAGAAGAAGGTCGAGTTGGAGATCGAGCACGCGGACGAGCAGAACTGCTGCTGGCTCTGGACCGGGGCGTTCCGCCAGCCCAAGCACCAGGCGCTTCGCCTTTACAGCAACCATGCCTCCCGCGAGGCGCACGGTGGAGGCAAGCGCGGTCGCCCGAGCGAGGGGCTCGCGGGCTATTACAGCCGCGAGCGCGGCCTGCCGATGATGCGCCTGTCCGGCACCAACAGCGTGATCAGCGCGGCGCGCATCGTCTATTCCGAGGTCTACGACTTGCCCGTGGACGAGGTGCCCCATCTGCGCCGCTGCATGAACGACCGCTGCGTGAGCCCGTACCACACCAACCCCACGGGCAAGGTCATGCGCTACACGCGGCGTGAGAACGACCCCGCACCGGCCCCCAATCAGGCACCCGGTGCGCCCCCGGCCGCGCCGCCCCCGATCATGAGCGTGGACGCCATCATCGGCCGGCTCGTGACCCGGAACGTCAGCCACTACCTCGATCCGCAATCGGCCGCGGAAGAGGCGGGGCTTGACCCGGCGCTGATTACGCCGGCAATATGGAAGCAGTTCGTCGATTACATGGACGCCCAAGAGCAAGTCGACGACGATTAAGTATTCGCTAACCCTCCGACCATATCAAATATGGTCGCCACCAGCATAAGGACATCAACCATGACCGCTCAACAGGAAGCCGACCTGCTCCTCAAGGACCATCAACTGAAGAAGCTCCTCAAGGAGCTTGAGCTGGACATCGCGAGCGTCGTCACCGCGCACTACAACCCGATGCCCACCGGCTTCGAGTTCGAGCCCACCATCGGCATCGGCATCGACCTCACGGTCGACGCGCAGGAGTACCTCGCATGAACGCCCACACCATCCTCGTCCGCGCCCGCGCTCTGATCGCCACACCGGACCGCTGGGTCCAGGGCAGCATGGCGCGCACCAAGTACGGCACCGAAGTCATGGTCGGCGACGCAGCCGCGGCCTGCTTCTGCACGGCCGGCGCGATCCACCGCGTCGAGATCGAGGTCTACCGCCAGCACGGCGCCGACGTCGGCACCGCCGCCGTATCCGGCGCCGCGTCCGCGATCCGCAAGGCGCTCATCGCCCGCGAAGGCGACGACACCTCGATCGTCGTCTTCAACGATCGCCCCACCACCACCCACGCGGAGATCCTCTCCGTGTTCGACGCCGCCATCGAGGCCGAGGCTCCCCGCCCATGACCGCCCGTAATCCCATCAGCCACGCCATCCTCGTCCGCGCCCGCCAGATCCTGGCTCAGCCCCAAAGCTGGACCAAGGGCGAGGCCGCGCGCGACGCCAAGGGCCACGCGACCGCGTGCTCGGCCAGCGACGCGACCTGCTTCTGCACCATCGGTGCGGTGGAGCGTGCCCGGCACGAGATGGACGCGGGCCCGGCCGAGATCGACCGCGCGCTGGACGCGATCCGCGCCGCCACCAATCGCGTGTTCATCTCGGCCTTCAACGACGACCTCAAGACCAAACACGAGGACGTCCTCGCCGTCCTCGACACCGCCATATCGAATATGGAGCCCACACCATGACCGTCACCGCTCGCGACCTCCTCACCAAGGCCCGCACCGTCATCGCGGACCCGGCGCACTGGACCACCGGCACCTACGCCCGTGACGCGGACGGAGTGGCCACCCAGGCTGATAGCCCCTACGCCAAGTGCTTCTGCACCTATGGCGCCGTCCAGCGCGCCGCCGTGGAACTGCGCGCCCGGCCCGCAAGTGTGAACGAGGCCTATCAAGCGCTCCAGGACCAGGCCCACACCGGCTCCTGGAGCTACCACACGGTCGCCACCATCAACGACCAGCTCGGCCACGAGGCCGCGCTCAAGCTCCTGGACCACAGCATCGAGGCCGCACGCCCATGACCGCCACCGCCACCGCCCACCAGCTCCTCGTCCGGGCCCGCGAGACCCTCGCCGAGCCGCACCACTGGACGAAGCACACCTTCGCCCGCAACCCGGCCGGCCTCGCCGTCCTGAACGTGAACCAGGGCATCTGCTGGTGCTCGCTCGGCGCCCTCTACCTGGCCCAGTCCCAACTCGGGCCCAATGCCGAGTTCTCCGAGGCCGTCAAGACTTTGGAGGGCGCCCTGCCCGCCAACCGCGGCCAGGGGGTCGGCACCTTCAACGACCACCCCGACACCACCCATCCCGACGTTCTTGCCGCGTTCGATCGCGCCATCGAGGCCAGCCGCCCATGACCGCCACCCACAGCCCCAGCCCCAGCCCCAGCCCCAGCCCCAAACAGATCCTGACCGCCGCCCGCAACCTCATCGCGGACCCCGCCCACTGGACCCGCGAGACGGTCGCCCGCGATAAGCGGGGCAGGCCCACCGAGCCCTACAACCCGAACGCCTGCCAGTTCTGCGCCCTGGGCGCGCTGAGCGCCGTGTTCTACCAGGCGGACCCGCTCGCCCTCACCGGGGAAGAGGTCAACGAGCTGGACCGGGCCCACGGGCAGGCCAAACGCGCCCTCCGGATCGCTGGCGAGGCCGGGTTCGGCGTCAACAGCTTCACCATCAGCCGCGTCAACGACGAGCTGGGACACGAGGCGACACTGAGGATGTTCGACGATGCGATAGCATCCCTGCCGGACTGACCCCAGCAAATACTTCACCAATACTTCGCGCTGACCCTCTCACCATATCCAATATGGGGACCAACACCATGTTCCACACCACGCCCTTGGCCGCGATCACCGCCGCCCTCGTCCTCGTGTCCAAACCCGAGACCTGGACCTGCTACTCCAGCGCCCGCCGCATCGACGGTGCGTCCGTCCCGTCCTATCACCGGGACGCGACCTGCTTCTGCGCCTCGGGCGCGCTGCGTCGAGCCGTAGTCCAGCCGGGCGTCTACATCATGTCGTGTGACACCGTCGATTACGACACCGAGATCAAGGTCTCGAACCTGCTCGACGCCGAGGTCCGCCGGCGCTACCCCGGCCGCTACGCCGATAGCGACGTCGCGCTCTATGTCGACGTCAACGACGAGCCCGAACTCGGCCGCGAGGTCATCGTCGAGATCTTCCAGGCCGTCCAGGCCCAGCTCGAACGCCAGCAGCTGGTCGAGCAGCTGATCGCCGCCCGCGCGCTGATCGCTGACAAAGCCAACTGGACCCAGACCCGGCTCGCCCGCGACGAGTACGGCACCTCGGTCGACCCCTCGGTCCCGGACGCCTGCCGCTTCTGCGCCGTCGGCGCGGCGATCCGCGTCGTCGGCGACCAGGAACCCGCCACCGCGATGGTGAACGTGCTCGACAAGGCCGCGTGGCGCCTGTTCAAGCGCCTTGTGGTGGACGTGAACGACGCGCGGGGCCACGCCGAGACGCTCCGCGTCTACGATGAGGCCATCGCCGTCGCCCGCATCGGGACGCTGGTCGGATGACCACCGCTCACCAGATCCTCACCAACGCCCGCAAGCTCATTGCGGCCCCGTCGGGCTGGACCCGCAACGCTTTCGCCCGCCTCTCGGACGGGCGCGAGACCTGGGCCGGCGACCCCAAGGCGACCTGCTTCTGTGCCCTCGGCGCGCTCGCCCGCGCCGGGAAAGACGCCACCTTCACCGCCCGCGACGACGCCGAGGCCGCGCTCGTGCTCGCCTCCCGCCGCCTCTACGACTACCGGCCCGAGGTGGTGAATGACATCCGGGGCCACGCCCAGGTGCTCGACGTCTACGACGCCGCCATATCCGATATGGAGACCGCATCATGACCCGCATCGAGCGCGAGCCGATCGACCCGAAGGACACCGAGACCGTGCGCGCCGTCCTCACCGACGCCCGCGCCTTCATCGCCGACGAGGCGACCTGGACCAAGGGTGCCGGCGCCCGCAACGCCAAGGGCGTACCGGTCTCCTCCTGGGACGACGAAGCCGTGTGCTTTTGCACGATCGGAGCCGTCGCCCGCGCCGCGTACCAGCGCGGGCTCTCCGACGAGATGCACGCCATGGTCCGCCTCGACGAGGCGGCCCGCCGCGTCCATGACCTCCCGCCGGGCGACCGCCCCATGCCCGAGTTCCTGCGGCCGGCCGCCTACGTCAACGACTACCTCGGGCGTGAGGCCGCGCTCGCGATGTTCGACAACGCCCTGGAGAACCTGACCCATGACGCAGACGCCTGACCTGACCCCGCACCAGGTTCTGGTCGCCGCCCGCACGCTGCTCAGCAACCGGGACCGCTGGACGCAAGGTGCGTTCGCCAAGACCGAGAAGGGCCGCGTGATCGGCCCGACCGAGGCCAAGGCCGTGTGCTTCTGCGCCATGGGCGCTTGCCGGCACATCGGCGGTGAGACGCAGATTGCTTACCGGGCCCAGGACGCGCTCGACCGCGCCGCCCAGGCCAAGTTCAGCGACGCCTACGGCCCGCTGTGTATCGTCGAGGTCAACGACGAGCTGGGCTACGAGCAAACCCTGCAGTGCTTCGACGCTGCGATCGAGGAGACCCGCCCATGCTCAAGCTCCTCCTAACCCAGGCCCGCGACCTGATCGCGGACCCCAACCACTGGACCCAGCACACGTTCGCTCGGCGGTCGCCGGGCGGCGATCCCTGCACCGCCGAAGAGGGCACCTGCTGGTGCGCCCGCGGCGCGGTCCGCAAGGTCGCCGGCGTGCACCACGAGCGCGAGCTGGTCGACATCCTCACCAAGGCCGCCAACCGCCTCGCACTCGGCAACGGCATCGTCGATGTCAACGACTTCGTCGGTCATGCCGAAGTTATCCAGGTGTTTGACTACGCCATCGAGAACGTGCAGGAGTAATCTGCACGTCTTCCTCCCACCATATCAGATATGGGGCCACGACCATGCTCGACATCAACACGTTGCTGACGCCCGACGAACTCGACATCACGCAGGAGGAGTTGGACGCCTTCGTGAAGGTCCACGACTACTTGGCATCGACCGAGCTGCCGCTCGCGCCGGGCGCCATGCCCAAGGATGTGCCGCTCCAGGACGGCATGGACACGTTGATCGGGTTCAGCATGAACTACGAGTGCCGGCCTGTTCACTCGACCTACCGCAAGTTCGAGTGCGGCGCCGTGGCCTGCATCGGCGGCCACATCAGCCTCGTGCTCCAGGGCGTGGACGTGCTGGCCGGCGGTATGATCCACGTCACCCGCGCCCAGGCCGACGAGGCGATCACCTACACCGATACCGCGCGCGGCGACCTGCACGACCTCTTCTTCCCGTCCGGGGCCGTCGCGGATGGGAAATGGGGTGACGTCCGCGCCTCGACCGCCGCCATCGCGCTGCGCAACTTCCTCACCACTGGCGAGGCCAACTGGGTCGGCGCCCTGCGTGAGGGTGGGCAGGACGATCTCCTCGCGATGCTCGCGATCCTCAACGACGAGTAATTCAAGTCATCCTCCCAGCCATATCTAGTATGGCTGGCCACCTCCAAAGAACAGGAGCGATCATTCCATGGCCAAGTACACGTTTCGGCAGCGTCCGCGTCCGAAGAATACGAACCAGCCGTTGTCGTTCGACATCATCGAGACCCGGTCGCCCACCGGCCGCCACACCGAGACCAAGGTGGGGCTGCTCATCAGCCAGAAGAAGCGCTGGAAGCTCGACTGGCTCGGCACCGTCTCGGTCTACAACACCAGGCTTGAGGTCAAGCGCCAGTTCGCGGCCCTCGGTCATGAGGTGGAGGGCCTGCTGTGAGGCCGGCCTATTACGTCCTCATGGTCTTCGGCGAGCAGCCATGTCCGCTTCACCTGGAGCCGAAGACTGCGGCCGAAGCCGAGCGCGCTATTAACTGGCAGTGCGTCGGCCAGGGTCGTCGCGATGAGTACGCGGTCACGACTTATGACCCGACCTCGCAGACCTTCAAGGAAGCCGGGATTTACCACCCGGCTACCCATCGATACGGTAAGAACCCCGCCCCGCGTGAGTTCAAGCTCACCGAGCCCTGCATCTATACCGAGGAAGCGTTCACGCGCTTCCTCGCCAGCCTCCCGAAGGAGCCGTGACCATGACCCGCCTGACCGCCGAGCAGCTCGAAATCACCCAGGCCGAACTCGACGCCCTGATCTGGGTCCGCGACGCACTCGATCCGACGATCCCGGACCACACCCTGCCGGCGTGGATGCAGTTCGACATGAGCAACTGGGGCTCCATCGACACCAGCGAACGGCTCGCCCCGTGCGGCACCGCTTGCTGCATCGGCGGCTCGATGGAGATGCACATGGCCGGCCTGACGGCGAAGCTGCAGGTCGGCGACCATGTGGAGTGGGACGACATCCGCGGCTGGGACGACAAGCTCAACGACCTGACTGGCCGCCCCTCGGGCTCCCAGACCCTTTGGCCGCTCTTCTACAACTACCCGAGCGATCACGAGGACCGCACCCGCGAGAAGGCGGTCGAGGCCATCGATCGGTTCCTGGCCGGCAGCGTCGTCAATCCCTGGCTGGCCTAGTGCCCCGCCGGACCCAGGCGCAGATGCGCCGCTACTTCGACACGCTGGGTCCAATGGCGGACCCAGCCCGGCGCGGTGAGCTGATGCACGCCGCGCACCAAGCCTTCGACCCGATCTGGCAATCAGGTCTGGTCTCCCGCACGACCGCCTACAAGATGCTGGCACGTCAGCTAGGTGTGCCAGGGTTTTATGCCCACATCTCGCGGATGCACTCAGTACAGTTGGAAGCCATACCGAATATGGTTGCCGCTATGACTTACGAGATCCACGAGAAATACAGGAGGTAATCTTGCCCCAGTTCAAGCTCATCGGCCGCGACGACCCGCGCATCGCCAACGCGGACGCTTTCACCGTGGCCTACATCGAGGCCGCGATCTTCACCGAGGAGGAGAACCTCGGCGGCGCCGGCACTGTGGCTGTGCAGCAGCTCAGCGACGAGCTGATCCACACCATGCGCCAGGACTGCATCGCGTTCGCGCAGCGGGCCCTGCCGCTCCTGCTGGAGCCGATCTCACACCGGAACCAGAGCGAGAACTCGATCGCCGCCCTGATGGGCCACGACTTCTGGCTCACCCGCAACGGGCACGGGGCCGGCTTCTGGGACGGCGACTGGTCCGAGCCGCACGGCTCGAAGCTGGACGAGATCGCCAAGGCGTTCTCGACCGTGGACCTGTACCGCGGCAGCGATGGGAGGATCTACAGCTGACCCGCATCAACCTGGTCCCGCCGGCTGAGCTGCACGTCAAGCATCTCGTGGCCGAGTACCGCGAGTTGCCGCGCATCTACGGCCTGGCCCGCGCGGCCTACCCGCGCCGGGCCAAGATCAAGATCCCGCCCGAGTTCGTGCTCGGCACCGGGCACGTCACCTTCTTCTACGACAAGCTCGGCTTCATCATCACCCGCCACACCGAGTTGGTCGCCGAGATGCTGAAGCGCGGATACGCGCCTCAGTACCCACCGCCGCCCGCCACCAGCGTGCCCTACGACTGGCTGAACGGGTACGCCCCGACACCACAAGCCCTCGCGCTGAGCCGCGAGCGCATTGCTCAGAGGAGCCCCTGGAATGATACCCCGCGTTGACGTCCTGATCGCCGCCCGCGCCCTGATCGCGGACCCCGCCCATTGGACCCAGGGCGCCTACGCCCGTCAAACCGACCAGTTCGGGGACTTCGCCGAGGTGCTGAGCCCCGATGCGAAGTGCTTCTGCGCGCTGGGCGCTCTGTCGCGTGCCGCGGGGATCGATGATCCTCTCCGTGTCGACGAGGCGCCCGAGTACCGGCTGCTGCAGAACGCCGTGGGCAAGCTCACTAACGGCCGGTGCCATTACATCCCGACGGTCAACGATGGGTACGCCCGCCTGCCCGGCGACCTGACCCCGCACGAGGGCGTGCTCAAGATGTACGACATGGCGATCGAGGAGGCGCGCGGTGAAAGCGTCTGACCTCGACCGTGTCCGTGGGCTGCTCAACCGGCTCGACACGCTGCAGAAGGAGCTGCAGCGCTTCGAGAACCTGCCGCCCGACCTGGAGCGCATCACGATCTTCTTCTCGTTCGAGGATCGGGAGGAGCGCACCAACCGCGAGATCGACTTCGATCTCACCACTCCAGAGGAGGCGCCCGTCCGCCAAATCATGAAAGAGATCCTGGACGCCCGCGTCCAGGTTATTGTCGACCAGGTCAAAGAACTCGGCGTCGAACTTGACGTCTAATACAGGAAAGGTTCCAGTTGTGTCCCAGCTCAAGCTCAGCACCACCATCCTCGGCGTGATCTTCATGGAGAGCGAGGCCCGTGGTATTCCGTCCGGCCGCACTGTCTACCACTACACCGTCCCGGAGATCATGATCCCGGAGGGCGGCTACCAGCCGGGCATGTACGCCATCGTCAAGGGCGCGAGCGACCGCGTCTGCCTCGTCCGCGTCGAGGAGGTGCTCGACACCACCAAGGTCGTCTCGCACAAGGCCACCAAGGCCATCATCGGCACCGTGGACGTGTCGCACTTCGAGAAGGAGCGCCAGCGCCGCGAGGAGCGCGCCGCCGTGATCGAGGCGCTGACCCGCCTGGAGGCCAAGCGCCAGCAGGAGGCGAAGTTCGCCCAGCTCGCCGCCACCGACCAGGAGGCCGCCGAGCTGTTCGCGCGGCTGAAGCAGCTCGACTAACCGCCACCAAACCGGTCCCGCCATATCAGATATGGCGGGACTTCCTTCCTCCATCCCAAGTCTAGGATGCCCACCATGACCACGGTTAAAGACGTTCTCAAGAGCTTCCTCAAGCTCGCCGAGGAAGGCCACGGCGATCTGCCTGTCCTCTACCGCCACGGCGCCTCCGGCGACTGCGGCGAGATCGGCACGCCCCATGTGACCGATCACCAGAACGAGTGCGGCCCCTTCTTCGAAGACATGGGCTACCCGGCGGACACCAAGTCCTATGTCAGCCTCTACGTCGGCAACTGAGCAGCGACTGCTCGTTGAGGCCCTAACCCGATTAGCATTTGCTAATCAGCAGGCCATCGACCAAGCCCCCAACGCCCGCGTCCGCGCGGTGCTCGAAACCACCGGCCGGGCCGCCGACGAGGCCGCCCGCCATATCCAATATGGACGCCGCGAGCTGCTCACGCCCGAGCAGGTAAAGCTCGTGGCGCAATGCGAGAAGGAGCTGAGCCTGTGACCCTCCCCACCATGCCGCCGACTACCGACCGCGCCTTGTTCGATCCGAACGAGCCCAACGGCTACCTCGAAGGCAACGGCGATTGGGCCGACGCCAACTCGGACGCCGTCACCTGGTTGGCCGACAACCACGCCGCCATCCGCGCTCGCCTGGAGGGCGCGCTCACCGAAGGCCAGATCAAAGCGCTCGACTGGATGCTGACCGTCCTGATCGAGCAGACCGCCGAGCGGGCGCCGGGCATGCAGCCCGACCAGGCTGTCGAAGAGATCTGCGACATCACATCGATCGTCGAGCTGCTCCCGTCCGGCGAGGTCCACAGCCGCCTGATGCCCCAGTGCGAGGAGATCCGTCGCGAGCATCAGGTCCGCCTCGACGCCCTCCTGGCCAAGGAGGCGGCCGAGCCCCGCGAGCCGCTGAAGTTCGAGGCGGTCGTGCCCGTCACCAGCGACATGATCTTCCACCAGCTCATCTCGGCGTTCGAGGGCGGCGTCACGTACTGGGCCGACCGCGTGGATCTGATCTCGCCGGACCAGGACACGCTCAAGACCGACGAGCATATCGTGTGGTGGGGCCGCACCAAGGCCCTCTACGAGGGCGAGTTCGAGATCGTCGTCACCGAAGAGGAGGAGAGCACGGCCGGCGCCGGCCGTGAGCACAAGCTGACCCCGGAGACTGTCCAGCGAGGTATCCAGGTCATGGCGACCAAGTATCCTCGGCACTTCAAGGATATGATCGAGGAGAACGGCGACGCCACGACTGGTGACGTGTTCCTGCAATGCTGCTTGTTCGGCGACATCGTCTACGGCTGACACCAGGCTCGCGGCAGGGGTGCGATCCCTGCCGCGCACCGGGCGCCAGACCCGAGGAGGAGACCATGTTCCACATCCCTTTCTGGGACTTCACCATAGGCCTTGGGGCCTACACCGTGTTCCAGTTCGGTTTCGGCTTCGCAGTAGGGAGGTTCAGCAAGTCATGAATTTTCTCAAGCGCCTCTTCGCCCGCGCCGGACCGATGGTCCCGCCGGACGAGCACGAGGACTTTGTCCCGCCGCTCCCGCCCTTGGAGGTGCTGCGTCCGCCGGCCGGGTTTCGCTTCGCCACGCACCCGCCGGACATGGCCCAGCTCGTCCATCTCGACAACGAGCACCCCTACCGGAACGCGCGCCGCCACGAGCGCGTCGTCATCATCGAGGGGCCGATCTCGCGCCAGTTCCTGGGCGAGGGGCGTGTTATTGGCCGCATGGGATCAAACGATCGCCGGGCCAACTCAGTCCGCCCGGCTGAGATATACGGACATCCGGAAGGTTATCCGGGTATCTACTTCATTAACGAGCATGGAGACGAGGAGTGGAGACCCGCTCAAAACTTCCATCGGCGCGTTGATGGTGTCCTCCAATTCACGAGGTAGACAGCGGGCAGCACACCCGCTACACCAACACCCCCTCGCATGACACGGAGTTGATCATGCCCACCATCACCCAGGACGGGACCATCATCCAATCCGACGGGTCGAGCCAGCCGTATCGGCCGCGGTCGTGATCGACCAGCAGATCCAGGCTGCGCTCTACGCCCTCCGCGGAACCCTGACGGACCCAGAGGTCCAGCAGGGCGTCTGCGAGCGTCTCGCCGACGCCGCAGCGGACCTCTGGCCCGAAGGCCCGCCCGCTGCCCCCGCCGATCTCTCCGACCCGGACCTGCTCCGTGTCGTGGAGCGAGCCATAGCGGATATGGCTCCATGACCCTCAACCCGATCACCGCCCTCCGCGCCAAGCGCGCTCGATCCAGGAAAGCCAGTCTCATGCCCGTCTCCCAGAAGCCCCGGAAGAAGTACGCAGACCGTGACCTCGCCGGCCGCGGGCCGAACCTGTTCACCAACGCGGGCAAGCTGCTCTACGGCTTCTACGATGCCGGCGCGACCCGGATGCGCCAGTACACCCAGGCCACCATCGACCGCATGCTGCGCGCCGAGGACCGCGCCGACAAGCTGAAGCCGCGCAAGACCTCGACCCGGATCCAGCTCGGCCGGCGCACGCGCCACAACCAGGTCATCACGCATGGTCATGCCTACGCCGCCCCGGCGGACCGCGCCGGATCCCGGCCGGCCGAGCGCCGGAAGCGCCAGCAGGCGCACCTCCACCAGCACCCGTCGGTCGTGGCGCGCTTCGCCAACCACCCGACCCGCGCTGAGATCGAGGCGGCGCTCGCATGACGCCCGCCCAGATCGAAGAGGCCCAGCGCTGCATCAAGGAGCTGGACGCGGCCAAGCGCGAGCTGGCCGACTTCCAGCGCAGCATCCATAGCGCCGAGGCCAAACGCCTGGACCAGGTCCACGCCGGCCGGCTGATGTTCACGACGACAGGGCCGGGCGGTGTGACCTCGATCATCGAGATCAGGCGCACCGGGCCCGACAGCGCAGTCTTGACCGCGATCGAGAATGCGTTCGAGCAGCGCGTGGTGGAAGCGTCGGTCAAGTGCCGCGCCGCGGGGGTGACGCTGTGATGGCCACCACCTCCGTCACCTTCATGATCCTGGCGGCCGTGGCGTGGAACCTGTTCCTCCTCGCCTCGCTCGCCGGGGTCGCGACCGCCGAGGATTGGACCAAGCCCGCCAAGGCTTGGGGCATCCTCATGATCATGACCGCATTCTTCGGATCGAATGCTGTCATCCTCGACCAGCTCGGCAAGCACTACGGCTGGTGACAAGTAAACTCCCGGCCATATCCGATATGGCCGGCCTCTCCTCGGGAGCAATTCATGACACAAGTCAAAATCTTGTATCCGAAGCGGACCCAGCTCGGTCACTTCGGCAGCAGCGGCCTGACCGTCGGCGGCGGGATCGCGGTCTGGAAGAACGCCCAGGGCGAGCTGCAGCTGCAGCCGCTCGGCGCCAAGGGGCGGCTGTGCCGCTCGGCCCGCCTCTCCATCCCGGCTGACCAGGTTGAGCTGGTCGCCGCCGCCCTGACCTCCGTGAAGGACGCCTGACCCATGACCGAGAAAGCCTTCCGCATCGACTGGCGCGTCGACCTCAACGCCTCCAGCCCGCACGAGGCCGCCTGCTTCGCCCGCGAGATCCAGGAGCAGGACGGCAACACCGCGACCCGCTTCTCGGTCGAGGACAAGCAGACCGGCGAGATCACGGTCGTCGAGGTGCCTCACGACGAGAAGCCGACCAACCTCGCCGCCCGCATGCCGGCCGACACCACGTCCCGGCGCAGCCTGCGGCCGGGCCGCGAGTACCGGACCCGCGACGGCAGGGTCGCCCAGATCCTGGAGTGGGATCGGGACGACCCCACGTTCCCGCTCTTCGTGCGCTTCCAGGTTCTTCATGACGAATGGGCGGCCGGCCTCCGGACCAAGGCCGGGCTCCACCCACAGAACCTGGCCGGCGACAAGCCGCACCCGCTCGACATCGTCGAGGTCAATCCCACTGTCGAGAAGTGGGTCCGGGTCTACGATCGCCCGCCGCTGAACGAGGACGGCAAGCAGCTGATCAACGGCAAGCCGTTGGCGGCCGAGCGCGCCGCGCATTGGTATCTGTTCGACACCGAGCGCGACGCCCGTGCCAGCCTCCGCGGTGTCCGCGCGGTGTTCAAGGTCGAGTATCAAGAGGGGGAGGGAATTGTCTAGGCGCCAGACGATCTGGGTTGACAGCAACAGAACCTTGCGTGCTGTCGATCTGGACACGCTTGATCAAGTAGATTACTACGTCAAGCGCAACAAACGTGACATCGAATACCTCCTGACGCAGATTACGTTCTGTCAGGATGCGCCGCTGACTGTCGCGGATCTCATGGAGAACCGCGAACTGTCCATCCATATACCACGCGACATTCGCCAGGCGCTCTTCCACCGGAAGCGCGCTCTGTTCGAACTCGCGGATCGCCGCGCCACTCTCAGCCGCCGACGTCATCGCGTCCGCCGCTGACCACCCACGGGAGACACCACCATGAAGATGGTTCACGCCACGAACGAGACCCAGTCCGAGGGCCTGCACGAGGTCAAGCAGACCGGGGTTGGCGGCGACGCCAAGATCGTCCACGCCCTGCTCACCGGTATGGTCAAGGACAAGATCATCTACCCGGTCCGCGAGTATGCGACCAATGCCTGGGAGATCTCGCCCCCGAACAAGCCTTTCGAGATCGACCTGCCGACCAAGTTCAACCCCGAGTACCGTCTCCGCGACTTCGGGCCGGGCCTGTCGCACAGCTTCATGATGAAGCGCTACGGCAAAATCGGCGACAGCACCAAGGACGCTGACGACGAGGCCATCGGTGGTTGGGGCTTCGGCTCGAAGTCCGGGCTCGCGTACCTCCTCCGCGCCGACGGCTGCGGCCAGCTCAATGTCACCTCCCGGCACAAGGGCTTCCGCCGGGTCTACGTCATCGGCGTGTCCGAGCAGGGCAAGATCCAGACCGGCTTCATCGGCGAGTGGCCGCTGGATGCCGAGGATCGCGGCACCGGGCTTGAGATCTCGTTCGCCGTGCGGCCGGACGACATCGACCGGTTTCATGAGTGTGCCGAGGACGTTCTGTGGTCCTTCCACCCGCGCCCGACCATCACACCGGCCATCGACTTCGGCACGCCTAAGATCCTGCACCAGGGCGACGGCTGGACGCTCTACGACCGCCGGACCGTGCCCTTCGACGGCCCGCAGGTTCAGATCGGCCCGGTCCGTTACCCGATCGACATGGATCTGGCGCCCGCCATATCCGATCTGGTCACCGAGGCCGACACCATCGTCTTCAACGCACCCGTCGGCACCATCTCGGTCTCTGCCAGCCGTGAGGCTCTGCAGTACGACGACCG
>Ga0308157_10004411_pt1 | contig 18728 bp, 12 predicted proteins | sample PhyBR1_FD_201035 | JGI IMG/M metagenome (GOLD analysis project Ga0308157, IMG submission 201035) | Phyllosphere microbial communities from UC Gill Tract Community Farm, Albany, California, United States - DLSLB.R1 | ecosystem: Host-associated > Plants > Phyllosphere > Unclassified | place: USA...
GCTTTGTTGGACTACTTGAAAAAGAAAGATATCAACAGATATCGTGAGATTATCAAAGTATTGAATATCAGAAAATAATCAATATAGAAAAGAGGTGCGAGAGTGCCTCTTTTTGTTTTTACATTATAGCTATTTATAATAAGCATATTACAAGAAAAAAAGTTTGGTTTTTCATTGGGTTTTAGATAACAACAACTACACACAACAACAACTACAACACAACTAAAACCCATTGTATAATCAAAAAGGAAAAATTTATGATTCCACAAGTTTCACAAGAAATTATCGATTTAGGAGATGGAAGAAGCATCTCAATCGAAACTGGTAAATTAGCAAAACAAGCCGATGGTTCAGTTGTTGTACGTTTAGGAAACTGTATGCTTTTAGCAACGGCAGTTTCTGCAAGAACATCTAACCCAGGTGTTGACTTTTTACCATTAACGGTAGATTACCGTGAAAAATTCGCTGCTGCAGGACGTTTCCCAGGAGGATTTTTCAAAAGAGAAGCAAGACCAAGTGACAGCGAAGTATTAACAATGAGATTAGTAGACCGTGTTTTACGTCCACTTTTCCCAGATGATTACCACGCTGAAACTCAGGTTATGATTCAATTAATGTCTCATGACGATAACGTTATGCCAGACGCATTAGCTGGTTTAGCAGCATCTGCAGCATTAGCTGTTTCTGATATTCCATTTTACAACTTGATTTCTGAAGTACGTGTTGCTCGTATCGACGGAAAATTAGTAATCAACCCAAGTAGAGAAGAATTAGAAAAATCTGATATCGACATGATGATTGGAGCTTCTATGGATTCTGTTGCAATGGTTGAAGGTGAGATGAAAGAAATTTCAGAAGCTGAAATGGTTGAGGCAATTAAATTTGCTCACGAAGCTATTAAAGTTCAAATTGTTGCTCAACAAAAATTAAGAGCAAAATTGAGCTCTCAAGAATACAGAACTTACGAAGGTGAAATTGAAGACGAAGCTGTTTACGCTAAAGTAAAAGCTGCTGCTTACGACAAATGCTATGCAATTGCACAAGAAGCTTCAGGAAAAGCTGAAAGAGGTGAAAAATTCGCAGCAGTAAAAGAAGAAGCAAAAGCTTTATTTACTGAAGAAGAATATGCTGAAAATGCAGATCTTGCAGGTTTAGTTGGAAAATACTTCTACAAAACAAACAAAGAAGCGGTTCGTAACGTAATTCTTGAAAAAGGAATTCGTCTAGACGGTAGAAAAACTACAGAGATCAGACCAATATGGTGTGAAACTGATTATTTGCCATCTGTACACGGATCTTCTTTATTTACACGTGGAGAAACTCAAGCTTTGGCTACTGTAACTTTAGGAACTTCTAAAGAAGCTAACCAAATCGATTCTCCATCTGAACAAGGTGAAGAGAAATTCTACTTACACTATAACTTCCCTCCTTTCTCTACTGGTGAAGCGAAACCATTAAGAGGAACTTCAAGAAGAGAGGTTGGTCACGGTAACTTAGCTCAAAGAGCTTTAAAAAATATGATTCCTGCAGATTGTCCTTATACAATCCGTGTTGTTTCTGAAGTTTTAGAATCTAACGGTTCTTCTTCTATGGCAACAGTTTGTGCTGGAACAATGGCTCTTATGGATGCTGGAGTTCAAATGACAAAACCAGTTTCTGGTATTGCCATGGGATTAATTACTGACGGTGAGAAATTTGCTGTATTGTCTGACATCTTAGGAGATGAAGATCACTTAGGAGATATGGACTTTAAAGTAACCGGAACTGCTGACGGTATTACTGCTTGCCAAATGGATATCAAAATCGAAGGATTGCGTTATGACATTATGGAACAAGCTTTGGCTCAGGCTCGTGATGGACGTTTACACATTTTAGGTAAATTAACTGAAACTATTGCAACTCCAAGAGCAGAAGTTAAAGCTCATGCACCAAAAATCATTACTAGAACTATTCCTGGAAACTTTATTGGAGCATTGATCGGTCCTGGAGGAAAAGTAATTCAAGAATTACAAAAAGCTACAGGAACTACAATCGTAATCAACGAAGTAGACGAACAAGGTGTAGTTGAAATTTTAGGAACTAATCCAGATGGTATCAAAGCAGTATTGGCTAAAATTGATGCATTAACTTTCAAACCACAAGTTGGAGAAGCATACGAAGTAAAAGTAATCAAGATGCTTGATTTTGGAGCTGTAGTAGAATATACTGCTGCACCAGGAAATGAAGTATTGCTTCACGTATCTGAGCTAGCTTGGGAACGTACAGAAAATGTTGCTGATGTTGTTAAAATGGGAGATGTTTTCCAAGTGAAATACTTAGGAGTTGACCCTAAAACTAAAAAAGAAAAAGTGTCTAAAAAAGCACTTGTTCCAAGACCTCCACGTGAGGAGAAAAAAGAGTAATCAGATCTTAGTTTACTAAAGGTTTATTCATAGAGAAATCCCGTTTCATTTAATCGAAACGGGATTTTTTGCTTTTACTATTGTCTGTAAACGATTCCAAACATCAAACTTTGGGAACCAAAATTCTTTTCAACTTGATCATTAAACAAATTATAAGGCGACCATTGATAATGACATTGCAATCCGGTATTTCTGTAATTAAGCTTGATTCCTTGTGATAAATAAAATGTAGTCAAAACTTCTTTTGTATGCTCTCCCTTTCCAAATTCTAATTCTTTTGGAGCATTATAAAAATTTAGAGCCAAACCAATTCCCGAATTCCATTCTAAGTTAAAATCTGTTTTTTGACGAGATAACGGAATAACTTTTGCAAAACGCGTTCCCATATTTATCGCAAAATGACTCGATTTGTATTGTACAATAGAATCCCGATATTTAAAATTGACATCGACAGGATTTTTTGGCACAAAAAAGTTAAATCCAAAATCTACAAAATCTTCCCGATTTAATTTATTTCTAAACCAAAATCCAAATGACGGCGATAAATCAAACTTATCAGAAAGCTCTCCTATTGGCTGCACAAAACCAGCTTCAACATAAACCCTCTCGTATTCATCAGATAAATTTTGAGATTCATTTTGGGCAAATGTAAATTCTGAAAACATAAGAATTAATAGTAATAAACATCGTCTCATAATTTACCAGTTTAAGAAAGGCATTGACCTTTTATTATTTACATTCCAAAGCCCCATCTGAAAGCCTTTTGAATTTGACTTGTTCAAAACGCCAATTTGTACACCTCTGTTAATTCTGGTTTGATTAAAAATTCCCAGGTGCAATCCTCTTAATTGATAGGATTGGTTGTAAATTCCAACTGTTGAGCCTGCCAAACTATTATTAGCATTATAAATACCAATCGAAAGCCCGTTTTGTTGATCTGAAATTGTTCCTAAAACGGTAACTGAAAGCCCATTAAAATTATTGAATTTATTTCCAACAGATACATTTAATCCATTCATACTAGTTGTAGTAAAGAAACATCCCGTACTAACATTTATACCATTTAGTCTTAAATGAGGAGAATGATTCATATTCTTAATTTTATAATAGTCTTCAGTATTTTTAATGCTATCCGATTTTTTATTGTTTTTAATTATTTCATCCATATACATTAAGGACATAAAAGCATAGAATGCTCCAACTACTGGTGCTGGATTAGCTTCCATGTTTAATCCGTTTATTGTTTGATGCTCTACATTTTTGTTTTCAACATGCCCAACTCCAAATACAAGTCCATTTACTTTATCAACTTTTTTAGACATCGGTGAAAGGCTGAAAATTTGAGAATGCAATTCAGCAGGATCATTTTCAATTAGAACTGAATTCTGACCGTAAGAGTATCCAAAAACAAAACTTAGAATTACTAAAATTGATGTTTTCATAAATCATTATTTTAAAATTACGGGACAAACATATTGTAATTATCACATGTAAATTTGCTTAAATCAATAAAACTATTTATTATATTTGTGATTATCGCAAATTATGAAATATCAAGAATCCTTTTTAAAAGCGCTTCGAGCTAAAATCCCTAAATCAGTTTCTATAATTGAGGAGATCGCTGCAGTTTTAGAGATAAGCTACGATGCATCACACAGAAGAATATCTGAAAAAAGTAAATTTTCGATTGATGAAACCATCACATTAGCAAATCATTTTAATATTTCATTAGACAATCTATTTTCGAAAAGAGAAAAGGTAATTATAGAAAAGACTATTGAAATAGAAACTTTAAAAGATATGCTTCAATATTTCAAAACATCGGCAGAACAAATCGAAGTATTGACTAAAAATCCCAACACAACACTATTTTATTCTGCTAAGGATATTCCGCTGTTTTATTTTATGGATGGAACTATCTTATCAAAATTTAAAGCTTTTGTATGGCTGAATCTTTTAAACACCAATCAAAAGAAAGTCAATTTTGAAAACTTTATAATCGAAGAATCTTTTGCAGAATATATGCAGAAGTTAAAAAATGTGTATGAAAACACAGTGGTAAATGAAGTTTGGAATGACACTACCATAAACAGCAGTTTACAACAAATTCTGTACTTTCATGAAGCCGGTTTACTTTCTTTAAAAAATGCAAATGCCCTCTGTAAAGACCTGAAAAGAATTATCAATTTGATTCAGGAAAAATGTAACGTAAAAAATACAAAGTTTAACATCTATTATAACGAGTTAATCTTGCTCAACAATAATATGCTTATCGAAACGGACGAAAAGTTAACTATGTTTGTTCCTTACACTCTCTTAGGCTATTTTATTACTGATAATGAAGAAAGCTGCAATAACGTGCATCAATTTTTTAAACAACAAATCATAAACTCAAAACCTTTAGGACAATCAGGTATTAAGGAGCAAAACATATTCTTTAATCGAGCCATTCGAAAAATAGATTATTATATTGAAAAAATTAATTCACAAGTTGACTTGCTTTTTTAAAATCAAATATTCCATAATTCACCCAAGGTTTATTCATAGCAAAAACCCCGTTTCATAATCATGAAACGGGGTTTTTCAGTTTTTATACTTGCTTTTCCAAACTAAACCACATAGTTAAAACACTAAACTACAACGTTTTCAAGAAACACATTGTAGGATAAATAATGCTGTTGGTTTAAAAATCAATGTTGTTGGTTTAATTTATTTTTTAAAGGACTATCATTAACATAGTTTTATATGGAAAATAGCTACACAAAACCAAATTATTGATGAGAAAGAGTATTGCAATGTCAAGAATAAAAACACTATCATTTATCATCTCTTTTAAATTCAAACTATATTATAAAAGCCAACCATTGAAAATCACAAATTACTCAACAGTAATTTTCATCCTACTATTAATTTCAATCAACAGTTTTTCTCAAACTAATGAAAAAAAAGAAGTCTCCAATTATTTTGACAAAGTAGTTGACAGAGAGATCTTAAACATCAACAATGGCAAAATTCATATTGATCCTTATAATTTAAAAAACAGCCACAATTATTATTCAAGTAAAGACTTTCTTAAAGGATCTGTTTTTTACGACAATCAGTTGTATGAAAACATCTTTATAAAGTATGACATATACAAAGACCAGCTTGTTAAGTCATTCGAAAACATCAGCACTTTCGGCATAACACTCATAAATGAAAAAACTGATTATTTTATAATTGGAGAAAAGAGATTTATCAACATTGACAATAAATATAGATACCCGAAGGCCATTACTGGTTTTTTTGAAGAAAAATATTTAGGTAAAAATATCTCCTTATACATTAAGCACACTAAAACTGCTAAGGAAACAATTAGCGAAACTGCTTTATATACAGAATTCAAAGAATACACTAATTACCAACTACTTTATAATTCAAAATTTGCATCTGTAAATACACAAAAAGAAGTCCTTGAAATATTTCCTCAACTAAAAAAAGAAATAAAAGATTTTTACAAAAAAAATAAAATTCTGGAAGAGACAAATCCATACCAGTTCAAAGCAGATTTAATAAAATTTATTGACAACAATTTATAAGCTCTATTCTAAAATCTAAATGAAAAAACACTTCATCTTCTATTTATTTTTTTTACTGCCAATTGTTCTCTTTTCGCAAGAAAAAAATATTTCTATAAAATATTCAAATGTAACACGAAAGAAAGCTATTGAGATAGTCGAAAAAAATACTTCTTTTCATTTCTTTTTTGAGGATCAGTGGCTATCTAATGATGAACTGATTTCTGGTGAATTCAGCAATACATCTATTTCAGTGGTTTTAGATGCTATTTTGAACAACACAACTATAAATTACGTTATCGACAACAACAATATTATTTTAAGCAATGGGCTTTTAATCTCAAACATTATAACTGAAAAATACTTTGAAACTGCCGATGATAAAGGCACTAATAAGACTCCCAATTTCCAAATTGTTCCAATTTATAATAAACAGTATCTGAATGATTCTAAGAAAGATTCAGACTCTATTATTTCTCTAGGAAAACAGTCTTTGATAAACACATCTCAAACCTATACCCTTTCTGGCTATGTAAAAGACAGAATTTCAGGAAAACCAGAATATAACATCACCATTAAAGTAAAAAACAAAGACATCAGTACAACAAGTGATGCAAACGGCTATTACAGTTTTAGAGTTCCTGCTGGAATTAATATAATTGAAATACAATCAATCAGTCATCAATCAAAGGCTAAAAAGATTGTGCTTTACAGCAACGGAAAAGTTGATTTTAATTTAGACGAAAATGTAAATGCTCTTAAAGAAGTTGTCATCGAAAATAAAAGAACCAAAAACACAGCTTCGGCAGTTGCAGGCCTTACAAGTATTAATGTCGAAAACATCAAAAACGTACCTTTAATTCTAGGCGAAAGAGATATTTTTAAAGTCGCAACAACACTTCCGGGGATAAAAACGGCAGGAGAAGGTTCTGCAGGCTTTAATGTGCGTGGAGGAAAAGACGATCAAAACTTGTTTTTACTTGACAACGCTTCTCTCTACAATCCATCTCACTTTTTAGGTTTCTTTTCTTCTGTAAATCCATTTACAACCAAAACAGCCGATATCTACAAAGGAAGTATTCCTGCTGAATTTGGAGGACGTCTTTCTTCTGTTTTCGATATTAAATCTAAAAGCGGAAATACCGAAAAAGTTTCTGGTGAAGCTGGAATTGGTCCTGTAATGAGTAATGTTACACTTGAAATCCCGATAGTAAAAGGAAAATCAAGCTTGGTATTTGGCGGTAGAGCAAGTTATTCTGATTGGATTCTAAAAACTATTAAAGAGCCTGAATTAGACAATAGTCAAGCTTCTTTTTATGATTTGCTCTTAAAATACAATCATCAAATCTCAAAAAAGGATGATCTGGAAACTTCCTTATATTTTAGTCACGACAAATACAGCATCAATTCAGATTCTATCTACAAATACAGCAATTTATTAGCAACAGTAAAATGGGATCACGATTTCAATGTAAAAAACAAATCTTCGCTAATTATTACTAATAGCCAATATAAATTTAACATCGATTACGATTCTCAACCTGAAAAATCATTTGATTACGGTTATAAAATCAATGAGACTCAGTTTGTTTTTAAAATGAAATATGCTCTTAATGAAAAGCATTTATTCAATTATGGCATTAGCAGTAAATTATACAATGTTGAACCTGGCTTCCTCAAACCAACAGGCAGAAACTCTGTAATTAAAGATCTCACACTTGAAAAAGAAAAAGCTTTAGAATCGGCTTTATTTTTTACCGAAAACTATAAAGTCAACGATAAGTTTTTAATTAATTTAGGTTTGCGTTATTCTTTCTATTCTGCACTTGGCCCTTCTACACAAAACATTTACCAAGATGACCAGCCTAAATCTGATAGGACTATTGTTGACACCAAAACTTACTCCAATAATGAGTCTGTAAAAACTTATGGTGGTTTTGAGCCCAGAATTTCAGCTCGCTATTTTATAATGCCTGACTTATCCGTAAAAGCAAGTTTTGACAGAACATATCAATATATGCATTTACTGTCTACGAACACCACTCAATCTCCAATGGATGTGTGGAAACTTTCAGATTTAAATACTGAACCACAATCTTCTAATCAATTCTCGTTGGGACTTTTCAAAAATATAATTGAAAAATCTTTAGAATTAAGCGTTGAAGGTTACTATAAACGTTCAAAAAACATTCTAGACTATAAGGTCGGTGCCGAATTGTTTTTGAACGAAAACATAGAAACCGAACTTCTTCAAGGAGAAGGAAAAGCCTATGGAGTTGAATTTTTAATCAAGAAAGAAAAAGGAAATTTTAATGGATGGCTGAGTTATACTTATTCTCGGGCATTAATAAAACTCGACAGCAGATTTGATTCTGAAAAAATAAATAATGGCCAATATTTTCCAACTAATTATGATAAACCGCATGATTTTAGCGCTATTCTAAATTATAAATTCACGAAAAGATATAGTTTGTCAACCAATTTTGTTTACCAAACCGGCAGACCTGTCACTTTCCCAATCGGATCTTATGACTTAACAGGAGAGCAATTTACTTTATACAGCAATCGCAACCAATATAGAATTCCAGATTATTATAGATTAGATATTGGTCTTAATTTTGAAGGAAATCACAAAATAAAAAAACTCGCTCATAGTTTTTGGAACTTTTCTGTTTATAATGTTTTGGGACGAAATAACCCTTATAATGTTTATTTTGTTACTGAAGATAAAAAAATCAAGGCTTATAAAACCTCAATTTTTTCTGTTCCAATTCCGACAATCACTTACAATATCAAGTTTTAATTCATTTATCTTATGCATATGAATTTATCAATAATCAAAAAAACATCGTTGGCCTTTTTTGCATTTGCCTTTCTATCAAGTTGCACGGAACAATATGTGTATCAAAATCAAGATTTTGAAGATGCAATGAGTGTTGAAGCTACATTAACCAACGAATTAAAATATCAGGAAATAAACATTTCGCGAACAAGACTAGTTAATGACACAATAAAAAAGCCCGAATCTGGAGCTAAAGTTACTGTTGTTGATAGCGATGGAAACGTATTTAATTTTGACGAAAAAGATGGAAAATATATTTCTGTAAATGAATTTAAAGTAGAACCAAACAAAAACTATCAATTAAAAATTACAACAAAATCTGGCAAATCTTATATTTCTTCACAGCAAGTTTTAACTACACAAAACACTATTGATCTAGAAGCTAAAATGGCTGAAAAAGATGGTACACAAGGTGTTCAGATTAATGTTAAAAGTTTTGATCCAGCAAATACCTCTAAATATTATCGCTATGAATACGAGGAGACCTATAAAGTACAAACTGTTTACAACACAACAGAACGTGTAGAATTAGTACCTTACCAAGGTAATTTTAAAATGATTATAGTACCGGCCGAACCAAATACCCATATTTGCTACAGCACAAAACATTCGACTGGCATTATACAAACAAATACAAAAGATTTAACTGAAGACCGTGTAAACTTCCCTGTTCGCTTTATTGACAAATCAAATTATATAATCGCTTATCGTTATAGCATTTTGGTTTCTCAATACACCCAAAGTCAATCTGCTTATGATTATTATTATACATCAAAAAAAATGGTTGATTCAGGAGAATTGTTATCCCCAAACCAGCCCGGATACATTATCGGAAATATCAAATCAACCTCAGATTCATCAGAAAAAGTGGTTGGTTTCTTTGAAGTTGCCTCGGTTGCAAAAAAAAGAATCTTTTTCAATTTTACCGACATTTTCCCTTCAGATGATCCAACAACATTCTTTAGAAAATGCGAGCCCGAAGAAATTCAGTTTAGTGACATACCCGTTGACAATTATAAAGTACTCAGCACACATGTTTATATAGGAGGAGGTCCGGGATTGTCTCCAACATCATACTGGATGGTTGAAAAACAATGCGGCGATTGTACAACATTTTCTTCTAACGTAATACCTTCATTTTGGGAAAATTAAAAATCAAATTAGCTTTTCTAGTGCTATTAGTAAATTTCACTTATAAAAGTAATGCTCAAAACAATACTATTTTGAGCACAGAATCAATATTGGTCAAAACTAACACCTCGACAATTCTAACTGGCGAAACACTATACTATAAATTATACTGTTTAAATAAAAGAACTGTGTTTTCAGATATTAGCGAAGTTGCTTATCTAGAAGTAATTAACGATCGTAAAGAAAGTGTGTTTAAAACTAAAATTAGTTTAAAAAACGGAATTGGATCTGGTGATTATTTTATTCCAACAACATTAACAACAGGAAACTATAAACTTATTGCTTATACAAGCTGGATGTTAAACAATAGTCAAAATAACTTTTTTGAGAAAGATTTTACCATTATAAATCCATTTCAAGAACACATCAACATGATTATTGACAGCACTTCTAGCAAAGTTGACGTTTCTAAAAATGGAACCAAAAACACATCTGAAAATATCCTTTTGAGTCTTAATAAAGAAAAATATTCTAAAAGAGAAAAAGCTTCTCTTCTGATACCAAAAACATTGGATCAAGGGAATTACTTTCTAAATATCAAGAAAATAGATCTTATGCTTACAAACACAGATAGCGAAACTATTAACACTGATACAAATTTGAACCAAGACATAAAGATACTTCCAGAAACAAGAGGCGAAATTATAACTGGATATCTAACTGCAAAAGTTGCAAATTCTAATTTAGATTCTAAAGTAGTTACATTATCTATTCCTGGAAAAAATTTCATTTTCAAGACCACTAAAACAGATCGCAATGGAAAATTCATTTTTTTACTAGATAAACAAACCAGTACATCAGAATGCTATGTGCAGTTATCAGAACTTGATAAGGAAAATTACGAAATTGTAATAGATCAAACACCAAGTCCAGATTTATCAAACTTAATCTTTTCCAATAAAACTTCTATTTCTAGCAAAAATTTAAAAGCAATTCAAGAGCGTTCATTGGCAAGTCAAGTAGAAAACGTTTATTTCTCGCAAAAGAAAGACAGCCTTATTGAAACCGCTAATACAGATTTCTTTTTTCAACCTACAGAAAAAAAATATAATCTCGATGATTTTGAACGATTTAGAACATTTAAAGAAACAATAATAGAAATCATTGTCGAACTTAACTTTAAAGATTACAATCAGATTCCTTCATTATATTTAAGTGATTCCAGATACAATATCGTACAATCTCCCGAGCCATGTCTTGTTTTGGTTGATGGGCTACAAATTCAGAACATAAATGCATTATTAAATTACAACGCTTATCAAATTGAAAGTATTAGCGTTGTTGACAGCCCTTACTGTTATGGACCAAAAATATTTAATGGAATTGTGAGCATCGTTACAAAAAATAAAGATTTTGCCACTATTTATAAGGATAAAAATATTTTAAAAACGACTATTTTAAGACCCGAACCTACAAAAGTGTATTTTGAGCCAAAATACGAAACATCAAATACTCTTAGCCGAATTCCTGACTATAGACATCAATTGCTTTGGAAACCCAATATTGTTTTTAACAATAGCGATATGACAATCCCTTTTTATACATCTGATATTTCCGGAGATTATGAAATCATTTTAGAAGGAATTACCGAAACAGGAAAGTATGTTCATTTTTATAAAACATTCAAAACTGAGTAAATAATCAGATCTTAGTTTACTAAAGGTTTATTTATAAAAAGCTCCAATTCTCAACTGAATTGGGCGCTTTTCAATTTAAAGAAACCTTATTTTTTTAGATTTATTGATTTAAAAATTAAAAATAATTACAGATGATATTTAAGTCGAGTTTTAGGTTAAAAAATATACTATGAATATAATTTAAAACAAATTATATAGAATTTTTATTACATTTTAACACTATAACGTGATTTTTATAACATTTTTTTAATACTTTTGGAACCATCAATCCAAAAACAAAAAAATCACATTTCCTTTGAAAAATCACAAAAAAAAAGCGATTTACCTATCGTTATTTGCAAGCCTATTAAACATATCGTATCTACATTCACAATCTGCTGAAAAATCCTCATTATACGATTACTTCGACCAAACAGTCGGAAAAGACAATTTAAATATTAACAACGGAATAGTTCATAGCGAACCTTTTCGACCAATAGCTGGGAAAAACAGATATTATACTGAAGAGTTTAATATTGGCGATATCAGTTTTGAGGGACAGATTTATTCTAGCGTTAATCTTAAATATGACATTCTTCTTGATCAAGTCATCTACAAACAGAATGGCTCTTCAGAAAATTTGCCAATCAACCTAATTACCGAAAAAGTTGATTATTTCTTTATCAAAAATAAAAAGTTTGTCAACCTTAAAGAAGAATCGGTAAAATTTCCTTCTATCATAAAAGGATTCTATGAAGAAACATACATTGGAGACAATGTCTCTCTTTACACCAAACATACTAAAGAAAAAGTAAAATCTCTTCAAGCAGATTTAATCTACTATAATTTCATTTATAAAGTAGGTTACGTCTTAAAATACAACAACTATTTCTATAAAGTTGAAACAGAAAAAGATTTTAAGAAAATTTTCCCAAACTATAAAAAGGAAATAAACAATATCTACAAAACCGACAAAAAATTAGAACATTCCAATAAAGCTCAATTCATGGAAAATCTAACGAAACAAATCAATGGTCTTTTAAAAAAAAGTTCTAATTAAATGAAAAAAATTACTCTTATTCTATTTTTATTCTCCTTTCAACAAATTATATACTCCCAAGTAATTAGTGACAAAATAACGGTTGAATTTAAAAATGCAAACATAAAAACTGCTATTCAAGATATTGAAAAAGTATCTTACTACAAATTCTATTTTGATGAAAAATGGTTTGAAAACGACAGTGTTTCTATAACCAAACAATATAAAGAAGTTAAAATTGGTGAAGTTCTTGAAGATGTTTTTCAGAACACAAGCTTTAACTTTTATATTTCTGAAAACAAAGTTATAGTAACCAATAACAGTATTATTTATAGCCAATTGCCTGATGATTATTTTGGAGTTCCTCTCGAAAGAGACGAAAACGGACAAATAACAACTCCTATATTCTATCAGCAATATGATTCAATAAAAAAGACAAATTCAAGAAATCCAAATAAAAATATTCGGGATCTTGTTCTTATTGGTAAAGAAGTTAAAAATCAAAAAAAGAAATCTACTTATACCTTGTCTGGTTTCATACGAGGCGGAAAAAACAATTCAGCACTTGCCAATGTTGTCGTAAAAATACCAAATTCTGAATTCTCTGCTGTAACAGACAAAAAAGGATTTTACAGCCTGCAAGTTCCAGGAGGATTAAATGTTGTGGAAACCGAAAGTTTCTCCTATAACAAAGTCACCAAAAATATAATGGTTTATAATGATGGCGCATTAAATCTTTCTTTAACAGACAATATAAATCAACTGGACGAAGTACTTATTAAAACCAATAAAAGCAAAAGTGCAAAATCTGCTATAACTGGAGTAACCACAATTGATTCTGAAGGAATTAAAAACGTTCCTCTTGTTCTTGGCGAGCGAGATATACTTAAAGTTGCTTTAACCATGCCTGGAATAAAAACAGCTGGTGAAGGTTCTGCTGGATTTAATGTTCGAGGAGGTAAAGAGGACCAAAATTTATTTTTGCTAGATCACGCTACATTATACAATCCATCACATTTCTTTGGATTTTTTACTGCTCTAAATCCTTATACAACCAAAAAAGTAGACATCTACAAAGGAAGTATTCCAGCTGAATTTGGAGGCAGGCTATCATCTGTTTTTGACATTTCATCAAAAAGTGGAAATGTAAACGAATTTCAAGGTGAAGGTGGTATTGGTCCTGTAACCAGTAATTTAATGGTATCAACTCCAATTGTAAAAGGAAAATCTAGTTTAGTTGCAGGAGGAAGAGCAACTTATTCAGATTATATCTTAAAAAGCTTAGATGATGAAAATTTAAAAAATAGCCAAGCTTCGTTTTACGATTTAATTTTAAAGTACAATCACAAAATAAATGCTAATAATGATATTGAATCTACTTTATACTACAGCCACGATAAATTTAGTGTCTCTTCAGATTCTTTATACAAGTACAGCAACAGATTGGCAACTTTAAAATGGAATCATACTTTCAATGAAAAAAATAAAGGTTCATTAATAGTTACCAATAGTGAATATAAATTCAATATTGATTATCAGTCTGAAGGAGTAAACAATTTTGATTTTGGCTATAAAATTGATGAAACTCAGGCAATGCTGAAAATGAATTACCTGTATAGCAATAAGCATAAATTCAGTTACGGACTTTCGACAAAATTATATACTGTTGATCCAGGATATTTAAGCCCTAAAAATCCTCAGTCTACCTTAATTCCAATTGATGTAGAAACAGAAAAAGGCTTAGAATCTGCAGCATACATCGGTGATAATTTCAAAATAAGCGATAAATTCCTTCTTGATTTTGGCTTACGTTATTCGACTTTTGCCGCTTTAGGAAAATCTACTCAGCGAATTTACGAAGAGAATCAACCTATAAGCGATGCTACAGTAACTGAAACAAAAACATATGGTAATAATGAAGTAATCAAAAGATATGGCGGACTAGAACCAAGACTTGCCGCAAGATATTTCCTTACAGACGATTTTTCTGTTCGCGCAAGTTATGACAAAACCTATCAATACATTCATTTATTATCAAACAACACGACACAATCTCCGACTGACATTTGGAAACTTTCAGATTTGAATGTTAAACCAGAAAGCGCGCAGCAAGTTTCTTTAGGCTTCTACAAAAACTTAAAAGGTGGTGATATCGAGCTTAGTTTAGAAGGTTACTATAAAAGATCTAAAAATATTCTAGATTATAAAGTTGGAGCAGAATTATTGCTTAATGAAAATATTGAAACCGAACTTTTACAAGGTGAAGGAAAAGCGTATGGTGTCGAAGTTTTACTAAAGAAACAAGTAGGTAAATTAAACGGTTGGCTTGGCTACACTTATTCAAGATCATTGATAAAGCTTGATAGTCAGTTTCAGCAAGAAAAAGTAAATGACGGAAAGTATTTTGCTTCCAATTTTGACAAGCCACATGACTTTAGTGCAGTTTTAAACTACAGAATTACTAAACGTTATAGTTTTTCTAGTAATTTTATTTATCAAACAGGAAGACCAATTACGTATCCGATTGGAAGATACGATTACGGCAATGAGCAATATACTGTATATAGTGACCGTAACAAATTTAGAATTCCAGATTATTTCAGACTTGATATTGGTTTGAACATCGAAGGAAATCATAAAATCAAAAAGTTAGCGCATAGTTTTTGGAATATTTCGGTTTATAATGTTTTAGGAAGAAACAATCCTTATTCTGTATTTTTTGTCACAGACAAAGGGCAGATTAAAGCTTACAAAACATCTATTTTCTCTATTCCAATTCCAAGTATTACCTATAATTTCAAGTTTTAAAATCATGAAAAAATATCTATATAAAATATCACTATTATTACTTCTAACAGTTACTATTAGTAGCTGTACGGAGCAATATGTTTTTCAAAATACAGATTTTGAAAGCGCTCTCGTAGTTGAGGGAACTATAACAAACGAACTTAAAAATCAAACCATAAGACTTTCACAAGTTTATCAGCTTGAAGAAAGCGGTCCAAGGCTTGAAAAAGGAGCAAATGTTTTTATTACTGACGATAAGGGCAACGAATACCAATTTGAAGAAAAAGATACAATCTACTCTTCTATAACACCTTTCAGAGCTGAGCCTGGAAGAAAATACCAATTAAGAATTAAGACAAAAGAAGGCAAAAACTATACTTCTGATGAACAGGTTTTAACAACTGAAACCAAAATTGAAAATGTTACTGCAACTGCAGAAAATGTAAATGGAGAAAGAGGTGTGCAGATTAATGTAAACAGTTTTGACCCAACCAATACTTCAAAATATTATCGTTACGAATACACCGAAACATACAAAATTGTTGCGCCAGTATGGAGCAGTCAGGAAACCGTGATCGTTAGTTTTCCTGCTATTCCACCAGATCCTGACCAAGATTTTCCGGGTTCACCAGCAGGTGAAGATATTTTGGTAAGACTGAGAAACCGAGAAACCAGAACGTGCTTTTCTACTAAAAAATCTAATGACATAATCTTAAACAATACTAACAGCCTTAGCGAAGATCGCGTGCATTTTCCTGTACGTTTTATTAGCAATCAAAACTATATAATTTCTCATCGTTATTCCATCTTCGTAAGGCAGTATGTTCAAAATCTAGCTGCATATACGTATTACAAAACTTTAAAAGATTTATCATCATCAGGCGGTGTCCTTTCTCCAAAACAGCCAGGTTTCTTTTACGGAAACATAAAATCTGTAGAAAATCCATCTGAAAAGGTTATTGGCTTCTTTGAAGTTTCTTCTGTTTCTTCAGAAAGAATTTTCTTCAATTATGCAGATTTATTTCCAAAAGAACCTTTGCCTCCATATTATGAAAGTGACTGCGTCGTAAAAGATTTTGCAGATTGTGAAGGCCTTCCTCCTTGCGCCAGAAATCAATTACGCGGAGCAATTAAATCGAAAGAACTAGTATTTGTTTCAACCGATTATAATGGCAATTACGGAATGGTAAAACCGGCTTGTGGAGACTGCACCTCATTTTCTTCTAATATCGTTCCTCCTTTTTGGGTAGATTAATCTTTTTTAAAAAATTCATGAAACACCTTTCTATATATAATCAGAATAATATTTCAGTTAGAATCAAGCAATTGCTGTTTTTGATGCTTTTGTTTATTCAAATCGATTTTGCTTGCGCCCAAAGTTTACAGAACAAAAATTCATTTCCTGACACTTCGGCTCAAGAAACCATTTTTATACATTCAAACACAACTACTTTTTTGACTGGTGAGACATTATATTTCAAATTATATTGTCTTAATCCATTAAACAACAAAGTTAGTGCAATTAGCAAAATTGCTTACGTTGAATTGATTGACAGTGAAAAAAAATCGCTTCAAAAAAACAAAATATTTCTTGACAAAGGAATTGGAACTGGAGACTATTTTATACCTACAACATTAAAAACAGGAAATTACAAAGTTGTAGCTTATACAAAATGGATGCTTAATAATGTTAATTCTCAGAAATACGAAATTGATATTTTCATCATTAATCCATTTCAGACTCAAGAACCGAATGACAATATCACATTTGACATTACCAATCCAGCAAAATCTAATACCGCAATTCAAGCAACAAATTCTAATACTGCAAATGACAAAAGAATAGATTTTTCGTTTGATAAAGAAAGCTACTATACCAGAGAAAAAGTTAACTTAAAATTAAAGCATTTAACCGAAACTATTGAAAAAGGAAATTATTCTGTTTCAATACGAAAAACAGATCAAATTCCAACATTACAACAATTGACAGCCTCAGAGTTTGCAAAAAAAACTACTGAGAACTATGTTAATACTCCAAAAAGTTTAAATTATGTGCCAGAAATTAGATCTGAATTAATTACTGGAAACTTAACTTCAAAAAACAACCGAGATATTGCCAACAAATCAATTGCATTATCTCTGCCTGGAAAAGAATATGTTTTAAAAATTGTTAAAACAAATGCTCAGGGAAAATTTGCGTTTTTACTTGATCAATTTCCAAATTTTCCAAATGCAATTTTCCAAGTAATTGATGAAAACCGAAATGATTATACGGTCAATCTTGATCCATTTCCAAAATTTGAAGCTTCTTCATTACAATTTACATCAAAACTAAATTTGTCGCCGGAATTAAAAAAGGATATTGAAGAAAGATCTACAGCAAGCCAGATTCAAAATGCCTACTACCAAATTAAAAAAGACAGTTTGGTTACAGAGGCCGTTATGAATCCATTTTTTACTACAATTGAAAAATCTTATGTTTTAGACGATTACACTCGATTTCCAACTTTAAAAGAAAACATAGTCGAAGTTATTGTAGAACTTTATTATAGAAGAAACAATGGCAAATATCAGCTACATATAAGAAATAATCAAAAAGATTTAGAAATGTATGGACCGCCATTGGTACTTGTTGATGGCCTTTTAATTCAAGATCCAAGTGATCTTTTTGACTATAACATGGCAAATGTCAGTAGGGTTAGTTTAATAACAGAGCCTTATGTATATGGACCAAACCTGTATGGCGGATTAGTTAGTTTTGAAACCAAAAACAATGAATTTTCAGAAAATTATGTAAAAAAGTATCTGAAGACGACGGAAATTCAGCGTCCTAATCCAGAAAAAGTATATAATAATCCTGATTACTCGCCTGGAAATAAATTACAAAGAGTTCCCGATTATAGATACCAACTGTTATGGAAACCAGATATTAAATTAGACACAAAAGAAGAAACTTTATCTTTTTACACTTCTGATATTAAAGGAAATTTTGAAGTTATTCTTGAAGGCTTTACCGAAAACGGACAGCCTGTATACGTTTCAAAAAATATTACTGTAAAATAATTTACATAAAAAAACAAAAAACAAAGGCCTTGATTACATTGTAAATCAAGGCCTTTACAATTTAACACAATTAAAATTTTCAATTTATAAAAATAAAACATTCTTTTTTGTAACTTTTTCGACACTCTATACGTATAACCATTTGTACACTTTAAAAATAGGGAGACAACAACATGAGACAACTTAAAATCACCAAGCAGGTAACTAATCGTGAAACTGCATCGTTAGATA
>Ga0308157_10004412_pt1 | contig 18726 bp, 16 predicted proteins | sample PhyBR1_FD_201035 | JGI IMG/M metagenome (GOLD analysis project Ga0308157, IMG submission 201035) | Phyllosphere microbial communities from UC Gill Tract Community Farm, Albany, California, United States - DLSLB.R1 | ecosystem: Host-associated > Plants > Phyllosphere > Unclassified | place: USA...
CCATCGTGGTGGCCTCCACCGCCACGCGCTGGTTCAACCACGAAGGCGACATCCTGCGCTACGTGTTCTTCCACTCCATCGCGCTGGCCTGCCTGGTGGGGCTGTACGTGACGCTGCAGGCCTACGTGTGGCCGTTCACGTTGATGGTGGTGCATTGAACGGTGCGGCACTCCGTTTGAGTGCCGTATCGGGCTGCAGCGCTTGTCAATGATGCGCTTTCAGCTATCGAAATAGAAGCAACACGGGCGCCTTCGGGCGCCCGTTGCGTTGCGGGGACTCACAGCCCGCGCGGCAGCAGATCCCGCAGCGCCGCGCGTCGCGGCTACGGTCGCCAAGATGTTTTCAGGCACCAGCCTGGACGAGGCCCGCGCCGCCCGCGCCCGACAGGTGCCCATGGGCCGCATGGGGGATGCCTGGGAGGTGGCGCATGCCTGCGCCTTCCTCGCGTCGGACGCAGCGGCTTACATCACCGGCACGGAACTCGTGGTGGATGGCGGGTTGACCGGCAAGTACGCCTAGCCGGCGGGGCGGGCCTGCAACCGGCCGGGCGCATGCGCCGGTGGCGTGAGGCGTTCAGCCGCGGCCCTTGTCCTTGTCGCTGGGGCCGTTGGTGTCGGACAGGATCTCCGACGGTGGCTTGAGATCGCCGGCGTCGGCGCCTTCCGCTTCCCAGGTGCCGCCCTCGCGCGCCGTGTTGCCGCGCGGGTGGCCCATGTCGGTGCCGTCGTCGAAATTCAGCGGGCCGTCCTGGGGCATGTCGTCGAAGGCATGGGCCGACACGTCGTTCAACGAATCGGCCACGTCGTCTTCCGCGCTCAGGCGGTCGTTGATGTCCTGGCCTTCTGGCAGTTCGGCATTCGGATCGTCGGAAGGGTCGATCACGGGGTCGGTAACGTCTTCGGGTGGGGTGCGCATGGGTTCTCTCCTGGCGTGTGATCTATGTTGGAAAAAGTACGTTCGATCGATGCCTGGGAGCTTGGCTGCGCTGGCGGCCGTTGGCGGTGGGCGCGGGGCGTGTGGCCGGGTAGGAAGGGGCCGGCAGGCGGGGCATTCTCCTGCTGGCTCAACCGCCGCCGGGTGGAACCCGGAAACCTGCGGTGATGCGCTGCTCTGCCCGCGCGCAGGCCTCCCGCCAGCGCTGCAGCCAGGCCCTCCACCCCTGGCGGGGGCTCGCAGGGGAAGAGGCCTCGGGTTGGGAGGCATGCGGGACGGAGGGGCTGGGCTTCTCGGGGCTGGACATGCAGGCATGCTCGCCACCCCCTCATCTTCTGTAAAGTTGAATTCAATGACTGCCAGATTCACAATATCTGATGCGTAACCTGAATCTCGACCAATTGCAGACGTTGGTGGCCATTGCCGACCTGGGCACCTTCGCCGCCGCCGCGCAGGCCCTGCACCTGGCGCCGCCCACCGTGAGCCTGCACATCAAGGAACTCGAATCGCGCCTTGACGCCCTGCTCGTGGTGCGGGGGCGCCGGCAGGCCGAACTGACGCCGGCTGGCCAGGTGCTCGTCGAAGACGGGCGCCGGCTGCTGGCCGCCAGCGACGAGCTGGCCGACCGGGTGCGGCGCCGGGCTGCCGGACGTGAAGGGGTGGTCCGGGTGGGCGTTTCAGCCGGCGTCAGCACCCGCCTGCTGCCGCTGATGCTGCAGGCGCTGCATCGCCGTGCGCCGGGCGTGGAGGTTCGCCTGGAAGCCGTTGGATCGGCTGACGCCATGGCACGGCTGCAAGCCGGCACCCTCGATGTCGCCATCGTCGCCAGCCCGCAGGCTGCAACAGCCCAGGTGCCGGTGCGGCCCTGGCGCAATGACCCGATGGTGGCGCTGCTGCCCGGGGAATGGGACGCGCCCGAGAAGGTCACGCCGCAGTGGCTGGCCGGCCGCCGCTGGGCGTCGTTTGCGCCCGCGACGCAGATGCATGGGCTGATCGCCGGCTGGTTCGGCCGTGCGGGGCTCCATCCCCGGCCCTATCTCACGCTCAGCTACCCGGGGGCGCTCAAAAGCCTGGCGGCAGCCTGCCAGAGCGCAGCCGTTCTGCCGCTGGAGGAGGTGCTGGACATGGCGCAGGTATCCGGGCCTGGCGATGGAGCCGGGCAGCGCTCAGCGGACGCGCAGCCGGCCGTGCAGGTGCGCCATCTCGATCCGCCCCTGATGCGCCCGATGGCGCTGGCCTTCCGCGAGCTGCCCACGCCGGACGTGGCGGTGGCCCATGTGCTGGACATGCTCGGCGAGTTCGCAGATTGACGCGCCAGGTCCGTCGCCGCACAGTCCCCCCGCGCGACGCGGCACGGGGCACCGTGCCTTCCCGGGTCCCGCAAGCTGCCTGCCCTGCCCTGCTGACCCGGAGGCCCACCGCACCGCCTGCCTGACGGAATCGCGACACATCTGTTTCAGCATGTCTTATCGGTATGCGAGTATCTGCAGATAGCTGATTTCCTTACAAATTTTGGAAGTGTTTGTTAGGGACTATCTGGCTACCTGTCGTCCGATCTGAAGGTTCCTATGCCGTTACATGGAAACCAGCCCGACTACAAAGATCCATTGGCTCCGTTTTTCGAGCACTCCGTGGGCGCGGCCGGCCTGGACCGGGTGCTGCAGGTGGTCCGGCGCCATCTGTCGATGGACGTCGCATTCATCTCCCGGTTCCGGGAAACCGACCGGGTACTGGACCACCTGAATGCCGAGCCGGGATGCGTGCTGCGGCAGGGCCAGGTGATTCCACTGTCGGTGGGCTACTGCCAGAAGGTCTTCGAAGGCAACCTGCCCGGTTTCATCCCGGACACCGCGCGCGTTCCGGGCGCGGTGGAGATTCCGGAGACGGCGGAGATCCCCATCGGCTCGCACCTGAGCGCGCCCATCCTGCTCGAGAACCGGCGTGTCTACGGCACGCTCTGCTGCTTCAGCTACCAGCCGGTCCAGTCGCTGACCGAGCGGGACATGGAAGTGCTGCACGCCTTCGCGGAATTCCTGGGCTTCTACTTTGATGCCGAAGCCAAGCACGAGCTGCAGCAGGAGAACGTCGAGCGCGACGTCCGCATGGCGATGGCCGCAGACAGCCTGCGCATCGTCTTCCAGCCGGTCTACGACATCGCCAGGCGGCGCATCCATGGTTTCGAATGCCTCTCGCGGTTCGACGTCGAGCCCCGCCGCCCGCCCGACCAATGGTTCAATGCGGCGCACGGCGTGGGGCTGGGCATGGAGCTCGAACTGCTGGCCATCCGCAAGGCCCTGGCCGCCCTGCCCGCCTTTCCCGACAGCGTGCAGCTCAACGTGAACTGCTCGCCCGCGCTCATCATCTCGGGCACGCTGGAGCCGCTGCTCTACGACGGCACCGATCTGTCGCGCGTGGTGCTGGAAGTCACCGAACACGCCATCGTGACCGACTATGTGGCACTGGCCGAGGCGCTGGAGCCGTTCCGCGCCCGCGGTGCCGTGCTGGCCGTGGACGACGCGGGCGCGGGCTACTCGAGCATGCGCCACATCCTCAACCTGCAGCCCGAGGTCATCAAGCTCGACATCAGCATCACCCAGTCCATCGACCGCGACAACCACCGCCGGGCCCTCGCCAAGGGCCTGATCAGTTTCGCGCACGAGATCGGCAGCCTGATCGTGGCCGAAGGCGTCGAGAAGGCGCCCGAACTGGACGTGCTGCGCCAGCTGGGCGTGGACTATGCGCAGGGCTACTACCTGGCCCGGCCGCTGTCGCTCGACGACGCGTTGTACCGGGCGCGGGAGGATTGACCGGCGCCGCGCGGGCGGCCGTGCGCCGTGCCCAGGCTGCGCTGAAATGCCCTGGCCTTGCGCCAGCGCGGCCCTCCAGCGCCCTGGCACGGCGGCGCGTGGAAGAAAAAAACCCCGCAGGCCGGCAGGCATGCGGGGCGTTCGCGGGGCAGGCCGGCGCTGGCCGGCCGGTCGTTCGTCAGAACGGAATGTCGTCGTCCATGTCGTCGAAGCCCGACGCGGCGCGCGGTGGCTGGGCGACGGGCGCGGGCGCAGGGCGCGGCGCAGGCGCGGGCCGGGGCGCGGCACCCTGGGGCGCAGCGCGGCGGGCCGGTGGGGCGCTGTTGCCGCCGCCGCCATAACCGTCATCGCCACCGCCGCCGCCGCCGTAGCCGCCGTCGTCATAGCCGCCGCCGCCACCGCCCTGGCCGCCGCCCATGCCCTGGCGGCTGCCCAGCATCTGCATGGTGTCGGCCCGGATCTCGGTGGTGAATTTCTCCACGCCGGCCTGGTCGGTCCACTTGCGGGTGCGCAGCGAGCCTTCCACGTACACCTGCGAGCCCTTGCGCAGGTACTGGCCCACGATCTCCGCCAGACGGCCGTTGAACACGATGCGGTGCCACTCGGTGGCTTCCTTGTTCTCGCCGGTGTTCTTGTCGCGCCAGCGGTCGGTGGTGGCGATGGTGACGTTGGCGACCTGGTCGCCGCTCGGGAATGTGCGCATCTCGGGGTCGCGCCCGAGATTGCCGACGATGATGACTTTGTTGACGGATGCCATGGTGTGAACGGGGCCTGTAGAGAATGGTGGTGGAAAGGCACTACGGCCTGCGCGGCGGCCACGGGGGCGCCGCGAAGAGGGATCGGGGATTGTGCCCCAAGCGGCCAAGGCTTGCGCGCCCGCCCCGGGCGCAGCGGACGGCGCCGCATCGGGTGCCACAATGGTCCTCTCCCTCGCCGCCCACCCGCGCTTTCTTCCGGACAGCTTCGCGCCGGCCTCCCTCTTCGCCATGCAACGAGAACCCGACTTCCTGGACAACCTGCGCTCGGAACTGCGCGACGGCCGGCGCTGGCTCGACCGCAGCATCGTGCTGGCCTACGCCGTGGCGGCCGGCCTCAGCGTCGTGGTGTTCACCATGCTGGCGGAATGGGCGTTCGGCGTGTTCGAGCGCATCTTCCACTCGGGCCACGGCTGGGCCGTGCTGCTGTGGACTCCCGCGGTGACGGCGGCCGTGGTCTGGGCCACGCGGCGCTGGGTGCCGGGTGCCTCCGGCTCGGGCATCCCGCAGGTGATCGCGGCGCTGGAGCCGGGCCTGACCGAACCGCAGCGCGGGCGTTTCGTGTCGCTGCGGCTCTCGGCTGCCAAGATCCTGCTGTCCAGCGCGGGCTTCATGGCGGGGCTGTCGATCGGGCGCGAGGGCCCCTCGGTGCAGGTGGCGGCGGGCGTCATGCACCACGCGCGCCGCTGGTTCGGTCCGCGCTCGGGCATCACCGCCCACGCGCTGCTGGTGGCCGGCGGCGCGGCGGGCATCGCCGCGGCGTTCAACGCGCCGCTGGCGGGGGTGGTGTTCGCCATCGAGGAGCTCTCCCGCAAGCTCGAATCGCGCAGCAGCGGGCTGATCATCGCGGCCATCGTGCTGGCCGGCCTGATGGGCGTGTCGGCGTTCGGCAACCTCAGCTACTTCGGGCGCATCCAGGTGCCCCGGCTGGGTTGGGAGGCACTGCTGCCGGGCCTGGCGGTGTCGCTCGCCTGCGGCGTGCTGGGCGGGCTGTTCGCCAAGCTCATGGCCGCATCGCTCACGGGGTCGCCCGACCGCTTCAACCGCTGGCGCGCGCGCTGGCCGGTGCGGTTCGCGGCGGCGGGCGGCCTGGCGATCGCGGTGATCGGGCTGGTCACGGGCGGGGCCACGTTTGGCGCGGGGTCCGAAGCCGTCAAGCACATGCTGGCCGGCCAGGCCGACGTGCCGGCCTTCTACGTCACACTGAAATTCATCGCCACCTGGCTCTCGGCCTGGGTGGGCGTGCCGGGCGGCATCTTCGCGCCGTCGCTGTCCATCGGCGCGGGCGTGGGCCACAACGTGGCGCTGCTGGCCGGGGGCGACATCGCGCCCTCCATCGCGCCGGCCCTCATCGCCATGGGCATGGCCGCCTTCCTGGCGGCGGTCACGCAGGCGCCGCTCACGGCGTTCATCATCGTGATGGAAATGGTCGACGGCCACGCCCTGGTGCTCAGCCTGATGGCCTCGGCCATGCTGGCCAGCCTGGTGTCGCGCATGCTGGCGCGGCCGCTCTACGAAACGCTGGCCGCCTCGATGCTGAGCGCCGCGCACCTGCCCGATCCGCCCGACCCTGCTGCGTCGGTCCAACCGGATTCGGCTGACGCGCCCGGCACCGACCGCCCGCCGCCAGCGCGCTGAGCGGGCAAGCGCATCAATGGCGGCCCCGGCCGGCCTGCGGCGGCACGGGGCGCATGCCCCAGGCCACCGCCAGCCAGCAGAGGCAGAGCAGCCCGGTCACCAGAAACAGCACCGGCGCACCGCCCCAGCGCAAGACGCCGCCCCCCAGCGCCCCGCCCGCGAAGAGCCCCAGCGACTGCAGCGTGTTGTAGGTGCCCAGCGCCGCGCCGCGCACGGCGGGCGGCGCAGTGCGCGACACCAGGCTGGGCTGGCTGGCCTCCAGCGCGTTGAATCCGCAGAAGAAGAGGAACAGCAGTCCGCCCAGCGCCCACAGGCTGGCCGGCGTGCCAGCCGCGGCGGCCCAGCCCAGGCCGGCCTGCACGATCAGCACCAGGCCGATGGCGCCCAGCAGCGCCCCGCGCAGGCGGCCCGCGCGTTCCAGCGCGAACAGGCCCCCCATGGCCGCGAACGACAGCACCACGGCGGGCAGGTAGAGATGCCAGTGCGCGTTCTTGGGCAGCCCCGCCTGCACCAGCAGGGCGGGCACGGCCACCCACATGGCCAGCTGCACCGTGTGCAGGGCGAACACGCCAAAATTCAGCCGCAGCAGCTCCGGCTGGCGCCAGACGTCGGCCAGGCGGCCGCGCGGCAGGTCGGCATGGCGTGCAGGCTCGGGCGGCACCACCCACAGCACCACCGCAATGCCGGCCAGCGCCAGCGCGCAGGTCAGCCCGAAGATGCCGGCCAAACCGAAGCGCGCCGCCAGCGGCGGCGCGGCCACCAGCGCCACGGCGAACATCAGCCCGATGCTGCCCCCCACCAGCGCCATGGCTTTCGTCCGCACCCCGTCGCGCGTCTGATCGGCCAGCAGCGCCGTGACGGCGGCAGAGACGGCGCCCGCGCCCTGCAGCGCGCGGCCCCAGAGCAGCCCGGTGAGCGAATCGGCCAGCGCCGCCAGCAGGCTGCCGCCGGCGAACACCAGCAGGCCCAGCACGATGACCCGCTTGCGCCCGAACCGGTCCGACGCCAGGCCCAGCGGCAACTGCAGCACGGCCTGGGTGAGGCCGTAGATGCCCATGGCCAGCCCCACCAGGGCCGGATCGTCGCCGCCCGGGTACTTGCGCGCCTCCAGTGCGAACACGGGCAGCACCAGGAAGAGCCCCAGCATGCGCAGCGCGAAGATCAACGCCAGGCTGACGCTGGAGCGGCGCTCCAGCGGGGTCATGGTGGTGGCTGAGGTTCCAGCGGGGGAGGGGGAAGCCGCCGGGGAAGAGGGCGTGGAAGGTTGCTGCTGCACGGTGCGCGCGCTGGTGTGGCGAAGGTCGTGGGGCCAGGAGAAGCCGGGATTCTCGCGCATCGTCCACGGGCGCGGCGGCACCTGGGTGGGGGTTTTTGCATCAAAACAGCCTGTGGCGCTTATTCCATCGGCGCTTGTAGCTATATGTTTAATAGCATCTCGGCAGGCGTGGCGACCAGGCCGATGGCCACGGCCAGCACGCGCTGGGGAGCTCACCTATGATGGCCGGTTGCCCTTTTGAATCGCCTGCTGCCGTGACTTTTCCTGCCCACGATGACGCCGCCCCTTCGGCCCAGCCCGAGAGCGGCACCTACCTCGCCCGCGCCCTGCGCGAGCAGCGCATCAGCATCCGCGGTGCGCGCACGCACAACCTGAAGAACATCGACCTGGACCTGCCGCGCAACCAGCTCGTGGTGATCACCGGGTTGTCGGGCTCGGGCAAGTCCAGCCTGGCGTTCGACACGCTCTATGCCGAGGGCCAGCGCCGCTACGTCGAGAGCCTGTCGGCCTATGCGCGGCAGTTCCTGGGCCGGCTCGACAAGCCCGACGTGGATCTGATCGAAGGCCTCTCGCCCGCCATTTCCATCGAGCAGAAGGCCACCAGCCACAACCCGCGCTCCACCGTCGGCACGGTCACCGAGATCCACGACTACCTGCGCCTGCTGTACGCGCGCGCCGGCACTCCCTACTGCCCCGAGCACGGCCTGCCGCTGTCGGCGCAGACGGTGAGCCAGATGGTGGACAGCGTGCTGGCGCTGCCCGAGGACACGCGCCTGATGGTGCTGGCGCCGGTGGCGCGCGACAAGAAGGGTGAGTTCACCGAGCTCTTCACGCAGATGCAGGCGCTGGGCTACGTGCGCTTCCGCGTGGACGGCCAGATCCATGAGGTGGAGAACCTGCCGCAGCTGAAGAAGACCGAGAAGCACGACATCGACGTGGTGATCGACCGGCTGAAGGTGCGCCCCGATGCGCAGCAGCGCCTGGCCGAGAGCTTCGAGGCCGCGCTGCGCGTGGGCCATGGCGCGAGCGGCGCCGACGGCAATGGCCGGGTGCTGGCGCTGGAGATGGACTCGGGCGCGGAGCACCTGTTTTCCAGCAAATTCGCGTGCCCGGTCTGCGGCTTTTCGCTGCCCGAGCTGGAGCCGCGCCTCTTTTCGTTCAACGCACCCATGGGCGCCTGCCCCACCTGCGATGGCCTGGGCCAGCAGGAGGTGTTCGACCCCGCGCGCGTGGTGGCCTTCCCTTCTTTAAGCCTGGCCAGCGGCGCGATCAAGGGCTGGGACCGGCGCAATGGCTATTACTTCGCCATGCTGGAGAGCCTGGCCCGGCATTACGGCTTCGATGTGGAAGCGCCCTTCGAGTCGTTGCCCGAGCGGGTGCAGCACGCCGTGCTGCAGGGCTCCGGCGACGAAGAGATCGCCTTCAGCTACATCCTGGACAGCGGCGCCAACAAGGGCAAGGCCGTCATCAAGAAGCACCCGTTCGAGGGCATCCTGCCGAACATGGCGCGGCGCTACCGCGAGACCGATTCGGTGGTGGTGCGCGACGACCTGGCGCGCCTGCGCAGCACCCAGCCCTGCCCCGATTGCCACGGCACGCGCCTGCGGCTCGAGGCGCGCCATGTGCGGGTGGGCGAGGGCGAGCAGTCCCGCGCCATCTATGAAGTGAGCCGCGCCACGCTGTCGGAGGCGCTGGCCTGGTTCCACGCGCTCAGCCTCACCGGCGCCAAGGCCGAGATCGCCGGCAAGGTGGTGCGCGAGATCGCCACGCGCCTCACTTTCCTGAACGACGTGGGCCTCAACTACCTGAGCCTGGACCGCAGCGCCGAGACGCTCTCGGGCGGCGAGGCCCAGCGCATCCGCCTGGCCAGCCAGATCGGCTCGGGCCTGACGGGCGTGATGTACGTGCTCGACGAGCCCAGCATCGGCCTGCACCAGCGCGACAACGACCGCCTCATCGCCACGCTGCAGCATCTGCGCGACATCGGCAACAGCGTGATCGTGGTCGAGCACGACGAAGACATGATGCGCGCCGCCGACCATGTGGTGGACATGGGCCCGGGCGCCGGCGTGCACGGCGGCCGCGTGATGGCGCAGGGCACCTACGACGAAGTGCGCGCCCATCCCGAATCGCTCACCGGCCAGTACCTGTCGGGCACGCGCACCATTCCCGTGCCCGCGCGGCGCACGCCCTGGCTGCCGGTGCTGGAGCAGGCTGCCGCGCCCGAGCCCCGGAAGGCCTCGGGCAAGCCACGCTTTCCCGAGACCGATGCCAGCCGCCGCCGTGCCGAGCGGCTGGCCGAGCACCGCGCCACCCAGGGCCGGCTGCAGGCGCTGCGCGTGGTGGGCGCCAGCGGCCACAGCCTGAAGGACGTGAGCGTCGAATTTCCCGTGGGCCTCTTCACCTGCGTGACGGGCGTCTCGGGCTCGGGCAAGAGCACGCTGGTCAACGACACGCTCTACGCCGCCGTGGCGCGCCAGCTCTACCGCGCGCACGACGAGCCCGCGCCGCACGAGGCCATCGAAGGCATCGAATACTTCGACAAGGTCATCAACGTCGACCAGTCGCCCATCGGCCGCACGCCGCGCAGCAACCCGGCCACCTACACGGGCCTGTTCACGCCCATCCGCGAACTGATGGCCGAGACCAACACCGCCAAGGAGCGGGGCTACGGGCCGGGCCGCTTTTCCTTCAACGTGGCTGGCGGCCGCTGCGAGGCCTGCCAGGGCGACGGCGTGGTCAAGGTGGAGATGCACTTCCTGCCCGACGTGTACGTGCCCTGCGACATCTGCCACGGCCAACGCTACAACCGCGAGACGCTGGAAGTGCTGTGGAAGGGCAGGAACATCGCCCAGGTGCTGGACCTGACGGTGGAAGACGCGCACGCCTTCTTCCAGGACGTGCCCACCATCGCCCGCAAGCTGCAGACGCTGCTGGATGTGGGGCTGTCATACATCCGCCTGGGGCAGGCCGCCACCACGCTGTCGGGCGGCGAAGCCCAGCGCGTGAAGCTGGCGCAGGAACTCTCCAAGCGCGACACCGGCCGCACGCTCTACATCCTGGACGAGCCCACCACCGGCCTGCACTTCGCCGACATCGACCTGCTGCTGAAGGTGCTGCACCAGCTGCGCGACGCGGGCAACACCATCGTCGTGATCGAGCACAACCTCGACGTCATCAAGACGGCGGACTGGATCATCGACATGGGCCCGGAGGGCGGCGCCGGCGGCGGCACCGTGGTGGCGGAAGGCACGCCCGAGGACGTGGCGGCCCACCCGGAGAGCCACACCGGGCGGTATCTGCGGCCGTACCTGAACCGGGCGGTGTGAACGGACTGGGAGCACGCCTGCGGCAGGGAGCCTGGCTGCGAAGCGTGGCCGACAATCCTTGCTCAAGGGACGATCACGGCTGACCCGACCCGGCGGAGCGGTCCGGGCCAGGCGCTGCATCCGAGGCCGTGGGGCATCTCGGCAGGATGTGCAGCGGCGCCTGATGGCGGCCGGGAGCGCCTCAAGGCCTGCGTGCCCGTTCGATCGCCGCGAAGAACTCGCGCGCGGTGTCCTCCCCGGCGCCGGTCGTGTACTTGGCGATGACGGGTTGCAGCCTGGTGCGCATGCGGGCGCGTTCCTCGGGCGCGACGTCATTGATCTGCATACCCAGCCGGGCCAGTTCAGCGCGCAGTTGGGCATTGAGTGCGCGGCTCGTGGCGCGCTCGTACGCGGTGGCTTCGGCAGCCGCGGCCTGCACGGCCTGCTGGTCCGCAGGCGAGAGCCGGTCCCAGAACTTCTTGGAGGCAATCAGTGCGAGCGCGTCGTAGGCGTGACCCGTGGTGGAGAGGTATTTCTGCACGTCGTAGAACTTCTGGGCATGCACCACCGTGTACGGGTTCTCCTGCGCATCCACGGCGCGCGACTCCAGCGCGGTGAACAGCTCGGTGACCGCCATGGGCACTGCATTCGCGCCAAGACCGCTGAACATGTCGATGTAGAGGCTGTTCTGCATGGTGCGGACTTTCAAGCCCGCCAGATCTTCGGCGCGCTCGATGGGGCGCTTGTTGTTCGTCACGTTGCGAAAGCCGTTTTCCCAGAAGGCCAGGCCCACCAGGCCACGTTCGGGCAGCCGCCCAAGCAGCTTGCGGCCGAAGGGGCCGTCGAGCACGGCATCCGCCTCCCTTTCGCTGGCGAACGAAAAGGGCAGGCCCAGCACGCCGAAATCCTTGACCAGCCCAGCCAACGTGGCGGTCGAGGGCGCAGCGAACTCCTGTGTGCCGCCCTGTAGCGCGGCCTGCATCTGCAGATCGCTGCCCAGCTGCCCGCCCGAATACACCGCAATCTTGATGCGGCCCGCCGTCCTGGCCTCCACCCGTTCCGCGAACTTGCGGGCGCCCAGGGTCTGCGGGTGGCTGTCGGGCAGGCTGGTGCCGAAGCGGGCCTTGATCTCCTGCGCACCAGCCAGGGCGCTGGCGGCAATGGCCGTGGCGGCCAGGGCGATTCTCCAGAAGGGGCGCATGGTCGTGGTCTCCTGTGGGGGTTGTGCAAGCCGGCGCAGTCAGTCGATCCTGTAGAGCCCGGCCGCGTTGTCGCAGAACAGGGCCAGCCTCTGATGTGCCGGCCGGGCGGCTGTCAGCTGCTTGAAGCCTTGAAAGATCTGGTCGAGTGGCGCTACCAGCGAATCGACTGGGTAGTTGCTGGCGAACAGGCAGCGCTCCCAGCCGAAGATGCTGATCGCGTCGTGCACCACGGGGGCCTGCAGCTCCGGCGTCCAGCGGCGGCCGGGCACGCCCAGGCCCGAGATCTTGAGGAAGACGTGCGGCTCGCGCGCCAGCCCTTCGAGCGCGGCGCGCCAGGCGGCCAGCGATTCGGCGTCGCGCTCGGCAGGCAGGCCGGCGTGGTTCACCACGATGCGGGTGCGCGGGAAGTCGCGCGCCAGCTCCGCGGCTTCGGCGAAATGCCACCAGGGCGCCTGCAGCTCGAACATCAGCCCGGCCCCTTCGAGCCGCGCATAGCCGGAACGCCAGCGCGGGCAGCGCATGGAGCCCCGCGCGGCGTAGCCCGCATGGTGCACGCCGCGCGGCACGCTGCGCGGCTTGTGGCGCACGCTGCGCACCAGCGGCATGCCGGCATAGGCCGCCAGCTGCACGTCCCACGCCGGGGCATCCAGCCAGGCCTGGGCGGCCAGGGCGTGCGGCTTGCCCGTCCGGCGGGCCAGATCTTCCACCCACTGCGCCTCACCGATGGGGTCGCGCGGGTCCCACTCGCCTTCCATCAAGACATGGCGCAGCACCCGGTGCGCGCCCTGCGCTGCCTGGTAGTGAGCAGGCAGGAAGTCGCAGCGGATGGCACGGTAGTCGCCATAGCGGAACGCAATGGGCGGCTCCTGCTGCAGCCAGGGGTGGGGGTTGCGGCCCAGATCCCAGAAGTGGTGATGGGCATCGACGATGGGCAACAGCCGGTCGTCCTGCGCAGCCAGGAACTCCTCGCGTGCGGTCTGCAGGTCGGCGTTCATAGGCAGATCCGGTAGAAGCGCAGCGCGTTGACGCACATCACGGCATGTTGTCGATCCGTGCCGAGGTAGGCGGTCATGCGGCGCATGGCAGCCACCAGTTCCGGGTAGCGGATGCGCAGGCCCGCCACGGGAAAGTTGCTGGCGAACATGCAGCGCTCCCAGCCGAAGATGTCCAGCGTCTCGCGCACGATGCGCCCGTTGTCGGCCTCGATCCAGGGGCTGTCGCGCAGGCCGAACTCCGACAGCTTGACGTGGACGTTGGGCTCGCGCGCCAGCCTTTCCATGCCCTGGCGCCAGCGCTGCATGCCGGCTTCGCTGCGGTCCCAGGCGAAGCCGTGGTGGTTGAGCACGATGGCCAGCCGCGGGAACATGGCGGCCACTTGGGCCGCCTCGGCCAGGTGCCAGCTGGGCACGCGCAGGTCCCAGCTCAGGCCCAGCTCGGGCAGCAGGGCCAGGCCCCGCAGCCAGGCTTCGTCCTGCAGGGTGCCCGGCTGGCCCCGCACGCTCGCGTCCGGCGTCGGCGCCGTGACGGGCTTGCTGCGGATGCCGCGCACCAGCGGATACCGAAGGTGCTCGCGCAGGCGCTCCTCGGTCTCCGGGCGGTCCAGCCAGGCATGGGCCACGACTGCGTTGGGAAAGCCATGCTCGGCGTGCTGGCGATGCAGCCACGCGGTTTCGGCCACCTGCTCGCCCCGGTCGCGCTCGGCCTCGACATGCACCGTCGCCACGACGTTGCAGCCGGCACTCGCCGCGCGGTAGTGCGCAGGCAGGAAATCCTGGCACAGCGCGCGGTGCTCGCCCAGGAAGAAGCGCCCGGCATCGTAGTCCTGCTGCAACCAGGGGTAGCGGCCCTCGGCGAAGCTCCACAGGTGATGGTGGGCATCGACCACCGGCGGATCGGCCGCTGGCTCGTCATGCGCGTCCAGGCTCATGTCAACGCGCCTGCAGCACGGCGTCGATCAGCTGCCGCCCGTACTTGTCGGCGAACATCTGCTGCGTGGGCTCGGCCACCAGCTTGCGGAAGGGCTCGGCGTCCACGTTCTCCTCCACCTGCATGCCCTGGGACCGCAGGAACGCGATGTCACCGGCCTCGCTCTTCTTGATCAGGTCGCGCTGGAAGGTGGCGGCTGCGCGGGCCGCATCGACCAGCGCGCTCTGCTGCTCGGTCTTGAGCGCCGCGAACTTCGCCTTGTTCATCACCACCGGCATGGCGGTGTAGGCGTGGCGCGTGAGGGACATGTGCTTTTGCACCTCGAAGAGCTTGTTGTTGCGCACGATGTTGACCGGGTTCTCCTGCCCATCCACCGCCTTGTTTTCCAGCGCCGTGAACACCTCGGCCAACGGCATGGGCGTGGGCGTGGCGCCCAGGATCTGGAAGGCCTTGATGTGCGCCGGGTTCGGCGTGGTGCGGATCTTCAGGCCCTTCACGTCCTCGGGCACGCGCACCGCGCGGCGTGAATTCGTCAGGCTGCGGAAGCCCACCTCCCAGTAGGCGAGGCCCTTCATGCCGTGGCCTTCCAGCTCGTCGAGCAGGCCCCGGCCGATGGGGCCGTCCAGCACCTTGTAGGCGTGCTCGGTGCTGGTGAAGAGGTAGGGCAGGTCCAGCACGTTCATGCGGCCGACCATGCCGGTGTAGTAGGGCGTGCCCGATGTCGCCAGATCGATGGTGCCGCCGCGCACGGCGCCGATCACGGTGTTGTCGTTGCCCAGCGCGCTGGAGCCGTAGACCTGCACCTCGATCTGGCCCTGGGTGCGGGCCTTGACCTGCCGGGCGAACTCCAGCGCCGCCAGGTGCTGGGTCTCGGTCTCGGCGCCCGAATGCGCCATGCGCAGCTTCATGGCCGGCGCCTGGGCCTGCGCAAGAGGTGCGGCAGCCAGCAGCGCTGCGGCGGCGCAGCCCGCCAGGGTGCGGAGGAAGTGGTGTCGTTGCATGCGTGTCTCCTGGTCTCGTGAGGTGTCGGGCGTATGCGCTGTGTCAGGCGATCCAGAGGTAGGAGGAGTCGGGCTCGCGCAGCGTGGCGATCTCCTGCTCGAAGGCGAAGCTGTCCAGGTTCAGGCGGCGCACCTTCTCGTCCTGGAACGAGATGTAGGCGGCGCGCTCCCTCGGATGGAACGACAGCGCCAGGGGGTTGGCCGGCAGCTCGACGCAGCGCTGCTCTTTCAGGTCGGTGCCGAACACCGACAGGCTCTGCTCGCCCGAATTGGTGGTGAGCAGCCGGTCCTGCCCGTCGCTGCCCACATAGCGGTAGACGCGGTTCGGGTCGCGCCGGGTCTTGCCCGAGGCCACCACCGCCATGCGCGCCGTGTCGATCGCCACCAGCGTGTCGTCGCCCCGGTTGGCCACGTAGAGCAGCGATTCGTCGGCCGACAGCACGTTGCCTTCCGGCACCGGGCCGGGCACCACGGCCACCGGCGTGAAGGTCGGGTCGTTGGGCCGGATCTTGGTGACGGTGTTCGACAGCAGATTCAGCGCATAGGCCGTCTCGGCATCGCGCGTCAGCGCGAACAGGTGGGTCTTGTAGCCGCCCGAGGGCACGGCCAGGTCCGGCACCTGCCGCTGCAGCGGCTCGGAAAATCGCAGCAGCACGTTGTGTGCCTCGGACATGGCAAAGAGCCGGCCCCGGCCGTCCACCGCCAGCCCGTGGGGGCGGTAGAAGGGCCAGAGGTTCAGCGTCTTCACGTGCTCGCGGCGCTGCAGGTCGATCACGAACACCGAGTGCCCGCCCTCGTCGCCGAGGTGGCTGGCGGTTTCGATGCCGTAGTGCCCGACGTAGGCGAGCTGGCGCACCGGATCGACGACGAATTCATGCGGGAAGTTGGGCACCACGATGTGCTTTTCTGCGCGGCCGCTGGCGGCGTCGTAGAAGCTGAAGGTATGGGCGCATTTCTGCACCAGCAGGAGGGTTTCGCGGGTCATGGGGAAATACCTTTCAGGTCAGCGGAACCAGCTGGCTGGCACCGTGATGAGCTGCGGGAACAGCACGAAGAGAAACATCAGGAGGGTCTGCGCCAGCAGGAAGGGCCAGACGCCCTTGATGACGTCGTCCAGCTTGGTCTTGGCCACGCCGGCCACCACGTTCAGCACCGTGCCCACGGGCGGCGTGAGCAGGCCGATGGCGTTGTTCATGATGAACATCACGCCGAAGTAGATCGGGTCGATGCCTGCCTGCTTGATCACCGGCATCAGGATGGGCGTGAGGATCAGCACCGTGGGCATCAGGTCCAGCGCCGTGCCCACCACGATCACCAGGATCATGATGACGAACATCAGCAGGATCTTGTTGTCCATGAAGGGCTGCAGCAGCGCCGTGGCCTGCGAGGGGATGTCCGCGATGGTGATGAGCCAGGCCGACACCAGGGCGGCGGCCACCAGGAACATCACGGTGCTGGAAGTCTTGGCCGCCACCAGCATCAGGTGCGGGATCTGCCGGAGCTTGAGCTCGCGGTAGACGAAGAGGCCCGCCAGCAGCGCGTAGACCACGGCCACCACGGCCGCTTCCGTCGGCGTGAAGATGCCGAACTTCATGCCGCCGATGATCACGCCCGGCAGGATCAGCGCCCAGATGCCGTCGTAGAGCGCCCGCGCCAGCACGCGCGCGTCGAAGGGACGGCCCGGCGCCACGTTCTCCTTCTTCGCGCACAGCCACCAGGTGAAGGCCAGGGCCAGCGCCATCATGATCCCGGGGAAGATGCCCGCGAGGAACAGCTTGGTGATGGACAGCTGCGCCGCCACGCCGAACACCACGATGGGGATGGACGGCGGCACCACCGGCGCGATGATGCCCCCGGCGGCGATGAGGCCCGAGGCGCGCGGCACGTTGTAGCCGGCGTTGCGCATCATCGGGATCAGCAGCGCCGCCACGGCGGCCGTGTCGGCCACGGCCGAGCCCGAGATGCTGGCCACGATCAGGCAGGCCAGGATGGCCACGTAGCCCAGGCCGCCGCGCACGTGGCCCACCAGGGCCTCGGCCACCGTGACGATCCGGCGCGACAGGCCGCCGGCATTCATCAGTTCGCCGGCCAGCATGAAGAACGGCACGGCCATCAGCGGATAGTTGTTCACGCCCTCGAGCAGGTTCTGCGCGAGGATCTGGGTGTCGAAATTGCCCAGGTGGACCATCAGCGCCACGCCACAGGCCAGCAGCGAGAACGCGATGGGCATGCCCAGGGCCATGCTGCCCAGAAGCGCGATGAGGAAGACGGCGATCGTCATGGGGTGTTCCTTGTGCGTTCGTCCGTCATTCGCCGGCGCTCACGGAGCGGGGCACCAGTTCCTCGCGCGGCATGCGGCCCGTCACCTGGCGCCACAGCGAATGCGCCAGCAGCAGGGCCATGCCGACGCTGCTGATCAGCAGCGAGAGGAACACCAGTCCCAGGGGCACGCCCGTGACGGGGGCGGCGTTGTCCATGCCGATCACCACCTGCGCCCAGGTGCCGTGCGCCAGCAGCAGGCAGCAGGCCAGCGTGAGCGCGTCGGACAAAAAGCGGCAGATGCGCTGGCCCTGCTCGCCCAGCCGGTCGATGAGGCTGGACATGCCCAGGTGGGCGTTGTCCTTCATCACCACCAGCGCGCCGATCAGCGTGAGCCACATGAAGACGAAGCGCGACACCTCCTCGGAGAAGACGATGCCGGAGTTGAAGAAGTAGCGCAGCACGACGTTGCCGAACACCAGCACCACCATGACGGCCAGCAGCACGATCAGCAGCCCTTCGGCCGCGCGCGTGACGAGGGTTTTCATGTCGGGATTCCCTGCGCCTTCACTTGACCGCGTCCACGGCATTCAGCAGCTCCGGCCCGTTCTTGGCCACGAACGACTGGCGCACCGCATCGCCCACGATGGCGCGGAAGGGCGCCGGATCGAAGGTCTCGATCACGTTCATGCCGTGCTTGCGCAGCTCGGCCAGGATGCCTGGCTCGTTCTTCTGGTTGAGCTGGCGCTGGAACAGCTTGGCGTCGTTGGCCGACGCCAGCAGCACCTGCTGCAGCGCGGGCGGCAGGGCGTCGAACTTCTTCCGGTTCATCACCACCGGCATCGCCGTGAAGGCGTGGCGGCTCAGCGTGAGCTGTTTCTGCACCTCGTAGAACTTGGCCGCGTAGGTGATGTCCACCGGGTGTTCCTGCGAGTCCACCGCGCCCGACTCCAGCGCCTGGTACAGCTCCCCCAGCGGCATGGGGATGGGGTTGGCGCCCAGCAGCTTCCAGGCCTGGATATGCGTGGGGTTGGGCGTGACGCGGATCTTCAGGCCCTTGACGTCCTCGGGCTTGGTCACCGGGCGGTTCTTGGTGGTGATGGAGCGGAAGCCCACCTCCCAGAACGCCAGCTGCTGGAGGTTGTGCGGCTCCAGTTCGCGCGCCAGGCGCTGGCCGACATCGCCGTCCACCGTGGCGTAGGCGTGTGCCGGGTTGCGGAACAGGAAGGGGATGTCCAGCACGTCGAACCTGGACGACATGCCCGAGAAGTTGCCGCTGCCGGCCATCATCATGTCGATGGTGCCGCCGCGCACCGCGCCGATCACCGTGGAGTCGTTGCCGAGCTGGCTGCCGGGGAACACCTGCACCTCCAGCTTGCCGCTGCTGCGTTCCTTGACGAGGCGCGCGAACTCCAGCGCCGCCAGGTGCTGCGACGCCGTCTCCGGCCCGGCATGGGCGAATCGGATCTTGGTGGGCGCCGTCTGCGCCGCGGCAGGTGCCGCCAGCGTGGCTCCCAGCGCCAGGGCAGCCCATACCGTCTTGAGAAAAGCGAGTCGTTTCATGGTGGTCTCCGTTGTTGTCGTGTTTGTCATTGCCAGGAAAACGCGGTCCGCAGGGAAA
>Ga0308157_10004415_pt1 | contig 18717 bp, 17 predicted proteins | sample PhyBR1_FD_201035 | JGI IMG/M metagenome (GOLD analysis project Ga0308157, IMG submission 201035) | Phyllosphere microbial communities from UC Gill Tract Community Farm, Albany, California, United States - DLSLB.R1 | ecosystem: Host-associated > Plants > Phyllosphere > Unclassified | place: USA...
CGGTCATTGAATTTGGTTTTCAGTCGTAAGGTTGAACAGGATAGCAGTTTGCGATCCGTGAATACTCGCGCATTCTCACCGACGCGCGAGGGACGAAAAAAAACCGTCTGCACCGAACGCGGTCTTGAGCGCGTTCGGGCAGACGGCTTTTCAGGGATGTGGCTATCAGCCGGCCAGTTTGGCCTTCAGCAGCTCGGTCAGCTGCGCCGGATTGGCCTTGCCGCGCGAGGCTTTCATGGCCTGGCCGATCAGCGAGTTGATTGCCGCTTCCTTGCCGGCGCGGTACTGCTCCACCGATTTCTCGTTGGCGGCGATGACGTCGTTGACGATCGCTTCCAGCGCGCCGGTGTCGGAGATCTGCTTCAGGCCCTTGGTATCGATCAGCACATCGACCAGGTTGTCGTCAGACGACTTGGCCGCCCACATGTCGCCGAACAGTTCTTTCGCGGTCTTGTTGTTGATGGTGCCGTCGGCGATGCGCTTCAACATCAGCGCCAGTTGCGCCGGCGAGACCGGCGCGTCGGCGATGTCCACGCCTTCGCGGTTCAGCGTCGACGACACGTCGCCCATCAGCCAGTTGGCGGCGGCCTTGGCGTTTTCCTTGCCGGCTTTTTCCACCACGGCGACGAAGTAGGTCGCCATCGCTTTCGACGCGGTCAGCACCAGCGAGTCATATTCCGGCAGGGCGTATTCGCTGACGAAGCGTTCGCGCATCGCGCCCGGCAGTTCCGGCATCGAGGCTTTCACCTTGGCGATCCACTCCTCGGAGATGACCAGCGGCGGCAGGTCCGGGTCCGGGAAGTAGCGGTAATCCTGCGCGTCTTCCTTGCTGCGCATTTCACGCGTCTCTTTGCGGTCCGGATCGTACAGGCGCGTGGCTTGCACCACCTTGCCGCCGTCTTCGATCAACTCGATCTGGCGGCGCACTTCGACGTGCACGGCTTCCTCGATGAAGCGGAACGAGTTCAGGTTCTTGATTTCGCAGCGGGTGCCGAATTCCTTCTGGCCTTTCGGACGCACGGAGACGTTGACGTCGCAGCGGAACGAGCCTTCCTGCATGTTGCCGTCGCAGACGCCCAGCCACATCACCAGCGAGTGCAAGGCCTTGGCGTAGGCCACGGCTTCGGCCGCGCTGCGGATCTCAGGCTCGGAGACGATTTCCAGCAGCGGCGTGCCAGCGCGGTTCAAGTCGATGCCGCTCATGCCGGCGTAGTCTTCGTGCAGCGATTTGCCGGCGTCTTCTTCCAGATGGGCGCGCGTCAGGTTGACGGTCTTGGTGACGAATTCGCCATCCTTCTCGTAGCCGAAGGTCAGCGCGCCGCCGATGACCACAGGGTCTTCGAATTGGCTGATCTGGTAGCCCTTCGGCAGGTCGGGGTAGAAGTAGTTCTTGCGGGCGAAGATGGACGCCGGCGCGATCGTCGCGCCCACGGCCAGGCCGAAGCGGATCGCGCGGTCCACCGCCTGCTTGTTCATCACCGGCAGCACGCCCGGCAGTGCCAGGTCCACAGGGCTGGCCTGCGTGTTGGGTTCAGCGCCGAACTTGATCGGCGATCCGCTGAAAATTTTAGATTCGGTCGTGAGCTGCACGTGGTTCTCAAGACCGATGACGACTTCCCATTCCATATTGTTCTCGCTGTATTTGGTGTGTTAGATGCCGGCGGGTGCGCGGGTGTGCCAGTCGGTCGCCAGCTGGTACTGGTGGGCGACGTTCAGCAGTTTCGCTTCGCCGAAATGCTTGCCGATGATCTGCAGGCCCACGGGACGGTTCTTGGCGCCGAAGCCGACCGGGATCGACATGCCGGGCAGGCCGGCCAGGCTGGTGGACAGCGTGTAGATGTCGGCCAGGTAGGCGGCCACCGGGTCGTCGGACTTGTCGCCCAGGTCCCAGGCCACGGTCGGCGCGACCGGTCCCATGATGACGTCGCAGACGGCGTTCGGGCCGTTCAGCACCGCTTCGAAATCCTGCGCGATCAGGCGGCGGATCTTTTGCGCCTTGAGGTAGTAGGCGTCGTAGTAGCCGTGGCACAGCACATAGGTGCCGACCATGATGCGGCGCTTGACCTCAGCGCCGAAGCCTTCGGCGCGGGTCTTGCGGTACATGTCCGACAGGTCCTTGTACTCGGCGGCGCGGTGGCCGTAGCGCACGCCGTCGAAGCGCGACAGGTTGGACGAGGCTTCGGCCGGCGCGATCATGTAGTAGGCCGGGATCGACAGCGCGGTGTTCGGCAGCGAGATGTCGACCAGGGTGGCGCCCATCTCGACATACTTGGCCAGCGCGGCGCGCACGGCGTCTTCCACGTCCTTGGCCAGGCCTTCGCCGAAGTATTCCTTCGGCACGCCGATGCGCAGGCCCGCCAGCGGCTGGCCCAGTTCACGGGTGTAGTCTTCGTCGATGCCGCCCATTTCAGGCGTGAGCGAGGTCGAGTCGCGCTCGTCGAAGCCGGCCATGGCGTTGAGCAGCAGCGCGCAGTCTTCTGCGGTTTGCGCCATCGGGCCGCCCTGGTCCAGCGACGAGGCGAAGGCGATCATGCCGAAGCGCGATACGCGGCCGTAGGTCGGCTTGATGCCGGTGATGCCGCAGAAGGCGGCTGGCTGGCGGATCGAGCCGCCGGTGTCGGTGCCGGTGACGGCAGGCGCCAGGCGCGCGGCCACGGCGGCCGCGGAACCGCCCGACGAGCCGCCAGGCACGGCGTTCTTGTCCCACGGGTTTTTCACGGCGCCGAAGGCCGAGTTTTCATTGGCCGAGCCCATGGCGAATTCGTCGCAGTTCAATTTGCCCAGCGTGACCATGCCGGCCGCGCGGAACTTCTCCACCACGGTGGCGTCGAACGGGCTGACGTAGTTGGCCAGCATTTTGGAGCCGGCGGTCGAGCGCCAGTCGCGGGTGACGAAGATGTCCTTGTGCGCGATCGGCACGCCGGTCAGCGGGGTGGCGGTGCCGGCGGCGATGCGGGCGTCCGCCTCGGCGGCCTGCGCCAGGGTCAGCGCGCGGTCCACGTGCAGGAAGGCGTTCAAGTCGCTCTTTTCGATGCGGTCGAGGAAGTGCGTGGCCAGTTCGGTGGCGGTGATGGCTTTGCTTTGCAGCAGAGCGGACAGCTCTTTAATGGTTTTGGTGTGCATGGCGTTTCAATTCAGATTCGGTGATCGGGAAGGCGTCGGGACGTCGGCGGCGTTCTTATTCGATCACCTTATTCAATAACCTTAGGCACCAGGTACAGGCCATCCTGGGTCTTGGGCGCGACGGCCTGGTAGTCCTCGCGGCGATTGGTCTCGGTGGCCACGTCTTCGCGCAGGCGCAGGGCGATGTTGTTCATGTGCGCGGCCAGCGGATGGCTCAGCGGGGCGACGCCTTCGGTGTCGACCGCTTGCATCTGTTCGGCCAGCGCAAAGATGCCATTCAATTGGTCCAGCGCGGTGGCGGTTTGCTGCTCGCTCATCTCAAGTTGTGCCAGTTTGGCAATGCGGGTTACGTCGGATAGGGTCAGGGACATGGCGAATGGCGCGGACGGGCCGCGCTAGGTTTAATTGTAATATTGATAAAAAACTGGAAATTCTGCCTATTCGCTGGCAAAAGCAAAGGATTACCGCCTAACTCGCGGACTCAACCGATACACTTTTGGCGGGATTTTCGGCAAATCGCATTCAAATTATAAGGTAGAATGGCGGGTTGATGCGTTGCCGGCGCCGAATCATTGCAGCCGCCGCCTCACCACAGGATTTCTTTCTAACGGCTTACGCGCACACCAGTAGCGCCACAGGACACACATGTTTGGTTTTTTACGCAGGTATATTTCCACCGATCTGGCCATCGACTTGGGCACGGCCAACACCTTGATCTACGTTCGCGGCCAGGGCATCGTCCTCGATGAACCTTCGGTGGTCGCGATTCGCCAGGAAGGCGGTCCTAACGGCAAGAAGACGATCCAGGCGGTCGGTAAAGAAGCAAAACAGATGCTGGGCAAGGTCCCAGGCAACATCGAGGCGATCCGCCCGATGAAAGACGGCGTGATCGCCGACTTCACCGTCACCGAGCAGATGCTGAAGCAGTTCATCCGCATGGTGCACGACTCCAAATTCTTCCGTCCTTCGCCGCGCATCATCATCTGCGTGCCGTGCGGCTCGACCCAGGTTGAGCGCCGCGCGATCCGCGAATCGGCGCTGGGCGCCGGCGCCTCGCAGGTCTACCTGATCGAAGAGCCGATGGCCGCGGCGATCGGCGCCGGCCTGCCGGTGTCGGATGCAACCGGCTCGATGGTGGTCGACATCGGCGGCGGCACCACCGAGGTGGGCATCATCTCGCTGGGCGGCATGGTGTACAAAGGCTCCGTGCGCGTGGGCGGCGACAAGTTCGACGAAGCCATCGTCAACTACATCCGCCGCAACTACGGCATGCTGATCGGCGAACAGACCGCGGAAGCGATCAAGAAGGCCATCGGTTCGGCCTTCCCTGGTTCGGAAGTGAAGGAGATGGAAGTCAAGGGCCGCAACCTGTCCGAAGGCATTCCGCGCTCGTTCACGATTTCGTCCAACGAGATCCTGGAAGCGCTGACCGACCCGCTGAACAACATCGTCTCGGCCGTGAAGAACGCGCTGGAACAGACGCCGCCCGAACTGGGCGCCGACATCGCGGAAAAAGGCATGATGCTGACCGGCGGCGGCGCGCTGCTGCGCGACCTGGATCGCCTGCTGATGGAGGAAACCGGCTTGCCGGTGCTGGTGGCGGAAGATCCGCTGACTTGCGTGGTGCGCGGCTCCGGCATGGCGCTGGAGCGGATGGACCAACTGGGCTCGATCTTCTCCTACGAATGATCTGACAAAGACGGGGCCGCGAAACAGCGGCCCCGATGCATTGGGATGAGTTGACAGTCTCGTTGGCGCGCGAGCGCCGGATTATTGGAAGTCATGGAATACAGTCCTCCGCCACTTTTCAAGCAAGGCGCCTCCGCCCGCGTCAAGATGACGGTTTTTGCGTGCATTTCGATTGCACTGCTGCTGGTCGATTCACGCATGCACACGCTGGCCACGGTGCGCAAGGTGGCGGGTACCGTGCTGTATCCGCTGCAAATGGCGGCCCTGATGCCGCGCGACGCCATCTACGGCGTCGGCGATTATTTCTCCTCTTTGTCGTCGATGGAAAAGCAGGTGCGCGAGCTCAAACGCCAGCAGATCGCCGGCGCGCTGGTGCTGCAACAGGCCCAGCTCCAGACGGCCGAGAACAACCAGCTGCGCCGCCTGATGGGCGCGCGCGAGCATCTGCCGGTGAAGTCCATGCTGGCCGAGATCCTGTACGACGCGCGCGATGTCAACAGCCGCAAGGTGATCCTCGACCGTGGCACCCAGCAGGGCGTGGCCCTCGGCCTGCCGGTGATCGACAACCAGGGCGTGGTCGGCCAGGTTACGCGCGTGTTCCCCTTTACCTCCGAAGTGACGCTGCTGACCGATAAGGAGCAGGCGATTCCCGTGCAGCTGCTGCGCAACGGCTTGCGCAGCGTGGCCTATGGCCGCGGCAAGTCCGGCGCGCTGGAGCTGCGCTTCACGGCGCCCAACGCGGACATCCAGGTGGGCGACATCGTCGTCACCTCGGGCCTGGACGGCGTTTATCCGGCCGGCCTGGCGGTGGCGCGCGTGAGCCAGGTTGAAAACAGCGCGGCCGGATCGTTCGGCGGCGTGGTGTGCCAGCCGCTGGCCGGCATCTCCAACCACACGCAGTTGCTGATTTTGATGTCGGCGCCGGAGATGCCTCCGCGTCCGCCGGACGAGGAGGCGCGCGCGCTCAAGAAGCACAACAACAAGATGGCGCCGGTCAAGGAGGCGCCGAAAGAGGGCGTCGATCCAGCGCCCGCCGGCACCGCGCCCGCGGCCGCGCCGGCCGGCCCACCCGGCCTGATGCCGGTGATGCCGCCGCCCGCGCCGAAACCTGCGCCGGCCGCCGCCGCTGCCACGCCTGGCGCCGCGACGACCGGCGCCGGCACGCCCGCCGCCGCAACGCCTGCCGCGCGGGGCGCCGCACCGGCCGCCGCCACGCCGGCCGCAGGCGCGCCTGCGGCCACCAAACCGAAGGAACCGGCACGATGAATCGCCCCCACTATATCCTGCTGCCGGTCAGCCCGCTGTTCATCGCCTTCAGCCTGTTCTGCGCGTTTCTACTGAACCTGCTCCCCTGGGGGAACTTCATCGGCGTGCCGGACTTCGTGGCGCTGGTGCTGGTGTTCTGGGGCGTGCACCAGCCGCGCAAGGTCGGCATCGGCACCGCCTTCTTCCTTGGCCTGCTGATGGACGTGCATGACTCCACGCTGCTGGGCGAGAACGCGCTGGCCTACACGCTGCTGTCCTACTTCGCGATCATGCTGCATCGCCGGGTGCTGTGGTTCCCGCTGCTGACGCAGGCCATGCACGTGTTCCCGCTGCTGCTGATGGCGCAATCGGTGCAGCTGATCGTGCGCTTCTTCGTGTCCGGCAAATTCCCCGGCTGGTTCTACTTTGTCGAAAGCGTGATCGCCGTGGCCCTGTGGCCGCTGGCGACCTGGCTGCTGCTGGCGCCCCAGCGCCGCGCGGTCGACCGCGACCACACCCGCCCGATCTGACGCCCCGGCCGGGCAGTGACTGAGCATCATGACTGAACTCAAGGACAACCAACGCGAGCTGCACCAGTTCCGCCTGCGCCTGACGGTGCTGGGCGCGCTGGTGTTCGTCTGCTTCGCCGCGCTGCTGGTGCGCTTCATCTGGCTGCAGGTCTACAAGCATAGCGACTACGTCGCCCAGGCCGAAGGGAACCGCATCGCCCTGGTCCCCATCGAGCCCAATCGCGGGCTGATTTTGGACCGCAACGGCGTGGTCCTGGCGCGCAACTACTCGGCCTTTACGCTGGAGATCACGCCGTCCAAGTTGAGCGCCACGCTGGACGAAACCATCGACGAGCTGTCCAAACTGATCACGGTGGAGCCCAAGGACCGCAAGCGCTTCAAGAAGCTGCTGGAGGAATCCAAGGGCTTCGAGAGCGTGCCGCTGCGCAACCGCCTGACCGACGAGGAAGTGGCGCGCTTCTCGGCGCAGCGTTTCCGCTTTCCCGGCGTGGAGGTGCAGGCGCGCCTGTTCCGTCAATACCCGCTGGGCGAGATCGCCTCGCACGTGATCGGCTACATCGGCCGCATCAACACGTCGGAGGCCAAGGCCATCGCCGATGGCGAGGACGCCGCCAACTACAACGGCACCGACCATATCGGCAAGGAAGGCCTGGAGAAGAGCTACGAGAAGCAGCTGCATGGCGTCAGCGGCTACGAGGAAGTGGAGAAGTCGGCGGGCGGCCGCGCCGTCCGAACCTTGTCGCGCACGCCCGCCAAGCCAGGCAGCAACCTGATACTGTCGATCGACATCGAGCTGCAGAAGGTGATCGAGGAAGCCTTCGGCGAATGGCGCGGCGCGCTGGTCGCCATCGAACCGGAAACGGGCGACATCCTGGCCTACGTATCGCGCCCCGGCTACGACCCCAACCTGTTCGTCGACGGCATCGACTCGCAAAGCTGGAACGAGCTCAATACCTCGCTGGACAAGCCGATGGTGAACCGTCCGCTGTCGGGCACCTATCCGCCGGGGTCCACCTTCAAGCCCTTCATGGCGCTGGCCGCGCTGGAGCTGGGCAAGCGCACGCCGGGCCAGACCATCTTCGATCCGGGCTCGTTCACGCTGGGCGGCCACAAGTTCCGCGACGATAAGCCGGGCGGCCACGGAACGGTCGACATGTACAAGTCCATCGTCGAATCCTGCGACACCTACTACTACATGCTCGGTAACGACATGGGCATCGACGCCATCACCGACTTCATGAAACCGTTCGGCTTCGGCCAGCTGACCGGCATCGACCTGGAACACGAGAAGCAGGGCGTGCTGCCGTCCAAGGAATGGAAGCGCAACCGTTTCAAGAAGAATCCGGCGGCGCAGAAATGGGTCGGCGGCGACACCATCTCCATCGCCATCGGCAACGGCTTTAACAGCTACACGCCTTTGCAGATGGCGCACGCGGTCTCCAACCTGGCCAACAACGGCATCGTGATGAAGCCGCACCTGGTGAAGATCATCGAGGACAGCGTCACGCGCGCGCGCAAGCTGACGGTGCCCAAGGAAAGCTACCGCATCCCGCTCAAGCAGGAGCACATCGACATCATCAAGAATGCCATGGTGGGCGTGACCACCGGCGGCACGGCGGCGCGCGCGTTCGTCGGCGCCGGCTACACCTCGGGCGGCAAGACCGGTACCGCGCAGCTGGTGGCGATCAAGAAGAACGAGAAGTACAACGCCAACCTGATCGCCGAACGCCTGCGCGACAACGCGCTCTACACCGCCTTCGCCCCGGCCGACAAGCCGCGCATCGCCATCGCGGTGGTGGTGGAGAACGGCGGCTTCGGCGCCGGCGTGGCCGCGCCCATCGTGCGCAAGGCGCTGGACTACTACCTGCTGGGCAAACGCCCGAACGAAAAAGAAACCACCCGCGTGCCGAAGGAGGACGCCGAGCTGCGCTCCGTCCAGGACGTCCAGGCCGAACAGGGCGTCAGCGACGACAACAAGCCGGGCGCCGAAACCCCCGGCAACAAGGAATAAAGGACCAGCATGCGTATCAACGAAAGGCGCTCCCTGGGGCGCCGCCTTCGCCCGTACTTCACCGTGTTCGACCTGCCGCTGATGCTGATCATCTGCGCGCTGCTGTCGGTCGGCCTGGTGACGCTGTACTCGGCCGGCCTGGGCATTCCCGGCAAGGTGGAGGACCAGATGCGCAACATCTTCCTGGCCTTCATGGTGATGTGGTTCGTGGCCAATATCACGCCGCAGATGATGATGCGGATCGCCGTGCCGGCCTATGTGGTCGCGGTGGCGCTGCTGGTCGCCGTGGCGCTGTTCGGCACCGTCAAGCTGGGCGCGCGGCGCTGGCTGCATGTGGGCGTGGACATCCAGCCGTCCGAATTCATGAAGATCGCCATGCCGCTGATGCTGGCGTGGTTCTTCCAGCAGCGCGCCGGCCATTTGCGCTGGCAGGATTACGCCATCGCCGCCGTGCTGCTGGCGATCCCGGTGGCACTGATCGTCAAGCAGCCGGACCTGGGCACCGCCTTGCTGGTGGTGGCCGCCGGCTTTTGCGCGATCTTCCTGGCCGGCCTGGCGTGGCGGGCTTTGATCGCGCTGTTCGTCACAGCCCTCGCCAGCCTGCCGGTGATCTGGACCGTGGGGATGCACGACTACCAGCGCGACCGCGTGCTGACGCTGATCGATCCGTATCTCGAACCGCTGGGCAAGGGCTTCCACATTATCCAGTCGATGATCGCCATCGGCTCGGGCGGCGTGTCCGGCAAGGGCTGGACGCATGGCACGCAGGCCCACCTTGAATTCATCCCCGAGCGCACCACCGACTTTATCTTCGCCGTGTTCTCCGAGGAGTTCGGCCTGACCGGCAACCTGGTGCTGATGTTCCTGTACCTGCTGCTGATCGGCCGCGGCCTGATGATCGCCGGGAACGCGCCCAACTTGTTCTCCCGTCTGCTGGCCGGCTCCATCACGATGATTTACTTTACCTACGCCTTCGTCAACATGGGCATGGTCAGCGGCATCGTGCCGGTGGTCGGCGTGCCGCTGCCGTTCATGAGCTACGGCGGCACCGCGCTGCTGACGCTGGGCCTGGGCGCGGGCATCCTGATGAGTATCCAGCGCCACCGCAAATTGGTGCAGACCTGATGCGCGTGCAGGACGGGCGGCCCGCGCCGCGGGTGTGGGGAGCGGCGGCATGACGGAGATTAAGGATACGGAGCGCGAGCTCCAGCAGTTCCGCTTCCGCATCACGGTGCTGGGCGCGCTGGTGTTCCTGTGTTTCGGCTTGCTGCTGGCGCGCTTCATCTGGCTGCAGGTGGTCAAGCACAGCGACTTCGCCGTCAAGGCGGAGGAGAACCGGATCGCCCTCGTGCCCATCGTGCCCAATCGCGGCTTGATCATGGACCGCAACGGCGTGGTCCTGGCGCGCAACTACTCGGCCTTCACGCTGGAGATCACGCCGTCCAAGCTGGCGGCGACGCTGGACGAAACCATCGACGAGCTGTCCAAGCTGGTCGAGATCGAGGTCAAGGACCGCAAGCGCTTCAAGAAGCTGCTGGAGGAATCCAAGGGCTTCGAGGGCGTGCCGCTGCGCACCCGCCTGACCGATGAGGAAGTGGCGCGCTTTTCGGCGCAGCGTTTCCGCTTTCCCGGCGTGGAGGTGCAGGCGCGCCTGTTCCGCCAGTACCCGCTGGGCGAGACGGCGTCGCACGTGATCGGCTTTATCGGCCGCGTCAGCCGCGCCGAGGCCGAGGCCATCGCGGACGCCGACGACGCCGCCAACTACAAGGGCACCGACCATATCGGCAAGGAGGGCCTGGAGAAGAGCTACGAGAAGCAGCTGCACGGCACCACCGGCTACGAGGAAGTGGAGGTATCGGCGGGCGGCCGCGCGGTCCGCACCTTGTCGCGCACGGCGGCGGTGGCGGGCAGTAACCTGATCCTGTCCATCGACATCGAGCTGCAGAAAGTGGTGGAGGAAGCCTTCGGCGAACGGCGCGGCGCGCTGGTGGCGATCGAGCCGTCCACCGGCGACATCCTGGCCTACGTGTCGCGGCCCGGCTACGATCCGAACCTGTTCGTCGACGGCATCGACGCGCAAAGCTGGAACGACCTCAATACCTCGCTGGACCGGCCGATGGTGAATCGTCCGCTGTCCGGCACCTATGCGCCGGGTTCCACCTTCAAGCCCTTCATGGCGCTGGCCGCGCTGGAGCTGGGCAAGCGCACGCCGAGCCAGGTGACCTACGATCCGGGTTTCTATAACCTCGGCGGCCACCAGTTCCGCGACGACGTGGTCGGCGGCCACGGCTCGGTGGACATGCACAAGTCCATCGTCGTCTCCTGCAATACCTACTACTACGCGCTGGGCCACGACATGGGCATCGACGCCATCAGCGATTTCATGAAGCCGTTCGGCTTCGGCCAGCAGACCGGCATCGACCTGGAAAACGAGAAGACCGGGGTGCTGCCGTCGCAGGAGTGGAAGCGCAAGCGGTTCAAGGGTGCGGCAGGGAAGTGGGTGGGTGGTGATACCATCTCGGTCAGCAACGGTTCCGGCTACAACGCCTACACGCCTTTGCAGATCGCGCACGCGGTGGCCAACCTGGCCAACAACGGCGTGGTGATGAAGCCGCACCTGGTCAAGATTGTGGAAGACAGCGCGACGCGCAGCCGCAAGCTGACGGTGGCCAAGGAAAGCTATCGGATTCCGCTGAAGCAGGAGAATATCGACTTTGTCAAAAATGCCATGGTCGGAGTGACCACGGAAGCGGGTGGCACCGGCGTGCGCGCCTTCGCCGGCGCCGGCTACACGGTGGGCGGCAAGACCGGCACCGCGCAGGTGATCACGATCCGTTCGGGTGAGAAGTACAACGCCGCGAGGCTGGCCGAACGTCTGCGCGACAACGCGCTGTTCACGGCGTTCGCGCCGGCGGACAAGCCGCGCATCGTGCTGGCGCTGGTGGTGGAAAATGCCGGCAAGGGCGGCGCGGAAGCGGCGCCGATCGCCCGCAAGGCGCTGGACTACTACCTGCTGGGCAAACGCCCGGCTGAAAAAGACACCACCAAGGTGCCGAAGGAAGACGCCGAGACGGTGCTGCCGGTGGAAGGGCAGACGCTGGAAGAGCAGGCCGCGGCCGCCGAATTCGAACGGCGCGCTCCGGCGGCACCTGCGACACCGCCTGCACCAACGGCACCAACCGCGCCTGCTCCGGCAGCCGCGCCGCCGACCGTGCAGCCAGTGCCGCCGGCGCGTAAAAAATCGTAAGGATGAAGTGATGCGTATGACCCGTAGCCGTATTTTGAATGTCTGCACCGCGCTGGCCATGCTGGCGCTGGTCGGCTGCGGCACCGCGCCGACGGTCACCGATACCGGCACGCTGTCCAAGACGCCCCGTACCTCCAAGCCGGTGATCAAGGCGCCGTCCAACGCCAAGCCCGATGGCGGCCTGCCGGTGCTGCCGCCGGCGAATTCGGGACGTGGCGGCTATTACCAGGACGATGGTCCCGGCGACGCGCCGCCCGCCAACCTGGCCGACGTGCCGGACGCCGACGTGCGCAACGATCCGCTGCTGCCGTACTCCAATCGTCCCTACGTCGTCTTCGGCAAGACCTACACGCCGATCACCGGCAACCAACCGTTCACGCAGATCGGCATCGGCAGCTGGTACGGCAAGAAGTTCCACGGCCAGCGTACCTCGTCCGGCGAAATCTACGACATGTACAAGATGACGGCCGCGCATCCGACGCTGCCGATTCCTTCCTACGCGCGGTTGACGAACCTGGTGAGCGGCGCGGTGGTTATCGTTCGTATCAACGACCGGGGGCCATTCCATGCCAACCGAGCCATCGACGTGTCGTACACGGCGGCGCTCAAACTGGGCTTGCTGGGCAAGGGCAGCCACGAACTCCAGATCGAACGCATCCTGCCGGATGAAGTGGACCGCATGCTGGCCACGCGGGCCGGCGTTTCGGGCACGGTGTCGCCGCGCCTGCAGTCGCAGTCGTCGTCGCAGAAGGCGTCGTCGGGTGGCCTGGGTGGCGGCCCGCTGTTGCTGACGCCTTCGACAACCTTGAGCGGCGAGCCGCTGGTGCTGGCGCCGAAGGCCATGCCGGCAGCGGCATCCTCCGATGCTGCCGCTGCGGCGGTGATGCTGACCGACCGCGCACCGGCCGATGCCGAAACGCTGGCCGCCAGCACCGCAAAGGGCGGCTTCTACCTGCAACTGGGCGCCTATTCGCGCGCCGAGAACGCGGAAGCGGTGCGCGGCAAATTGTCCGGCAAGGGATTGAATGGACTGGAAGTGACGCAAGGCGGCGCCGTGTACCGCTTGTTCACCGGCCCGTTCGCGACCCGCCAGGAAGCGCTCCAGGCGGCGCAAGGCCTGCCGTCAGCGTTGCACCTCAAGCCCATCGTTGTCCAGCGCTGATCCGGTCACAGGACCGGCCACAATACGGCGGCTGTCGCCGCCACCTCGGCCAGGTCGACCGCCAGCATCCAGGCGGCCGACAAGCGTCCCTGCATGTAAGCGCCCAGCGCCCAGAAACCTCCCATCGCCGCCGTAATCGCCAGCGCGGAACGCGCGTAGGACAGCGCCGCCGAATGCCACAGGCACGCGGCGGTGGCCGTCACGCACAGGCCGAACTGCGCCGCCGCGATGCAGCGCTTCCGCGCAGTCAGCGGCGGATCGTAGCTTTGTTTGGCGGCTTCAAGGTCGAATGGCTTGCCTGGTAGCGCGAGATCGGCGGGACGCCAGCCCGGATGCTTCAACCAGATCTTCACTTTATCGGACCAACGCCCGGCCTGTCGGGAAAGGTTCAGCAAGACCCAGTATTCCGACACGATGGCCCAGGCAGGGTCCCAGCTGTTCAACGGACTGCGGGTGCCGTACACGCACGGCTCCCGCTCCTCGGCGAAGGTGCCGAACATGCGATCCCAGATGACCAGCATGCCGCCATAATTCTTGTCGAGGTATTGGTCGTTCACCGCGTGATGCACGCGATGGTTGGATGGCGAGGAAAACACGCGGTCGAACCAGCCGAGTTTTCCGATATGTTCGGTGTGTATCCAGAACTGGTACAGCAGCACGATCAGGCCGGCCACCGCGAACTGCTCCGGCGGCACGCCCAGGAGCGCCATCGGCAAATAAAATGCCCAGCCGATGAAGATCACCGAGCTTTCCTGCCGCAGCGCGGTGGAGAAATTGAAGTCCTGGCTTTGATGGTGGACCTGGTGCGCGGCCCACATGACGGCGCACTCGTGGCCCATGCGGTGTAGCCAGTAATCGCAAAAATCGAACAGCACGACGGCGGCGATCCAGCCGTACCACGCCGGCCAAAACTCCGTGAGCGACACCAGGCGGACCTTGTCGAATGCCCAGGCATAGAGGCCGATCTGAAACAGCTGCGTGAGCACCGCGACGAGTTGGCTGATCAGGCCCTGACTGAGGCTGCTCAGCGCATCATTGAGGCGATACGTATTGCGCCGTTTCGCCCACCCATACGCGAATTCCGCCACCATCAGCAGGAAAAATACGGGGAAGATCAGGACGATGAATTGTTCCATATAGAAGGCGGCATTGAAAGTAAGCCGATAGTTTGCCAGATTATCCTGGACGCGGCTGGACGCTAATCCGCCGACAGCAATTGCGCCAGCCGCTCGGTGCGGAAGCGCTCGACGACAAATTCCACGAAGGCCCGCGTCTTGGCCGGCAGTAGCTTCTGCGCCGGATAGTAGATCGATACGTCGCCGCCATCCACATGCCAGCCGGGCAGCACGCGCACCAGTGTGCCCGCTTCCAGATGCGCCAGCGATTCCGAGTAGTTGATCAAGGCGATGCCCAGGCCCAGGGCCGCCGCGTCGCAGGCTGCGCCGGGATCGCTCATCGTCATGCGTACGCGCAGCGTGATGGGCGCCTGCTGCTTGCTGCGATTGGTCAGCGCCCACGGGCGTATCCGCCCCGTTTGCGGTGAGCGGATCAGAATGCCGTCATGTTCATGCAGGTCGGCGGGCGACTTCGGCGCGGGATGTTCGGCCAGGTAGGCCGGCGACGCCACCAGCACCCGGTTGGCCGGCGCCAGTCGGCGGGCCACCACGCCGGGCGACAAGTCGATCCCGCCGCCCAGCGCGGCGTCGAAGCTTTGCGCGATCAGGTCCACCGGGCGGTTGTCGAAAGCCCAGTCGGGCGAGATGGCGGGATAGCGCTGCAAAAAATCGCCCAGCATCGGCACGATGTACTGGCGGCCGAAGTTGACCGGCATGCTGACGCGCAGCGTGCCGGCAGGCTGGCCGCCCGCGCTGGCCAGGTTGGCGACCGCGTTCTGTATCGTCGACAGGCTGCCGCCCACTTCATCGAGGAACTGCTGTCCGGCCTCCGTCAGCGACAGGCTGCGCGTGCTGCGCTGGAACAGGCGCACGCCCAGCCGGGCCTCCAGCCGCGCGATGTTCTTGCCGACGGCGGCCGGCGTCAGGCCGAGCCGGCGCGCGGCTTCGGAGAAGCTGCCCGCTTCGGCGCTGCGCACAAAGCATTCGATGCTGATCATGGTTTCCATGCTTTTCATTTTAAACCAATTGGATCAACTGCTTATAGCAATTACCGTCTAGTCACGACATAATCCGAGGCGGATACTGAAGGCTCCAAATCACCAACAGGAGCTTCACATGAACAACGGTAAAATCGCATTTGTACAAGGCGGCTCGCGCGGCATCGGCGCGGCCATCGCAAAACGGCTGGCGCGCGATGGCGCCACCGTCGTGCTGACGTATTCCAACTCGGCCGACAGGGCCGCGCAAGTGGTGGCGGAGATCGAAGCCGCGGGCGGCAAGGCGCAAGCCGTCAAAGCCGACAGCGCCGACGCCTCCGCGCTGAAAGCCGCCATCCGCAACGCGGCGGAAGCCCACGGCCGCATCGACATCCTGGTCAACAACGCCGGTGTGCTGGCGATCGCGCCGCTGGAAGACTTCACGCTGGAGGATTTCGACCGCACGCTGGCCGTCAATGTGCGCAGTGTGTTCGTGGCGACCCAGGAAGCCGCGCGTCACATGGGGCAGGGCGGACGGGTGATCACCATCGGCAGCACCAATGCCGATCGCGTGCCGTTCGCCGGCGCCGCGACCTATGCGATGAGCAAGTCGGCGCTGGTCGGACTGACCAAGGGCTTGGCGCGCGACCTCGGCCCGCGCGGCATTACCGTCAACAACGTGCAGCCCGGCCCGGTCGATACCGAGATGAACCCGGACGGCAGCGATTTCGCCGGCGCCCTGAAAGCCATGATGGCCTTGCCGCGCTATGGTTCGGTGGAGGAGATCGCCGGTTTCGTGTCGTACCTGGCGGGGCCGGAAGCCGGCTACATCACCGGCGCCAGCCTGTCGATAGACGGTGGCTTCGGCGCGTGATGGGGCAGCGCGGCAGCGTTGGGGGGGAGCATGTGCTACATCAATGGTCCCCCTGAGTTCGCTGGCTAGACTGGAATTCCACTAACGATGGAGGTAATCATGGAAATCCAGGACGATACCGATGCACTGCGCAAACTGTTTGCTGAAATGAATCCGGACTCGGGCGAGGTGGAGTCGGTCCACCGGGCCGAGTTGGATCCGGAGATGGCGCTGGCGCTTATGGCCAATCCCAAGGCAGCGCTCAAGGCGATGAATATTCCGGTCAGCAGCGAGTCGCGGGTGGACCTGACGATGAAGAACCGCGCTGACCGCGCGACGATGGAGCTGGGCTTCACCGCCATGGCGCGGCTGCGGCGTATCTTCATCATCGTGATCCACTACCGGAACTGCGATTCTGACATTATCATCATCGCTACCCGTTAAGCGATCACCCCGGGGCGGATTGGGACGCACAGATTGATGAGAGTGAATTTTGATGGAGATTTTTGAAGCTACCCAGTCCGAACTCGGGGATGTCGCGAGCTTGTATGCCGAAGCAGGTTATGGCGCAGCAATCGATCCGGCGGATATCGTCATCGTCGCGAAAGATTGTGGTGCGTTGGTTGGCGCGGTGCGCCTCTGCGCCGAAGAGGGAGTCACGGTCCTGCGTGGCATGCAGATCCGAGGCGCGTTTCAACGGCAGGGCATCGGCGCCCGATTGCTGGCGGCGTGCCTGCCTGTCCTTGAAAGGCGGCAGGCGTTCTGTTTGCCGTATGCGCATCTGGTTGGCTTTTATTCAGCCGCCGGTTTTGAGCTGGCGGCCGACGCTGAGCTGCCGGATTTTCTCAAGCGTCGCCGTGATGTCTACAACGCCCAAGGCCAGAACGTCGTCGCCATGCGGCGGCGCTGACCTTATTTGCAGGCGTGGCTCTGCGCGTTCGGATAGCCGGCGCGCAGCTGTTCCAGCTTGGCCTTCAGTTCCGTATCCACGTCGCGGAACTGGAAGGCCAGCAGCTTGCTGCCGCTCATGCGCGGCGCCACGCGCGCGGTGCGCACGCCTTGCTTCATCAGCGCCGCCAGCTGGTTCTGCGCCGCGCCTTCGGTCTTGAACACACCCAGCGAAATCCCCCAACGCAGCGGCGAGTTGTCGTTCATGATGAAGTAGTTGGTCACGCCCAGCCCGCGCAGTTCGGCGGCCTTCTTGTCGGCGCCTTCCTTGCTGCCCTGCGGCGGCATATAAACGATATAGCTCGATACCTCGTTGCCCGGCAGGTTGTGGCGCGACTGGCGGTCGCCCAGGTTCAGCGGCGCGAGCTGGGTTTCGAAACGGCGCGCATCGGCCAGCACGAAGCTGCCGATTTCCACGCAGGCCAGCACCTCGGGCGCTGGCTTGGCTGCCGCGGCGGCGCTGGCCGCGGCGGCCGTCGCGGCCGAGGCGTCGTTGGCTTTTTCGGCGGAGATGATGGCCAGCTTGCCGGCGTTGAGTTGGTTGAGCATGCGCTCCGGCTCGCGCTCGTTGCCGCTGAAATGGCCGAGATAACCTTTGCCGTACGCGAACAGCGCGGCATTGATGGCGACCAGCGACCAGAAAATAAATTTCAGCACGAAGCTTCCCTTGCGAGCTTATTCGGCGCTGCCGGCGGCAGCATGCAAACCGATTAACACGATGTTCTCGACGATACGGTAAGGCACCTTCAGCATCGGCGCGATATATGGCGCCGCGCCGCCGGAGATGATGCACTCGCTCGCGCCATGGCGCGCGTACGCATGCTCGATGGCGCCGCTCTGCGCGGCCAGGCAGCCGCTCAGGATGGCGTCGTCGGTATTGTCGGCGAATCCGTCCGGCAGCTTACCGTCTTGCGCAATTTGCGGCAACTGCGCCGTGTTGCGCGCGAGCGAGCTGGCCATCAGGCCCAGTCCTGGCAGGATCATCCCGCCCAGGAACATGCCGTCGGCCGTGATGGCGTCGATGGTGGTGGCGGTGCCGCAGTTGGCGACGATGACGTCGCGCCCGGCCGCCAGCGTGTGGCCGGCGATGGCGGCGGCGAAGCGGTCGCACCCCAGCTGCGCGGGATTGCGGTAGCCGTTGGTCACGCCGGCCAGCGCGGGCAGGGAGGCAAACCACTCGATCGCCTGCTCCGGCAGGATCATGGCGGGGAAGGTCCGCTGCAGTACGTACTCCAGCTGCACGCGCAGCGCGCCGCCGGCCACGTTGGCGATGACGATGCGGTCGACGCCACGGTCGGCCACCGCTTCGCTCAGGTGGAGCTCCAGCTGCTGCAGGTCGGCGTGCATGACGGCGCCGTGGGCGATCCATGTGCCGGGCGTCGTGCCCAATTCGGCCAGCGCCCATTTGACGCGGGTGTTGCCGGCGTCGATCAGTAAAATCATGATAGTCCGTTAGAAGATGGAATCGTGGACGAGAGCCGCAGCGAGACGTCGCCGGACAGCACCTCCACCGGTCCGTGCGCGGTGTCGAGCATCAGCCGGCCGATGGCGTCGACGCCGGCGGCGCGGCCCTGCTGCAGCACCTGCCCGTGGTCGAGGATGACGACATCGCGTCCCTGCCACGCGTGCAGTTGGTTCCAGCGCTCGGCGAACGGCGCGAAGCCGGTGTCGTCGAATTCGGCCAGCACGGCGGCCAGGCGGCTGAGCAGGGCGGCCATCAGTTCGTTGCGGTCCATTTTCGCCAGCCACGGCGCGGCGGCCACCGCGCGGCCGATCTGTTCTTCCAGCTCGTCGGGCATCAGCAGGTTGATGCCGAC
>Ga0308157_10004418_pt1 | contig 18709 bp, 14 predicted proteins | sample PhyBR1_FD_201035 | JGI IMG/M metagenome (GOLD analysis project Ga0308157, IMG submission 201035) | Phyllosphere microbial communities from UC Gill Tract Community Farm, Albany, California, United States - DLSLB.R1 | ecosystem: Host-associated > Plants > Phyllosphere > Unclassified | place: USA...
ACTTCTTGCGGATTGCGAGGGCAAATATACTACCCTTTTTTTATCCTTTCCTAATTTTTTTAAAACCTTTTTTAAACTTTATTTTAATACGCTGGTAACCTTAATTTTACAACACTCTTTTTTTTCTTTCACAATACTCAAACCCTCAAAAAAAACAGCATTCCCTTTTTTAAACCCAGCACTTTTCAAACAAAAAAAGCTTAAAACCACTTTTTGAAATCCAAAAGTTCAATAAATAAATCTGAAGCCATCCGTTTTTTAGCTTCAAAAATCCAGATTAAAGCAGCTTTTATTTTTTTACCTCTTATTATATATACGTGTCCGCAAAGAATACTATTAGAATATAAACCATACAAACCAAAAACAGCACACTATATAGTATGCTGTTTTTGGTTATTAAAATAAGTCTGTATTATTTTTTGACAATCTTTTCTGTGGTCTCAACCCCATTTTCGAATTTTATCTTAGCTACATACATCCCCGATGCCAATATTGAGATATCTAAAGTATTCGCAGTACTCTGTAAAACCTGTTTTCCAGATAAATCATACAAAACAATCTCACGTAATTTTTCAGAAGCATTCACCGTTATAAAATCTGATGATGGATTTGGATAAAGACTGTAATCAACATATTTTATGTCTTCTATAGAAACTGTGAATTAAAATAAATTTAGACATCAACATCACGATCATATACTGACCAAATAAAACGAATGAAAGATACACTACTATTCTATTCTTATTCCCTGATAATTCGCGCATACAACAACTCACTAATGACCAATCAGTTAGAAAAAAAACTATTGAAATACATCCAAACACTTGTATTTATTAAATAAATGCCATTATATTTGCACCGAATTACGGGTGTAGTTCAAGGGTAGAATAGCGGTCTCCAAAACCGTTGATGGGGGTTCGAATCCCTCCACCCGTGCAAAATAAAAAATCCAGCTAAAAGCTGGATTTTTTATTTCTATTTGATGGAACCTATAATATCATACTTCGTAATGATATGATACTTATTATTTCCTAAGTCAACTAACACCGCTTGATTATCTTTTGTTATCAATTTTGAGACATCTTCGATTAATGCTTCTTTATTAACAATCGGATAAGCAGCCCCCATAACTTCTTTTATAGGTTTTTCTGCAATGTTACTATCTTTAATATATGCCTGAAATAAATCGGATTCATCCACTGATCCTACAAAACCATTGACATCAATTACCGGAATCTGAGAAATTTTGAATTTCTGCATTCTCTCAATCGCATGAGCAACTAATTCTTCTGTTCTCACCGTTACCATTGGTTTATCAATGTGAGACTGAATCAAATCAACTGCTTTGGTAATTTCTTCATCAAGATAGCCTCTTTCACGCATCCAATCATCGTTAAATATTTTTCCTATATAACGAGATCCCGAATCATGAAATAAAACAACGACTACATCATCTGGTTTAAAATGCTCCTTTAACTGTAAAAGACCTTTAAGCGCAGAACCTGACGACATGCCTACAAAAATACCTTCCTGTAACGCTAACTTCCGTGTGTAAACAGCAGCATCTTTATCTGTTACTTTTGTAAAACCATCAATGAGAGAGAAATTCACATTTTTAGGTAAAATATCCTCACCAATACCTTCTGTAACATAGGAATACACTTCATTTTCATCGAATATGCCCGTTTCATGATATTTCTTAAAAACGGATCCGTACGTATCCACTCCCCATATTTTTACATCAGGATTTTTTTCTTTCAAATATTTAGCAACTCCCGAGATAGTTCCTCCAGTACCAACACCTACAACAAAATGGGTTATTTTACCATTTGTTTGTTCCCAGATTTCTGGACCTGTCTGTTCGTAATTTGCCTGAGCATTCGACGGATTATCATATTGATTCACATACCATGCATTAGGAGTTTCTTCAGCCAATCGTTTTGAGACTGAATAATAAGAACGTGGATCTGTTGGCTCAACATCAGTAGGACAAACCACCACTTTTGCACCTACCGCTCTTAGAATATCCATTTTTTCTTTAGATTGTTTATCTGTGATCACACAAATCAGTTTATATCCTTTTACAACAGCTGCCAAAGCTAATCCCATTCCCGTATTTCCTGAAGTACCTTCTATAATAGTACCTCCTGGTTTAAGACGCCCATCAGCTTCAGCATCTTCAACCATTTTTAATGCCATCCTATCTTTACAGGAATGACCGGGATTGAAGTATTCAACTTTTGCTAATACTGTAGCTTGTATATCTTCTGTTACTTTATTTAATCTGACCATAGGTGTATTCCCTATTGTCTCTAATATGTTATTTGCGTAATTCATTATTTTTATTTTATGCAAAGATAAAGGTTTTGGTATTGATAGGAAAGTCTAAAGGCTTGTGTAAAATGTTTCGTTTAGTTAAAGAAATCCCAAACAATACCTAATCTCAAACGCATTTCTCTATAAGGTTGATTCGGTGCTGAAAAATAATTTCCACCCGTTAGCGAAGCATTGAAATGTTCTACATTAATATAGATACGAGCTGTTTTGATTTTTCCATTAATAAAAAAATCAAACACCGGATAATTTCCTATTTTTTGTTGATTCTGAACATAGAAATCCCCTACAACAGGATTGTACCCATTAGCATAATATTCTGTAAAATATTTAAAAGTGATTCCTGTCTGCACTAGCAAAGCCTTTTTGAATAAGTAATCCGTAAAATAAAATGTATTTCTGGTTACTATTGTCGGCACATTTAATATTTCTTCGTTTTGTACTACCTGTTGAAACAAAACACTATTATCTAAAGCAAACTTCTTGAATTTAAATTCTTTTTGTGCAGATATGGAAAGATAATGAATCGCTTCACTGAATTGTTTTGGAGCAATGATTTGTTTTAGATTTCTACCTTTAGCGTCAGTAGTTAAATCTGTGTTTGCAAAATATATTTTATCCTTAATAATCTGATAGTTTCCTGTAATGTTCAGCCACGGTGTATTTAAGTTAACATCTAACTGATTGATTTTTTCATTACTGAATTCATTTTTCCAGTTATAGCTTACAAATCCACTTTGAAACATCTGATAATTCAGATCTGGAATTTTATTTAGGTATTGGTATTTTATATGTAATAAGTAATTCTGAAAAGGTGTAAACAATATTTCACCTGATATTTCACTCATTGAAGCACCTACTACAGACTGACGAAGTCCGAATTTTGCATCAAACTTTTCTTTATTCAACAAATAAGATCCGCCTATAGTAACAATATCGTCTTCAAGTTTATTTGGAACAAGTAGTGCGCCATTCTCATCATTCAATTGAGAATTGTAATAATAATTATAATTTAAATGATCAGCATTGAAAGCCAATTCTCCTAATTTATCGTTAGAATAACTCAAACTGATCTTATTATATACAGTTGTATTTCTCAGCTTATCATCAATAGCAGTAGAAAAAGAATCTCCAAAAAATTTATCAATAGCAACTCCATCATTGAAGGAATTAACAGGATTTGCATTTGTCTGAGTGTAAGAGTTTGTCTTGTATTCGTAAACAAATTGATGCTTTAACCAGATCCCATTTGACTTAGAGTCAATAAAATTATACTGATGATCAATATATGTACGAATACCTTTAAATAATGATTTTGCATCCCTAAAATATACATTCAAACGTTCCCTGTTATTAAACGGTGCTTCTCTTGATAAAAACAGATCAGTATCTGTAATTCCACCGTTTTCCTGGTTTGAGATATCCTGTACAGTAAGGTGAGTTTTTAAAAAATAGCGCTTATTCTTAGTATTGTATGAACTCCCCAGTCTAAAATTCCCATTACTTGCCAATTGATTTATATAAGAACCCAAAGAACGAAGTCCTCTGTACCCTATAAAAAAATTAAGTTGCTGAGACGTATTTGTAGTAAGTAAAGCATCTAAATTCTGTCCTTGTTTAACAGCCGATCGAAAAAAGATCTCTGATGTAGGTGTTGGTACGTGATAATAGTTGATATCATCAACATCAAGATATGCAAAATTACGAGCCTTAAAACCTAAACCTGGTGTCGCTGTATTTTTAATCAGGGAATAATTCAGTACATTATAGGCAAGTCCGTCATTCGAAAAAGGAAGTAGACCAAAATCATCTCTTCTGAGATAATTCATCTCATAATATTTTTTGATATTGAGGATGGTATCAAAAGTAGAACGATTGTTGTATCTATCCAGAATTTCATATTGATCAATATGAGCAACGGAATCATTTGCTGTAATATTCTTATTCAATCGTGAAGAATCACTCTGTACCTGATTGTTATTAATAATGCTTGTATTCTTTAAATTTTTAGCAGATGCAGGAATATCTCTGACACTCTTTTTCTGAGATGTGGATTTATTTATCTGACTATATGAAGTAACAGATAAAAACAGAGACAACAACAAAATCACTAATCGCATATAAGTTTTTGACAAAGGTAAATTAATTTTCAAGGTAATAAAAAAAAGCATCCGAAATCGGATGCTTTTTAATTTATTAATTGAGGTTATGATTAATAACCAGGGTTTTGTTGACTTGCAATTGCAGGATTAGCCTGAATTTCAACACGTGGAATAGGCAAAGTCAATTTGAAAGAACTTGGTTCTAATGCACAAGCACCATTTGTTTCGCAATCTTTAGCATCACGAACAAATCCTGGAGAACCAGCTAAAACACCCAAACGTTTCATATCTAAGTAACGGTGTCCTTCAAATGCAAACTCTAAACGTCTTTCTTCAAGGATCGCTTTCCATGCAGATTGAACGTTTGTTATTGTTGGCATAGAAGCTGGAGTTCCAGCAAAATTTCTTGCAGAACGTAAATCTTTAATAAGACCTTCTACACCACTCACATTTCCTTGCATTGCAAAAGCTTCTGCTTTTGCTAATAACATATCAGCATAGCGGAACAACATAATATTATTCTGTAAAACAGCCTGAGTACTTCCTGGATATTTACCAATAAATAACAAATCTCTAGTTCTATATACATCTGCAGCTAAACTAGAATAATTTGCCTGAGGAGCACTAGAACCTAAAACAGTTACATTAAATCTAACATCGGCTCTTGCAGCACTCATAGGTTGATTTGTACTTGCTGGATCTAATTTATCCAACTCATTATATAATGAACGTCCAATTTCCATATAAGCAGATCCTCTTTGAGCATCAACTCTACCAGCCCACCATGCAGCAGCAACGGAATAACCTTCAGTTGGCAAACGCAATAAGTAAGAAATAACATCAGAGTTTGTTTCAGGAGTTTCACTATCCTTAGCAAAAAGTGTAACGTAATCAATTGGTCCACCCAAACTAGCAGTAGTAATTGCATCAACATGCTCAATAACACCAGTAGCATTTCCTGTCATAGCATATAGTTTAACTAAGACAGCATGCGCAAATGCTGTAGAAACATACGCCTTAACTTTTGGAAGAGTTGCATCTCCGTCTGAATAAGAAATATCATATGTTAAAGCCTCAGCAATATCACTTTCTATAAAAGAAACAATTTCTGCAACTGTTGCTCTTTTCTCAAAACGAGTATAATCGCTTGTTTGTAAAAAATCAAATTTAATAACAGAAAGACCAGTTGGATTTTTATAATCTGGTGTAAAATAAGCAAATAATTTCATATGTGAATACGCTCTTATCGCCAAAATTCTACCTCTGTTTTTATTATAATCCGTTTCTAAAGCTGGATTAATCACTTTAAGCTCTTCGATTCTATTTAATAATCTGTTACAACGATTAATAATGTTGTAATAAGAAGTCCACGTACTCGCTGCAAATGAATTTCCAGCGTTCATGAAAAATCTGTAGCTTCCATCATTTATCCCTTGTCCGGCATTATCTCTACCAACACCTAATTCATCTGTAAAATAAGAAACAAAGTTAATTTCAGATTCACCCGGTAAACTAGAGTACAAACCACTTACACCTCTATTGATATCAGCAGGTGTATTATAAACCGCTGATTCCTCAAATTGGTATCCCGGCTGATCTACTTCATATGCATCCTGACATGAAACAAATAGCGCCGCAACAGCAACTAAAGTTAAAAATTTATTTTTCATATTCCTTTAATTCAAATTAAAATTGTACTTCAACACCGAAAGAAACTGTTCTTGGAGTAGGATATTGCCCTAAGTCAACTCCACGGTTACTTTCTGCATCCCATCCTTTCCATTTCGTCCAAGTAACTAAGTTTTCAGCTTGAGCATATACACGTAAACCGCTTAATTTCAAGAAAGATAAATCCTTTTTGTTAAAGTTATACCCCAAAGTTGCATAACGTAAACGGATATAAGAAGCATCTTTAACATAATAATCACTATCTCCAATATAATCTAAGTTACGAGCTGTTAAGCTTGGAAACTCAGCTCCGGTATTAGTTGGTGTCCAATAATCTCTAACTTCTCCCGACATATTGTTTTGACCAATAAAACTTGGCTGAGTAAAGAAGAAATAATCGTTATCAAATCTCCATACATCTTTTGCAAAGGTAAAGCTAGCAGATGCAAAAAAACCTTTATGTTCAAAATCAAATCCAAAAGCACCTTGATAAACTGGCAAAGAAGATTTTCCTGTCCATACTCTGTCTTCATCCACAGGTGTTTCTGTAGTGTTACCATCTTTATCGTAGAATAAATAATTACCATTAGCAGGATTAATACCGGCATAACGAGTCAAATAAAATTCTCCGATTTTACCACCTTCTCTTAAACCTGTTAAAGAAGTTCCATTCCAAAATTCACCTCCTTCATTTGGTATATCTACAACTGTATTTTTATTGTATGATCCATTTGCATTTAAGGTCAGACGAGTATTTTTTGTTCTGATAACATCACCTGCAACAATAACTTCAACTCCTTCATTCTTTAAAGATCCAAAATTTGACATCAAATTGGTTGTACCATTGATAGCAGATAAAGGAACTCCTTGGTAAAGATCATCCGTTTGTTTTCTGTAAACGTCCACAGAACCTCTTAATCTATTTTCAAATATACCAAAATCTAAACCGATATTACTTGAAGTAATTGTTTCCCATTGTAATGCACGGTTAGGAAGCTGAGCTAAATCCAATGAAGGGTTTTTATTATATCCTGCAGCACTTGCAAAAACAGTTTCATATAAATAAGCTCCTCCAAACAATCCAGAACCAGTAATATCCTGGTTACCCGCAGTACCATAAGATCCTCTAATTTTTAAATCATTAAAAATTGAACCTTCCATGAATTTTTCATTGTTGATATTCCATCTTGCTGAAACAGACCAGAAAGTACCCCATTTATTATCATCCACAAAACGGAATGAAGCATCTCTTCTTCCTGTTAAGCTAACCCCATATTTGGTATCATAATCATAATCTGCAGTTCCAAAATATGAAAACAGACCTGAATTTTGGAAAGACACACTTGCAGTAGGAGCATAATAATCATTAGTTGGCATATCATCAATCCATCCTGTAGCCGCTCCCGGAGTCCAGAAAATAGGATCAAATCCTTCTTTACTTATTGAACTATTTTTATAATGTGCTTTAATGTATTCAACATATCCACCCATTTTTAATTCATGCTTCTCATTGAAAACTTTATTCCATCTTAAATTAGTTGTAGAAGTTACTACAACGCGTCTCTCATTGATATCACCTATTGAACCATAATACTCCTGATCATCAGCAGCAAAATATCTTGAGTTAAAAGCATCAGTTGAGATATAACTAAACTGATTAATCGTCTGATAATCGGCACCCAAAGACGTACCCACAGACCAATCATCACTTAATTGGTAGTTAATATTACCACTTGCAATTAACTTAAATTCATCTTGTTTCATTGCACTGGTTCTTGCTTTATCCATTAACAAGAATGGCATACCCACTAAACCATATTTTGTATTAATCAAACTTTCAATAGACTCATAAGTTCCTTCATACTCTTCTGGAACTAAATATGGTAAACTTTGAAAAGCTCCTAAGAAAAAGTTTTGATTCACACCATTAGTACCTGTACCGGTCACTAAGTTGGACTTAGAATAATTCGCACTAATATTAGTACCAAATGTTAATCTTCCATCACTATTTTTACCATTTAAATTGTTTCTGAAGTTAAAACGCTTTAAACCAGTATTTTTCAATATACCCTCATTATCAGAGTAACCAACTGAAGTATAGCTTGATAGGTTTTTAGAACCTGCACTAAAAGACAAAGTATGGTTTTGAGCAATTGCATCTCTAAAGAATACATCAACCCAATTACCATCACGAGCAGCATCAATTTGCGCTTGTGTTACATTTCTTCCTACTCTGTAATCTCTGTATGCCTGACGTTCGAAAGCTCTATATTCTTTTGCATTCATCAGGTTATACCCATTATCCTGCAAAAAGCTCATCCCTGTAGTTCCTACATATTTAACCTCTAAGTCAGAAGCAAAACTTGCTCTTTTTGTATTTACAACAATAACTCCGTTTGCCCCTCTATTACCGTAAATAGCCGTTGCACCCGCATCTTTTAAAACAGTAATATTATCAATATCATTCGGGTTCAAACTTCTGAATCTATCAGAACTCATTGGTACACCATCAATAACATACAATGGCTCAACAGCTCCGTTAATAGAACCTAAACCACGTAAAATTACTGTTGTATTATTATCACCAGGTTGACCTGAACCTGTAGAAATATTCAAACCAGGAACCTGCCCTTGTAACGTTTGAATAAACGACGCATTTGGACGTCCTTCAATTGTTTTCGAAGTAACCGTCGAAGCTGCAACAGCCGATTTTGGCTTTGAAGTTGTACGATACACATCGATTACTAAATCTTCTAACTCTTCAGCCGCTTCTTCAACAATTGAAATATTCAATGTATTAGAAGAACCTACAGTTACCTTAGCATCTTTAAATCCTGTAAACTTAACAACTAAGCGATCACCAGGTTTTGCTTTTAAAGAATACCTACCTTCCATATCGGTTTCAACACCAAATTTAGTACCCTCAATCATAACAGAAGCTCCAGGAACCGGATCACCATAATCCTTTGCAGTCACCACTCCCGTCACTGTCTTTTCCTGAGCAAAAGACATCTGAACAGTAAACACTAAAAATAGTGTCAAAATCCAAGTAAACTTTGATTTCATATATTAATTAATTTGAATTAGTTACTGACAAATCTACAACTTTTTTTTATCATAACAAATTTTTAACATTAAAAACCCCCTTAATTTACAGTCTATAACAAATAAAAAAAGGGTATTTTTAACAAATACCCTTTTTTTATTTTAAGAATTTTAAACCTTATTTTTTAACAAACTTAAAAGTAGATTCAGCATTTCCACTTTTTGCCTTTAAAATATACATACCTGAAGATAAACCTGAAACATTAATATTTAAAGAAGCTGCACTATATGAAGCATCATTTTTCATAGATTGTACCTTTCTTCCTGACATATCAAAAATTTCAAAATCAACATCATTTAGAGCTGTATCGCCCAAAGAAACTGTTAACTGGTCTGATACAGGATTAGGATAAAGCACCATTTTTTCCAGAACATTTTCTTCCACTGACAATCTTTCACCCGCTCCAGACATTATTAAACTGTAAAGCTGACTACCACCAGCTAAAGTTCCTTTATGAGAAACCCTTAAACGATAATTACCTGACGGAGCACCTGTAATCTCAATTTTCTCAATATTATCAACATCGTTATCGGCTTTATTAATAATTCCTGCACCACTTGTAGTCCAAGATTTAACCAATGCCCATGGAAGATACTCCAGATTCGTATCTAAATTTATTATTCTCAAATCTAAATCATTAACAAGTGCTTTTACATTGAAATCTGTACCTGTATTTAGAGCTGTTCCCGCAGGATCGTTCCAAGCAATTGTTGCCACTAAAGGCTGTAATGCCTGATATACAAAATCAACTTCATAAACTGTTCCGTTTTCCAAAGTTCTTTCATCAATAGTTGCCAAATCCGCCTGCTTTGCTTCCATTACCAAAGCTCCTGCTTCTGCATTAATAACACCCCAACCAAATTTATAATCTGGCCCCGGAGCTGCTCCAGCTTCACTTGCTGTGTGCGCCATCAATGCCCTAACAGTAGCAGATCTCATAAAAACTCCAAAAGATTCTTTATATTTCTGTTGCCAAAGACCAACAACCCCTGTCACAGCAGGCGCCGCCATAGAAGTACCTTGATTAAATTCTGTATCAGCCAATCCACCAACTCCAAGAGACAAAACACTAACTCCCTTAGCAGAGATGTCCGGCTTAATTCTAAAATCATCTGTCGGACCCCAACTACTAAACCCAGCAATAGTAACACTTGATGCCCCACTATAGTTCTGTATACCATTAATTGCAGCAACAACTATTGTGTTTTTAGAAACACCTCCTTGCGACAACAAATCACGTCCCCCTTTAGTTGGATTAGGAGTACTTCCGCCGTTGTCATTACCAGCAGCAAAAACAATTGTATAATATGGAGCATTATTAGCTAAAACATCATAAGATCGAGCATCAGAGCCATATCTTCCAAAAAACCCAACCCCAACAGAACCAATATTTTCCGCATCAAATCCATAGGAATGATTAGAAAAGATCAACCCTTGAGCTGCCTGTGATGCCATTTCTGATACATCTTGTGAAAAATTATTTGCCCATAGAGTAGCACTTGGCAAAAAACCTTTAACATTAGGCAAAACATTACTCGCTGCAATAGTACCACCCACATGTGTAGCGTGTGCATATCCTACAGGACTTAAATTTGCTCCATTATCTTTCACAACCACTCTACCAGCTAAACTTACGTGATTTTGCATGGGTATACCACCATCCCATATCCCAGCAATCATATTCTGACCTAAGATATTAGCATTGTGTAAATACTGTGCCTTAGCTGTCGTTAAAGAACTTGCATTTGCAACATTATTAAAAGTACGGTAATATTTAAGCTCTCCATTTTCATGCAATCCCACTAACTCAAAATAAGAACCATCTTTGGTCAAACCAGAAACAGGCATTCCTAATTCTTCTGCTTTCTGCTTAGCAATAACCATGTTCTTTTCGGTAATATCAGCTTGCTCTTTTGAAAACTGCATTAAAAAATCAACATTGGTATCTGCAAGAATCTTTTTACGATCCTGCTCAGTCTGAGCAAATGCATTTATTGTCAATGACGTTGTCAACGCCACGAAAAACATTTTAGTTAGTTTACTATTCATCTTGATTTATTATTATCTTTAGATTTATTTTATGTAAATTCAAATTTATAAATAATTTTGCATTTATCAACAATATATTATATTATTTATTAATTTTTTAGGTTAACACGATAAATAATGCTATTAACAAGCTATTCCAATCAACTTTTTGAAGCAGGGACGGACGAAGCAGGACGCGGATGCCTCGCTGGTCCGGTTACTGCAGCAGCCATTATTCTTACCGATAATTTAATCTTGGAAGAAATAAACGACTCAAAACAATTAAGCATTAAAAAACGTTCTTTACTAAAAAAGTACATCGAAAGTAATTCCAGTTTATTTGCTTTCCACCATTTAGACAATAACGAGATAGACGAAATAAATATTCTGAACGCTTCCATAAAGGCCATGCAGCTATCGATCAGCAAACTTCAGACAGAACCTGACTTTATAATTGTAGACGGAAATAAATTCAAACCTTACAAGGAAATACCTCACCAGTGCATCATCAAAGGAGATTCCAAATATCTGAGTATTGCTGCTGCTTCCATAATTGCTAAAACCTACAGAGATGAGTATATGGATCAGATCCACGAAGAATTCCCAATGTATAACTGGAAAAAAAATAAAGGCTACCCCACAAAAGAACATCGGGCAGCCATTTTAGAATACGGTCCGTGCAAATACCATCGAAAAACTTTTAGATTATTACCCGAACAATTAAAACTTGATTTATAATAATATACTATAATTATACAAGAGAAGCTTCAAACAATTGAGAAAAATGTTTTTTGATCTTTTCCTTTACTTCCACCTCATTCACCTTATCAACACCTAATTCTACATTCAGAGAAGCTACTGCTTTTCCTCTTATCCCACAAGGGATAATATGATCAAAATAACCAAGATCAGAATTTACATTGAGGGCAAATCCATGCATGGTCACCCAACGGGAAGCCCGTACACCCATGGCACATATTTTTCTGGCAAAAGGGGTACCAACATCTAACCAAACTCCTGTTTCCCCTTCACTTCTACCACTTTTAACTCCATATTCTTCCAAAGTAAGAATAACCGACTCCTCAAGCAATCTTAAATATTTATGGATATCTGTAAAGAAATTCTCAAGATCCAGAATAGGATACCCTACAACCTGTCCTGGTCCGTGATAGGTAATATCACCTCCCCGGTTTATTTTATAAAATGAAGCTCCTTTCTCTTTTAACTGTTTTTCATCTATCAGGAGATTAGAGACATCACCACTTTTGCCAAGGGTATACACATGCGGATGTTCTACGAACAATAAATGATTCGGCGTTTCATTAAAAGTATCATGCTTTTTATTTTCCGATTTAATTGAAAGGATTTCCTGAAACAATTGTTCCTGAAAATCCCAGGTTTCCTGATAATCTTTCGACCCCAGATCTGTAACTTTTATTTTCTTGTTCATCATCAAATACTATTGAACTATAACTACAAATTTACAACATATCAATCTTTCCTACTATTTTTAAACATTTTAGTTTTCATAAATTGACTAACTATCGAATATTTAGTATTTTTGCAACCTAAAAAATAATTTTATATGCAACTTTCAGAACAAGAAATCATCAGAAGAGAAAAATTGAGCAGGTTGAAAGAACTTGGCATCAATCCCTATCCGGCAAATTTGTTTCCAGTAGATCATACTTCAAAGCAAATAAAGGAAACTTTTGAAGAAGGAAAGAAGGTTGTAGTTGCGGGAAGATTGATGTCTGCCCGTATTCAGGGAAAAGCGTCTTTTGCTGAACTACAGGATAGCGAAGGAAGAATTCAATTATATATCAACCGTGATGAACTTTGTCCTACAGAAGACAAAACGCTATATAATGAAATTTTCAAGAAGTTAATCGACTTAGGTGATTTTATCGGCATTGAAGGAGAGTTATTTACAACCCAGGTTGGAGAAAAAACCTTACGTGTAAAAAACATAACCCTTTTAAGCAAGGTTTTACGACCATTACCTTTTCCTAAAACAGATGCAGAAGGAAATACTTTTGACGCCTTTACGGATCCTGAATTACGATACCGTATGCGATACGTAGACCTGATCGTAAATCCGTCCAATAAAGATATTTTTATAAAACGCAGTAAATTGTTTACTGCAATGCGGGATTTTTTCAACCAAGCAGGGTATATGGAAGTTGAAACTCCGATTTTACAATCGATACCGGGAGGAGCTGCAGCCAGACCATTCACAACACATCATAATGCACTTGACATACCTCTATATCTGAGAATCGCAAATGAACTGTACCTGAAAAGACTTATCGTTGGTGGTTTTGATGGTGTGTATGAATTTTCTAAAAATTTCCGTAACGAAGGAATGGACAGAACGCACAATCCTGAATTCACTGTAATGGAAATTTATGTTGCTTACAAAGACTATAACTGGATGATGGACTTTACAGAACGTCTGTTAGAACATTGTGCTTTAAAAGTAAACAATACTACAAAAGCCATTTTCGGAAATCACGAGATCAGCTTCAAGGCTCCTTTTAAAAGAGTAACAATGACAGACTCTATTAAGGAATTCACAGGTTTTGACATAACCGGCAAAACGGAAGAAGAAATCAGAGAAGCAGCAAAAAATATGGGTATTGCTGTTGACGACACCATGGGGAAAGGAAAACTTATTGACGAAATCTTTGGCGCAAAATGTGAAGGAAATTACATTCAGCCAACTTTTATTACAGACTACCCCAAAGAAATGTCTCCATTAACAAAACAACATCGTGAAAACCCTGATCTAACAGAACGTTTTGAATTGATGATTTGTGGTAAAGAAGTTGCCAATGCTTATTCAGAATTAAACGACCCTATTGATCAGAGAGAACGCTTTGAAGACCAGTTAAAGCTGTCCGAAAAAGGAGATGATGAAGCAATGTTTATTGATCAGGATTTCTTAAGAGCTTTGGAGTATGGAATGCCTCCAACATCAGGTCTTGGCATTGGTATGGATCGACTCATCATGTTTTTAACCAACACGACATCTATTCAGGAAGTATTATTTTTCCCACAAATGCGTCCTGAAAAAACTGCGCCTTCTTATGAGTTGACTGAAGATGAAAAACTAATCATTTCTTTGTTAGAGAAAAATGAAAATAAATTTGAAATCAACGAATTAAAAATCAAGACATCCTTGAGTGGAAAAAAATGGGACAAAGCAATAAAAGCTTTAGCTTCACATAATCTAACAAAAGTCAGCACAGAAGGTGAATTTAAAATAATTGAATATTTAGCCTAAAATATCTGCTTTATTTTTAATCATCATTTAAAAAAAATATATATATTTGAAAATTAACTCAATCGTCAATTTTTATGAAAAAAATAATAACTGCAGTTTTGTTTCTCTTTTTAGGTTTAAATATGAGTGCACAAGAATTGGTTCCTTTAAAAGATCTCCAATCAAATCCTAATGAAGTAAGAATTTACTCTGATAAAGAAGTAATTTTATTGGATAAACAATTAAAACTTTCAACAGAACAGGCAAAAGAGTTAAAGGAAATTCTTTACAGTAAATATAAAAATCTAAGTCAGGAACTAAACTCCGATCAGATTTTACAAATATCACAAGGAGTAAGGGAAAGAATCAGAATCGTTTTAGGATCTGAAAAATATACTGAGCTTGCTAAAAATGAAGGTTTATTAAACATCATTACAGGAGCAGCCTATTTAAATTAATAAAAAAAAACACTCAATAAAATTGAGTGTTTTTTTTTATTATTACTATGACTGAGTAGCCAACGCAACAGCTTCAATAGTGAAATTTATATCTTCGTAAGTTAAAGCATCTGTCAAAAACCAGGTTTCATAAGATGATGGCGCTATATAAATCCCTCTTTGCAATAGTCCGTGAAAGAAAGATTTAAATTCCGGTGTATCAGCTTTTGCAGCACTATTAAAATCAACCACATTATTCTCACAGAAGAAAACTGAAATCATAGAACCGATCCGGTTAATGACAAATTTTCTATTATTTTTTAATAATACCTCTGTAAGCCCTTTTTCAAGATAAGCACCTTTTTCTTCCAATCTTTCAAAAAGTTTTTCATCTTCATTTATAGCCGTAAGCATCGCCAATCCGGCTGCCATTGCCAAAGGATTTCCAGATAAAGTCCCTGCCTGATATACAGGACCTACAGGCGCTAAATAGTCCATTATCTCAGCTCTTGCAGCAAAAGCTCCAACGGGTAACCCTCCTCCTATTACTTTTCCAAAACATACAATATCCGCTGCAATCCCGAATAATTCCTGAGCACCGCCTTTAGCTAAACGGAAACCTGTCATAACTTCATCAAAAATCAATAAAGCTTTGTTTTCATTACAAACTTTTCGCAAACTTTCCAGAAAACCTTCTATAGGTGGTACACATCCCATATTTCCTGCCACAGGCTCAATAATAACACAGGCAATTTCATCAGGATTTTCAAGAAAAAGATTCTTAACTGATTCAATATTATTATAATCCGCCAATAAGGTATCATGAGCTGTTCCTTTTGTAACACCCGGACTGTTTGGCACTCCAAAAGTACTTAAACCACTGCCAGCCGAAATCAAAAAAGAATCTGAATGTCCATGATAACAGCCTCTAAATTTTATTATTTTTTCTCTTCCGGTAAAACCTCTTGCAAGTCGAATAGCACTCATACACGCCTCGGTGCCTGAATTGACAAAACGTATTTTATCAATATTAGGAACCATAGAAACGGCAAGAGCAGCAATTTGAGTTTCAATTTCTGTAGGCATACCAAAAGAAGTACCTTTTTTTGCTTTTTCAATTACCGCATTTACAACAGGTGGATAAGAATGCCCCAATAGCATAGGTCCCCATGAGTTAATATAATCTATATATTTGTTGCCATCTTCATCAAATAAATAAGCCCCTTTGGCTTCTTTTACAAATATGGGAGTACCTCCTACAGATTTAAATGCCCTTACTGGGGAATTTACACCTCCGGGAATAACCTTTTCTGCTTCAATAAACAGCTGACTGCTTCTTTGATATAACATTTATGATTTAACTTTTAAAATTTGTCCGACAGAAATCACATTAGAAGATAATCTGTTCCAGCTTTTCAAATCATCTACACTAATATTAAACTTGCGTGAGATAGCAAACAGTGTATCACCGCTTTCTACTGCATAGAAATTCTGACCGTCTGCCACAGGATTGATACGCGTTACAGGATGGTATTTTGCTCCCAATACCTGCTTATCATACTCATACAGATTATACCGCTCAATCAAACCTATCAATTTATCCGGATATTTTACATCTGTAGCATATCCGGCTTTACGCAATCCTCTTGCCCAGGAAACATAATCTCCCTTATCCAGTTCGAATAAAAAATTATATCTTGAACGGGATGTTAAGAATAAGGAATGATCCCTATAAGATTCAAACGGATTATCATATTTTCTAAAACACTCATCCGGAGCATCATCTGTATGACTTACAGAAGGTCCTGTCCACACGTTATGACACTTAATACCGAAATGATTATTTGCAAGATTACACAATCTCCCCGAACCAGAACCTGATTCCAAAATACCCTGAGCCAACTTTATACTGGCCGGTATCCCGTAATCACGCATACTCTCCATTGCCGCATCTTTGTAAATATCGATATAATCAAGAATAATGTCTTTAGAAACTCTTACATCGGAAGTAGCGGTCAATTGTTCCGTTTCAACGCTTCTCACAGGAGCAACAACTTTGATCTCCTCTACATATACAGCTTCTTCTATCTTAGGTCTTTCAGATTTTGAAGGTGTATGCGTTTTTTTCTTTTTCTTATTTGCTCCGTACTCTTTATTAATATTATCTCTTACTTTGCTGTTATGTGCAGCACTGCAGGCTACTAAAGAAAAAAGTAAAATTGTATAAACTATATATTTCATAACCTATAAAAGTATGTTTGATTTTAGTCCTTGTAATCCACCTGTGTGAATTACTAAAATTTTTGCTCCTTTTTTTATTCTGTCTTTATCAATTAAATCAAAAATTCCATAAAAAACTTTAGCCGTATATACCGGGTCTAAAGGTATAAAATATTTTAATGTAAATTTATGGATAAAATCTTTTAATTCCGGCGTTATTTTAGCATAACCACCAAAGTGATAATCAGTTACCAAAGACCAATTGTCTTTTTTAGCATACTTTTTGATTTCTGCTTCTAAAAAATCACCTTTTAATGCAGGAAAACCCAATACGATTTGTGAATCAGAAGAAGCATTTATAAGACCTGAAATAGTACCTCCGGTTCCAACAGCACAACATATATAATCAAATATAAAATCCTCCTCCGTTAATATTTCTTCACATCCTTTTACAGCAAGATTATTGGTTCCTCCTTCAGGAATCAGATAAAAATCCTTATATTCTTTTTTTAGTTCCTCTATAAAATATTCCTGATCTTTCTGTCTGTATTCAGTTCTGGAAACGAACTTAAAATTCATGCCATTCTCTGCCGCTTTTTTCAAAGTCGGATTTTCTAAAAAAATGTCTTTTAACTCTTCTCCTCTGATCACACCGATAGTAGCAAAGCCATAAGTTTTCCCGGCAGCAGCAACAGCAGCAATATGATTGGAATAAGCACCTCCAAATGTCAAAAGTGTATTATACCCCAATGATTGCGCCTCCATAAGATTATACTTGAGTTTACGAAACTTATTTCCTGAGATCTCTTCATGCAGGCGGTCTTCTCTTTTAACATATACAATAATGTCCTTTTCTTTAAAAAAAACGACTTGTTCGTTAATACTCTTTTGCTGTATTTCAATCATAGAAACTTTATAAATGAAAATATTTTTTTCTTGTTGAGATAGTCAAATTCATTTTCGAAGGTATATGCCTCCTTTTCGAAAGATATAGCACGATAGGCTTTCTTTGCATCAAAAAGCAATATCCAACGAATAAAAAATTCTATAACATACCATAAATAGAAAAATACGAATAGCATTTCTATCTGTTGTCTTATATGAATTTTTTCGTGATTCATAAAAACAGAGTTATGCTCTAAACTTTTATAACGTAAAAGAATAAAAGGAAAAATAGTTATTCCTGCATAACCTTTAGGAACCAGATATTTATTAACAACAACAATCATACTGCAAATTTAAGTATTTATTAAGCTGAATAATTATTAAGTATCTAATTCTAATCCTGCCATAATGTATTTTTATTAAATTTGTTGGATGTACAGTAATTACAACCGCAACAATCTCATTGAAGGAGAAGACTATTACTTCGCAAAAGAAGGTTATAAAATCTTTACTGAAAAATATCTTTTAAAAAGAGGTTATTGCTGCAAAAACGGCTGTAAACACTGTCCTTATGGATTTAATAAAAAAACGGGAAATACAAAGTAAAAAATACTCTGATGACATTTAAAGAAGAAATACAACAAGGGATTCCACAAGAATTGCC
>Ga0308157_10004419_pt1 | contig 18708 bp, 14 predicted proteins | sample PhyBR1_FD_201035 | JGI IMG/M metagenome (GOLD analysis project Ga0308157, IMG submission 201035) | Phyllosphere microbial communities from UC Gill Tract Community Farm, Albany, California, United States - DLSLB.R1 | ecosystem: Host-associated > Plants > Phyllosphere > Unclassified | place: USA...
GGTCTTGAAATCGGTCTTCGAACCTGCTATGCCAAACATACATGGTTTCTGGTTTTTCGTCGATTGCAAATAAAAGGTCTTCGTTGCTAACTTTTATCATTTGGCTGGTTTAAACAAATATCTGTCAGTTTAGATAAAACAAAGTAACAAATCTGTATCGAAATTTGCATCAATTAATTAACGAATATGGATTTTAGAGAAAATAAAAACTGGATAAGCTGCTTAATGGGCTTTCTTTTGTTCCCGGTTTTTGTTCGCGCACAGGAAGTTAGCCCGTCAAATAACTTTAGTATTAGCCAGATCTGGGCGATGGCTGATAGCAGCAGCAAAAAAATTAAAGTACAGTATTTGAGCGCCGAAGCAGCCAATGCTCATATTAAAGTGAGCCAGGCCGAGCGTTTACCCGAAATTGCAGCCGAAGGAACTTATGCCCATGTTTTTCCGTTGCCAATCTACGAAAAGGGTCTTTTTCATACACCAGCACAGTTTCCGGTAGTGCCAACTTATTATAAGGCCAGTGCCGATGCCTATTTCAATATTTACAATGGTGGCAAAACCAATACAGAAATTAATGCCTCAAAGGTAGAAAGTGAGCTTAAATATATTCAAAGCAGCCAAAATAAACAGGAAATCCACTATGTGGCCGCAGTATATTTTTACGATGTTTTCCGGAATATTTCATACCGTGGTTTACTGGAACAGGATATCAGGGATCGTGAAAAACAGCTGGCAGAGATTAACCAGCTGTACAAAAACGGTACGGTATTAAAAAGCGATGTGCTGCGGGCAGAGCTGCGTTTATCTAAACAGCGCATGTTGTTAACTGAGATCGAAAATAGCATTAAAATCGCCAAACAGAAGCTGAATATCCTGATTGGCAGGCCAGACGATGCTCCGCTAAATCCGCAGATTGCCAATGCTGAAACGGAGGCTATTGCCCTGAAACAGGTTGACGAATATTTTAACGATGCTAAAACTTCGGCTTACAAAATCCAGATTTCGGAAAAAGAGCAGGTTCTGGCTCAGCTAAAACTGAAAAATATCAGGTCTAATGTAATGCCTTCGCTTGGTTTCTTTGGCGAGTATGCTTTTGCTTATCCGCAGATTCAGTTTTACCCTTATGCACTTTCGCTGTATAGTACAGGTATGGTAGGTTTAAAGCTCAAAATACCGATTTCTTCGTGGTATACCAACCAGCATAAAGTTAAAGAAGCGCAAATTAAACTGCACCAGCAGGAGGTAGAAGATGAGGAGGTGAAAGATAATATCCGCCAGGAAATACAGGAAAATTACATTCGCTATAAGGAATCGGTGCAGCGCATCACAGTAGCCGAAGAAAATATTAAACAGGCGGCAGAAAGTTACCGTATTGTGCAGAATACCTATTTCAATCAGTTATCACTGCTTACTGATCTGCTCGATGCTGAAACCCAACTGCTGCAGTCGCGCTTTGAGCTGACAACTGCAAAGGTAAATGCTAAAATACAATACTATCAATTACAAAAAGCCATAGGAAATTTATAACATGAATATACAGAAACAAAATAAGGCCGATAAAATAATTAGCCGGATCACAACTATAATAGCACTTATTGTACTGGTGGTCTTGCTGTTTTGGGGTGGTAAAACGCTTTTGGGCTATATGCGCTACGAAGAAACCAATGATGCACAGGTTGATGAATATATTAATCCGGTTACGGCAAGGGTAAGCGGCTACATCAAGACTGTTAAGTTTGAGGAAAACCAGGAGGTAAAAAAAGGTGATACCCTGCTGCTGATTGATGATGATGATTATACCGTGCAACAAGATGAGGCGTCGGCTTCACTATTGAATGCGCAGGCTCAGGTTTCGGTGCAGCAAAGCAATATTAAAACGGCTCAAAGTAATGCTGCGGTAATGCAGGCTAAAATTGCAGCTGCCAAAGCCAGGCTCTGGAAACAACAAACGGAATACAGTCGCTACAAAAAACTGTTCGATGCAGAATCGGCAACACGCCAGCAGCTCGAAACCGTAGAGAGTTTATTGCAGGTGGCACAGGCCGAATACCTGGCCGCTAAAGAGGATTATGCTGCAGCAGTTTCTAAAACAAACGATATTAAAGCGCAAAGCGAAGTGCTGACTTCTGAAATAAAAAGAAGGCAGGCGGTGGTTAAAAGAAATAAACTCAATACCTCTTATACTGTTATTGTAGCTCCCTATGACGGTAAAATGGGTAGAAGAACCATTCAGGAAGGACAACTGGTACAGACTGGCCAAACCCTGGCTTACATTGTTGATCGAAGCGCCGGTAAGTGGGTTGTGGCTAACTTTAAGGAAACACAGATTGCTAAAATGTATGTGGGCGAGCCGGTAAGTGTTGAGGTTGATGCTTTTCCGAATCAGTCTTTTGAAGGCGAAATAGAATCGCTTTCTGCTGCTACGGGTTCGAGATTCTCTTTATTGCCACCTGATAATTCGACTGGAAACTTTGTTAAAATTGCACAACGCATACCGGTGCGCATCCGCATGAATAAGCAAGATAAAGATATCGGTTTGCTAAGTGCAGGGATGAGTGCAAGTGTAAAAGTTAAAAGGGCTGCAGGCCATGATTAATACCAGAACTATATTTAAAGCAGGGCTGCCGGAGTGGTTGGTGATTAGCAGTATTTTTGCGGTGCTCTTATCGTGTTGCTCTTTGCCTTATCAACAGCCGATGGAATAGCTGCAGCCGGTTATTATGGCGCCACCCCTGCTGATGTACAATTTTCTTTACTGATGTTTTATGCAGCAGTGGCTAGCTTTGCCGTAGTTGAGCGCCGTTTTTTTGCCCGCGTAGTAACTAAAGATTACCTGTTAATTTGTATTATCTTAGAAATACTGATTACCTGGTGTTGTTATCATACCCGTGAAATAGGATTGGTTTTCGGGCTTCGCTTTTTACAAGGTATTGTAAACTGTGGTTTAACCAGTATCTCTCTCAATTTGCTGTTTAACAGGTTAAAATCAGGGCATGCCAAAGAAACCGGTTACACCATTTTTTATGGGATGATTCTTTGTGTTTCGCCACTGACAGCTTTATTTTCGGTGCCCGTAATTGAAAATTACGAATATAATGTAGTATACAAAGCCATGATATTCTGTTTTTTGCCTAGCGCCGCGCTACTTTTTAGTGTGTTAAACCGGATACATATTCTGCCTAAAAGCCATTTGTATAAAATAGACTGGCTCAGTTTTGTGCTTTTTGCCACAATGTTGGTATTAATTGCTTATGTGCTGATATATGGACAACAGTACGACTGGCTCGAAGATAGTACCATTGTTATCGCTATTTTGGCCATATTTCTATTGTTTATCGTTTCAGTTGCCAGGCAGCATACATTAAAAAGACCTGCAGTTGATCTGGCCATATTCAAATCGAGGAATTTTGCCATTGGTATTGTTTTTCTGGTTATTTTATACCTTATTCGTGGCGCTTTCGGTTTAACGTCCTCTTATTTTATTAGTGTTTTGGGCATGGATTCACTACATGCCAACGAAATTATGATCTTTAATATTGCCGGAGTAATAGCCGGATCATTTATTGCTATCCGTTTTCTAACCCGCCGGAAACACCTGCGTTTGTTGTGGGCGAGTGGTTTTCTATGTTTGTTTGTATTTTTTATATGGATGGGGCAATTGTTTGCCAGCGAGGCGGGGACAGTTAATTTTTACCTGCCATTATTTTTACAAGGCCTTGGAGCGGGTATGGTCATGTCGCCCATTGTGATGTTTATTATGTCATCTGTTCCTGATAACATGAGCCAGTCGGCTGCTTCTGTAGGCGTTTTTGTTCGCTTTTCTACTTTTAGTTTAAGTCTGGCCGCTATTAATTTTTGCCAGTTGTATTTTAAAGGGAAGCATAACGATATTTTACGGGAAAATCTTTCACTACTGGACTTTAATTTGCCAGTAAGATTGAGAATTTACCAGTCTGCATTAAGTAACAGGGGGATGTTGAGCGATGAAGCATCGAAAGCAGCAGTTGGTTTGTTGAATAAGGCTGTGCAGAAACAAACCTTTTTGCAGTTTTGTGTAAGCTACTATGATTGGGTTGCGGTGCTTTGTTTGTTTACTATTTTGCTGATTGCCTTGCAACCCGTAATTAGCCGTACAGTAATTAATTTGAGGAACAAACAACCTGCTGCTGCAGGATTTTAAGTCAGTTGGCAGATTTGGAAAAAATCTGCTGCAGATAGATCTTCAGGTGATGTCGTGTTGAGCCTGTCGAAACAGGTTTTCTAAATTCCTTCGACAGGCTCAGAATGACAGTTTATTTTATGCTTCTATGGTAAACGCACTCAGATTCACAAATTGCTGGATACGTGCGGCAACTTCTTCCTCTGTTAGGTTTAACAATTTTTCAGTTCCAAATTTCTCTACACAGAAAGAAGCCAGGGCTGAGCCATAAATAATGGCATTTTTCATGTTGTTGAAGTTAATGGTACCTACTTTAGCTAAATAGCCAATAAAACCACCTGCAAAAGTATCGCCGGCACCAGTTGGATCGAATACCTCAGCCAAAGGCAATGCTGGAGCAGAGAAAATCTGATCTTCATGGAATAACAAAGCACCATGTTCGCCCTTTTTAATGATTAAATATTTTGGTCCCATTGAAAGGATTTTCTGAGCTGCTTTCACCAGTGAATATTCGCCTGATAACTGACGCGCTTCTGCATCGTTAATGGTTAAAACATCTACCATTTTGATGGTTTCCAGTAAATCGTCCATCATAATGTCCATCCAGAAATTCATGGTATCCATTACAATTAATTTGGGGCGGTTTTTAAGGCGTTTAATTACGGTTTGTTGTACCTGTGGAGTTAGGTTGCCGAGCATCAGGTACTCGCAGTCCTGGTAGCTTTCCGGGATAATTGGGTCGAAGTTTTCCAATACATTTAATTCTGTGATTAAAGTATCACGACTATTCATGTCGTTGTGGTATTTTCCTGACCAGAAAAATGATTTTTCACCTGCTTTGATCTGCAATCCTTCGGTATCAATACCATGTTTGGTAAAGGTGTCTATATCCGATTGCGGAAAATCATCACCTACCACTGCAACAATTTTTGCTTTATTATAAAAGTAAGATGCTGCTAAACTGGCGTAAGTTGCTGCCCCACCTACAATTTTGTCTGTTTTGCCGAAAGGCGTTTCAATAGCATCGAAAGCTACAGTACCTATGATAATCAGGCTCATATTTATGTATTAGTTTTTTTTTAATTTTTTTTCACTGCAAATATTGCATAAATAATTTAAAAGCCCTAATATTGCATTCCCAAAACGAACAAGCAGATATTTGCTGCAAAGCCAAAAGAAACTGGTTCGTTTGGATAGCCGGATTCCTTCTTAGCTCAGCCGGTTAGAGCATCTGACTGTTAATCAGAGGGTCGCTGGTTCGAGCCCAGCAGAAGGAGCGAAACCCGCAACGAAAGTTGTGGGTTTTTTGCGTTTTAGGCTGGGCGAGAAGTTTATCCTGATCGCAGTCCAGGGAAGTCAGGCAGCAGCAGCTCTTTTTTTGTATTAAGCTCAGGATGACAACCTTTGGTATTGATGCTTGCTTTTTCATTTATCTTCCTTCAATTCAATTAAACTTTCCCCTTTGACGTTTGTCCAAATTATACACACAGCATAAAGCTTGATTTATTATTTACTTAAAATTTAGGTTATGAAAAAGATTGTAAATGCATTGCTCTTATTGGTTATGGCTGTAAATTTTAGTGCCTGCGTGGTACATGCCCGTTCACCAAGAAGTGAGTGGGTTCGCGGGCACTATGTTATAGGGCCTCACGGTGGCCGTCATTGGGTACCGGGCCATTACCGTTAGCAGGGGGGGCGGGTAATTGAAAGATTGAATTTTGAATGAAAGCATATTCGTCTATCAATCATTCAAAATTCAGTCTTTTTTATTTGCCTTAACTTCTTAATGCTAAGAAATCCGCCATTAAGGAATTAAGTACATCAGGCGTTTTGGCTATGTTGTACATCACATTTAAATGCAATCCTTCAAAGCTCAGTCATTTGATTTCTGTGAAAAAACGTTTACGTAACGAATGTGATTTTTGGCATAGATTACAGGAATAAATAATACATTAGTGCCATCAATATCATTTAATATATGCAGGAAGAAATTCTTTTACAAATAAGCGGAAAAATTAAAGAAAGACGTAAGGAACTTGGGATTACCGTTCAGGAACTGGCTGATAAAGCTTCGGTAAGTAAAGGACTTATTTCGCAGATCGAGAATAGCCGTACCATTCCCTCATTAATGGTGTTGATGGACATTATTAAAAGTCTGCAGATTGATTTAAACAGCTTTTTTAAAGATATCAACTTCCATAAAAAAGACGCACCCGTACTGGTAAAGCGAAAAGATCAATACCAGCCATTTGAAAAAGAGCAGGCGATGGGTTTTAACTATTCGCGAATTCTGACCAAGAACATTAAATTTTCAACCGCCGATTTTGTATTGCTGGAGCTGGAGGTAAATGCCCACCGCCCAATGGTTAAAACCGAAGCTTTCGAATTTAAGTATATGATTGAAGGTAAGGTAGAATATCAGTTCTCTAAAAAGAAGATTATACTCGAAAAAGGTGATTCGATGCTTTTTGATGGAAGACTTTCGCATACCCCGGTCAATATTGGCGACACCAAAGCCCTGATGCTGGTAATTTATTTTTTCGAATAATTTATTAAACTTTGTTTATTAATACTTAACAAAATAACTACCTTCATATTCTTAAATCACCATCCATTCCGGATGGTAAAAACACACAAATGAATATGAAGAAAATTTTAATGGGCGCACTCTTATCGCTCGCAGTAGGCCTGACATCTCAGGCTCAGTCTAAAAAGATCAAACACGTAGTATTAATTGGTTGCGATGGTTTTGGTGCCTACGCATTGCAGGAAGCCCAAATGCCAAACCTTAAGGCTTTAATGAACAGCGGATCCTGGACGGATAAAGCACGCTGCGTGCTGCCTTCTTCAAGCGCTGTAAATTGGGCCTCTTTGTTAATGGGTGCTGGCCCAACGGAGCATGGTTATACCGAATGGGATAGCAAAGTACCTGAAATCCCTTCCGCAACCCAAACCTCTTATGGTATCTTTCCAACCATATTTAGTGTAATCAGGGATCAGAAAAAAGAAGCTAAAACAGCGGTGGTCTACAGCTGGGGCGGCATTGGTTATCTTTTTGAAAAACAGGCTGTAAATATTGTGGTTAATGGCAATGATAAAGACGACTTCTGTGCCGATACTACTGCGGTCATCATTAAAAAAGAAAAGCCCTTTTTTACTTTTGTGCATTTCGACGAACCTGATCATACGGGACATGCCATTGGGCATCGTACGCCGGAATATTATAAACAACTCGAATCGGTAGATCAGCGCATTGGCAAAATAATACAGGCCGTTAAAGACGCGGGTATAGCAGGTGAAACCGTGATATTGGTTACTGCCGATCATGGAGGCAAGGGTAAGGGGCATGGCGGTAAATCTTTAGATGAGATTCAGATTCCCTGGATTATTGCCGGCCCGGGTATCCGCAAAAACCACGAGCTTAAGGATGTAGTAATTACTTACGACACCGCTGCTACTTTGGCCTGGCTTATGGGTTTACAGCAACCGCAAAGCTGGAGGGGTAGGCCTGTGCAAGAAGCATTCGCAAAATAACACGCGTTTACCTGGCCTAAACTTAACAATTTGATAACTTGGTTTTTGTTTACAAATAATAAACTATGTTTACTATTGCATTGTTAAAAACAAGCGTTTATGGCAGTTAAAATCGAGGCTTTATATAAAGTAGTTGTAACCATTAAGGACCAGTATTATCGGGCTAATATTTTTCAGCGGGCACAGCTTAATCCATTAGGTTGTTAAGATGAGCCTGCTACACGTTGCCCGCAAAAAAGTGCTTAACTGGCCTTATTGGTTAATTACAGTGCTTGGTGGTACTGCTGCTTTCTGTTGCTATACCAGTATGTATGCTTTCAGGAAAGCCTTTGCTTCGGCTACTTTCGACCATCAGGAATACCTACATGTCGATTATAAAGTTTGGCTGGTAGTGGCGCAAATGGTAGGTTACACCCTCAGTAAGTTTTATGGTATCCGGTTCATTTCCGAGTCGGGTAAAAGTAACCGTGCGCGGAGTATTATTCTGCTAATTGGTTTTTCATGGCTGGCCTTACTCGGTTTTGCCCTGGTACCTGCACCTTATAATATTGTTTTTCTTTTTCTGAATGGTTTTCCTCTGGGAATGATCTGGGGTTTGGTGTTCAGTTATTTAGAAGGCCGTAAAACAACCGAATTTATGGGAGCACTCATGTCCATCAGTTTAATATTTGCTTCCGGCCTTGTTAAAACAGTAGCGCGTACCTTAATGTCAGTGGCGGCAGTAAGCGATTACTGGATGCCATTTTTAACCGGACTTATTTTTCTGCTCCCACTTTGTTTTTTTGTTTTTTGCCTGGAAGTGATGCCCCCACCCTCAAAAGAAGACCGGCAGTTGCGTACCGAACGTGTGCCAATGGATGGGAAACAGCGCAGGCAGTTTATCGCTGCTTTTTTGCCGGGCATTGTGCTTACCATTATTATTTACGTGCTGCTTACCTGTATCCGCGATATGCGCGATAATTTCGAAGTAGAGATCTGGAATGGTTTGGGTATTCATGATAACCACATTTATACACAAATTGATACGCTGATTTCAGTAGTAGTGCTGGTGATGATCGGCTTGCTTATCCTGATTAAAGATAATCTCAAAGCATTTACTGTAATCCATATCATGATTATAGCAGGCTGCTTATTAATCGGTTTCAGTACATTCCTTTTCGATAGGGGCTATTTAAGTGCCGTAAATTGGATGGCGCTTTTAGGTATGGGGCTTTATATGGCTTATATTCCTTACAATGCCATATTCTTTGAACGGATGATTGCCAATTTTCATTATAAAAGTAATATTGGTTTTATCATGTATCTGGCCGATTCTATTGGCTATGTTGGTAGTTTTTCGGTGTTGATGCTGCACGAATTTGGCGAAAGCCATGTAAGCTGGATGCATTTCTTTAAGCAATGCTTAATTGCAGTACCGCTCATTGGTGGTTTGTGCAGTGTGCTGTCGTTAATTTATTTCAGACGGAAAACCCTTTTAACACATAAAAAAGAGCAGGCAGTTCAATCCAAACAGGTATGGAGTGCTGCTTCGGAATAATAATTAACTAATAAATTTGTGTTAGCCGAAAAAAGGAAAACCGGTGGGCACCAGCATAAAAATTCCATGACAAATAAACATTTCGATCTTATTGTAATTGGCGGTGGTATATTAGGAACTTTCCATGCCTATCACGCCTTGCTTGCCGGCAAAACAGTATTGCAGTTAGAAAAAGACAATTTTCCGGTAGGGGCCACTGTACGCAACTTTGGTCAGGTGGTGCCTTCGGGCATGGAGGCCGAGTGGTTTGAGTACGGTGTAACCGGATTGGATATCTATAAGTCTATCCAGCATGAATTTGATATTTCGGTGCGCAACAATGGTAGCGTTTACATTGCATCAGATGAAGATGAACAAACCTTAATACATGAGCTCAAAGCACATTACGATACTTTAGGATACGAAAGCCAATTGCTTGGGCAGGCTGCTATTTTGAATAAATATCCTGCTATAAAGGCGTCGTATGCAAAAGAGGCGATATTCTTTCCGCAAGAAATCAGCGTAGAGCCCGAATTGATGATTCATCGCCTGCAGGAGTATATGCAAGCTAAATTTAATGGGTATACTTTACAGTACAACAGTCCTGTAACTGCCTGCACGCGTAAAGGCAATGGTGTAGAAGCTGGTTTAAAAAACAATAGCCTAGTTTTTACTGCAGAGAAAGCTATTATCTGTAACGGTTACGAGTTTAAACTGCTTTACCCCGAGCTGTTTAGCGAAAGCGGTATTGTAGTCAGCAAGTTGCAGATGATGCGGACAGTACCTATGGCTGGTGTACAGTTATCGGGCAATATTTTAACCGGTTTAACCACGCGTCGCTATGAAAGTTTTGAGCACTATTGTCCCTCTTTTCAATCGGTTAAAACTCCTGCGCATTACGATGAATTGAAGAAATGGGGTATTCATATCCTGTTTAAGCAGGCTGCCGATAACAGCATTATTATCGGCGATTCGCATGTGTATGCCGATGTAAATCATTTCGATGACCTCGGCTTTGATCTGAGTCATCACATTAACCAGCTGATGCTGGATGAAGCCGCACGGATCGTTGACTTTGATGTAAACAAGCTACAGAGTACCTGGGCAGGATTTTACCCGCAACATCCTACTAAACATATTGTAAGCTATGATCTGGATGATTGTATCCACATTCGCACCGCTATTGGCGGAAAGGGTATGACGGCTAGTGCGGGTTATGCGGGGCAAAGCATTAAAGATATATTCAGTTGAAAAATACTAAATCAAAACACGCTGTTTTTGAATTGAAAATTGATATTGGTAATAGCCAGCAGATACCGAAGCGCTTTCGATATCACAATATGGAGCGTACTACCAATGGTGAAACTTAAATCAGGCACTATAAGCCGGCAGTATAACGGGGGTAGACGATATTAATTTAGCACCTTGGATTGTAAAGTAGCTTGTAATAACTGTTTGGTAATCAGTTTAAAATAGACAAAATGGCCTTTGTTAAATAAGGAAAGGCCATTTTGTTTGATAATATTTGAAATATTTATTGCATAAATCATATTAAAGTGCTAATATTGCACTCCCAAAACAAACAAGCGAAAGTTTGCTGCAAAGCTTAAAGAAACTTGTTTTTTGGATAGCCGGATTCCTTCTTAGCTCAGCCGGTTAGAGCATCTGACTGTTAATCAGAGGGTCGCTGGTTCGAGCCCAGCAGAAGGAGCGAAACCCGTAACGAAAGTTGCGGGTTTTTTGTTTTGGGCTGAGCGATAAGTTTATTCTGAGTGTTGATGAGGGGAGTCTTAAAAAAGGTTATAAAACTTTGCCGGTATGGTGTTAATGTATTTTAGTGATTTAACATTATTTAATTTCAGGGATTGGAAATGTTCCTTCCTGTAATCTTTTATTTTGATGCCCAATTGGTAGTGCCGGATCTTGAAATTATAATTTTCTTTCAATAAATATTGATTAACTTTCCTTCCTACAATCATTTTTCACATAAAAACAATGGAAAAAATACGCTCTCTTCTCCTCGTAATTCTATGCTTTAGCCTGAATAGTTATGCTCAGGTACCACCGGCCGGCAGGGATAGATCCAGAGAGGATATTGTCATTGCAGAACCTGCTAATACGAAAAAAAGTATAGGTACCTACGGTCAGAATGGTAAATATGGTTTTGTTTCGATCGATGGCCAGCGTTTGGAAGCGATATATGATCATATTGAATGGAATTACGATGGCTTTGTTTTAAAGAAAGACGGCTTATACGGCATTGCCGACAAAACGGGAAAGCTGATTGGGAAACTTGATTATGATAGTATTGCATCACCGACATTTCTTTTTGGTGATACTTACCTTATTAAAAAGGCTGGGAAATACGGTACGCTGTCTAAAATGGGGATGAAGATACTTTCCGCTAGATATGATAAAATTCTTTTTAGTGATACCAAAAACGGTGTATCCTTTATTGTAAATAAAGACAAGTCCATACAAGTAATTTCAAATGTCAATGAGCAGGTTAATTCATTTCAGATAGATTATGCGCAACCTTACCGAAACTTAATCATTTTGAAAAGTAAGGGTAAATTTGGGGTGTTAAAAAAGGATGTGCTGATTGTACCCTTTGATTATGACTCTATTTTTTATTCTACCCCTGCTAAAACACTATACAAACCGGATAATAGGTTGAAAAAAAATCAGGACAATTTTAATGCCCAAAATTCAGATAGAAATGCCGATAACCTTATCGTTAAAAAAGGAGAGAAATTTGGGATCATTGATAGTCTAGGCCAGGTTGTTTATCCACCGGAACTGGATGAAATCAGCTTCGATGGGGGGACGGCTTTTTCAAGAAACTATTATACCCTCAAAAAGGATAGACTTTTTGGTGCTTATTTCCCCAGGTCAAAGAAAAAAATAAATACGGAATATCATCGGATCTATCCCGATGGCATGGATTGGGTGTTCTTACAAAAAGGGCTTCTGAAAGGGGCGGTAAATAGCCAGGGTAACCTGATCATCCCAGTGGAATATGATGCACTGATGTGGTCAAGCAGGGGCTTTGAAGCAGGTAAAAATAAGAAGAAAGGCTTAATTGATCATAAAGGGAATGTGTTGGTGCCGATCATTTATGATGACCTGAGTAGTTTTTATGAAGATGATTTCAGGGATTTTTTAAAAGTCACTTCCAATGGCAAAACCGGGGTAGTGGGTTTAAATAATAAGGTTGTTGTACCTGCAGAATTTGATGGCATTGGGACGATCAGAGGTCTCTTTTTGGCGGTCACCGATGAACCAGACCGTAAACTTGGATTGTATGATAGAAGTGGTAAAGTGCTATTGCCTGCTAAATTTCAAAACATTCAGAAAAGTATTAATGAGGATAGCAAACTTATTCTGTTGAATAGGGCAGATCATGCTTACAATTTTTTAAATGCAGCCAGCCAGCTTATTTTTCCAGAAGATGTGAGTAGTTATGGCTATGTGCCGGATGCAGATAAACTCTTGAATGCGGAGAGCAGGAATAAGCAGCATTTTATTTGTGTTCGCAGTAAAGCAGGAAAATATGGATTATTAAATGAGCTCACTGGTAAGCCTGATGTACCAATGTTATATGATGAGATAGTTCAGCGGTTTGAAAGCAGGAAGCATACCTATTTTACGGTATCCAAAAATAAAAAATACGGACTCATCAATGAACTTGGCCAAACAGTTATTCCCTTTATTTATGATGCTTTAAGTATTGACATGTTACCGGTAGATTATGATGATGTTACTGATGGCACCTACCTGGTTGTTGCAGCCAAATGAAAGAAATTTGGGCTAATTAACCTTAAAAATGAAATTAAGGTTCCATTTGTTTACACGGATTTACAAAGGATTTCGGGGATGGCATTGTTTAAAGCAAAGGCAAATGGCTTTTACCAGCTTATTAATGGTCAGGGCGTGGTGCTTAATAACGGTCCTTTTGATGAAATTGCCAACTTTGAAAGAAGAAATGCCGGACAAATTGCGCTGACTTTTCTGAATGGCAAAATGAAAGTGTTGAATGATAAGGGTAAATTTATAGAAGCTGAAAACCCCATGCAACCTCATAATGGTTATAAAACTTTTGAAGAGCTGAAACTCGCATTCATTCGTGCAATGGAGAGTCCAGAGGATAAGTTACTCGAAAATTTTTCTGCCAAGATTGCCCCCTCCCCTCATATTTTATATTATCTTAAGGAGGATATTTTTACAAAGCGTCCATTGCGGTATGTTGATCCGGCAGCAATCAGCGAACAGTATTTTCAGGAACTACGGAGATTTAAACATACTACTATTAACAACCAATCGAACTTTGAATATAGTCGTAAATCGCTTACTAATATTGTTGATTATACCGTATACGATGAAAGCGGATTTGTCACTAATTTCAGATCCAGTAACCAGGACTTTGGAGATAGGCTCTTTGAACGGATATTCAGGCATGCCATAAAAATTAACGGATTTTGGATAAGCTCTTATTTTATGCATCAGTCTTTTTAAATCAAATTGGTACTATCGGTATACTTTTCATGAATTCCTTCTTTTTAATTTAAGTTGACCTGTCTTGAAATGTTGACGATTTTCCTAAACGCAGAAATACGGACCAAAATCATAACTCTTAGGATGTCTTTTATGTTCCGTTTTTTTTTTTGAAAGCGCTTAATTATCAGTTAAATAATAAAAATATTTAGCGCAAACGTTTGTTTAGGCTGAAAACCGCTCAGGTTCTTTGTTGTGGTGCTTTTAAGTTGTTTAAAACAAAAGCAGGCCCATAGATAAAAGCATCAGAAATCAGTTGTAAGTGAATTGAATACGTTATATATCAGGATATAACGACAAAATAACCTAATTTAACAGCGATTCTTTAGCTCAATCGTTTGCGCGGAGAAAGTGGAGTGCGGTGTTTGGTTTAATGGGTAAATTGAAAAATAATTTAAACAACCTAACCCTAACAACCATGAAATCAACTGTTTTACTGCGATGGCCATTCCTGGCCCTGCTTTTTGCTTTCTTTACACTCTGCGCCTGTCAGAAGGCTATGATTACCGAAAGCCCGGGCTTATCCCGGCCCGCGCTGGCGGTTACCAACACAACGCTGGCCGGTTCAGAAAATGCAGCCCCTTCTGAGCACATCTTTTTTACGTTTCCCGCTGATGCCATTGTTAAACTTCACAAGATTAAAATTACGCAGTCAGCAAATGCCGAATACTTTTCGGTGCACAATTACAGCGGGGGGTATGCAGGACTGCAACAAACGCCCGATAATTCTTTCGGTACCCCAAATATTTTGATTTCTTCATTATGGGATCCAAATACTGCAGGTGGGGTGTTTTCTGAAGTAGCCTATACTGGTCCGGGAACCATCAGTAGTAGATTTGGTGGGGAAGGTGATGGCTATAAAACGATAAACCCTTACCAATGGGCACTGAATACCTGGTATAATATTGCATTGAGGGCATGGAAGCTGAATGGTAAACTCTACATTGGTACCTTCATCCAAAATATGTCAACAGGAACATGGTTCCACACTTCTACATTGGCTATACCTGAAAGAACTACTTTTCTGGGATCTGGGAATGATGCCTTTCTGGAGAATTGGACTGGAAGCAATACGGCCTACGATGGCAGTTTTGTTCGCAAAGCTTTCTTTAAAGATTGCTGGAACCTAAACACTTCCAATACCTGGCAAAAACACACCAGTAGAAGCTTTAGTGCAAATGCTGGCGACGAAGGCCGGAATGGGATATATGACCGTGCCTTCAATTCAGGCTACGATGCAACAGAAGATGCTTATTTTATGGAGCATGGTGGCAGCGTACAGCCAAGTGCAGGTTTTGGTACCGGCCGTACCTTAAGCCTGCCGGCACAAACCAATCAGGGCAGCGCGCCGGTACTTACTGTTGGCGAGGTTCAGTCTGCAAGCGCAACCAGTTCTGGAAATTCAGTAACTGTGAACTGGCAAAATACCGCAAGTAAAAGTCCGCAGTTTTCTTCCAAAGTAGAATTGCTAAACTCTTCAGGCACAGTAGTGGGTACTGCAGAGGAAATATTACCTCAAAAAAGATCGGCTACCATCAATGCTACCTTAGGTACAGGTGCTTATTCTGTAAGAATTACCCTGACTGATATTTTCAATCAAACCGCTGCACCATTAACGGTACCGGTTACCTCAGGGATTTCAGGGAGTATTTTTTACAAGATAAAAAATGCTTCAAGTGGTCTTTATCTGGCCATAGAAAATAACAGTACAGCCAATAGTGCATTTCTGGTTGAGGCAACCAGCGCAACGGGTAACGGGCAGAAGTGGAAATTTAATGCACAGGGAAGTGCTTACGTATTGGTTAATGCCAATAGCAATAAGGCGCTCGATATATCCGGAGGAACGCAGGCACTGAATGGGAATATTATTCAGTACACCATCACCAATGGTACCAACCAGCAATGGAATTTAATTCCCGTAGGTACCAATAAATATGTGATCCAGAGTAATCTGTCTAATCACTATGTAATGGACAATCCCGGAAGCAGTACCACCAGCGGCACTAAGATTGTACAATATAGCATTAACGGAACTACGGGTTCAACAAATCAGCAGTGGATACTGGAGGCGCAGTAATTTTTGTACTGCCGGTTTTTTAAAAGCCATTCTCTGGTTTAGACCGGGCAAAGATCGTGAAAACCTGCAACGAAAGTTGCAGGTTTTTTAGGTATCTGGGTAACAGTAAGATTAACCTGAGTAGGACTGAAGCGTATGAATTCCAAGGCTTAATTCTGATTACCGGGGGAATCAGAAAAAAAGACATTAATTGATTACTCAATAATTTTATAGCCAAGGTTAATTTTAATTGGCCTATACCGTAATATGTTGTATTATTGTTGAGTTTTATTAACGCGCCTTGGTACAGAAAATCTTAATCTTATTTATATCCGCGGTATTCTTTTTGCCGCTTTATGTGCAGGCTCAAGTCGAGCTAGCCGTCAAAGTGGAACAAAACCCATCAGATGTATTTCCCCTGATTATTAACAAGCCTGGTTCAGGTATCAAAAAAAGAATAATCGTTAATGTTCGTGGTCATATTAATGCTAAAGCAGATACCCTTAACATTTATACATACGACAAGCAAGGTTACGAAACCAGCAGCATTAGGTTTGAAAAAAATCAAAGAGACAGTTTTACGGATTACATCTGGAGTGCTGATCATAAAACCCGTTACTGGAAATCTTACAAAAGGAACAAAACAAACGATTTCTCTGCTAATAAGACAGTATACTATTAAAGGAGATAATATTTTGTGGTTTGAAAATTATGAGGTTGTTAAAGGAGATACAATCGATAAGCCACTGGTTAATTTTTACTACAACGATAAAGGCCAATTGTTAAGCAAAAAGCAAAGCCGTAAAGGTATAGTTTTTATGAATGATACCTATAATTACTATGGTTCTGACATGGTAAGGGCAGAAGTAAAAGTTGCAGCTTCAGAGGTAGCAAGCAGATATGACTATAAGTATAATCCAGAACATCTGCCAATTAAAAAACAAGAATCATTTATTCGTGGTGATAAGGAAGAAGTTTATAGAACAACTTATTACGAATATAAAAACCGGAAACTTATTGCTAAGAAATTCCCCGATTACTCGGACCCCAGGCTTATAGTAGAAATTAATTATGCTTATGATAGTTTAGGTAGAATTTCAACAGCAAAAGCTAAATGTGATACACTTTATCGGAATGTGCAGTTTTTTTATAATAATAACAAGCTGGTTAAGGTGACTGCTGAAGGTAATACTATGACGAAATTCGCTGAGGTTTTGTGGATTTATACCAATAATTATATTAAATCAAAAGCTTCTTTTGTTTTTACTAAGGAACTTTTTTATGATAATAAAGGAGCTTTAATTAAAGTTACCGATAAACTTGATGGGGTGCAGGATAATACTGTTGATTATGTATTGGAATATTATTAGATAAGAATTTTAATAACCCATTGACCTTTTCGGGTTTTAGTCTCTCACCAAAAAATAATCAATATATACATTGGTTATGGCTATTTGCATTTCCAAAACAAATAACGAAGTTTTAATTAGAAAGTGTCTTCAGGCATGAAACTAATTAACATGCGCTGAACTCATCAGATGGCTTAATCTCTTTCTCCTCCATACCTACGAAATTGCGGAATCCGTAACGAAAGTTTTAGCCTTTTTTTACCCATTAAACCAACCGGAAAATCAGGAATTATCCATTAAAAAAGCATGATGATTTTTAATGTCAGTATGCCTGATTAGTAAAATTCAAATCTTTTATTTTTTGTAGTCTTACGTTTACGGTATACAAAACGAATTGTAAATCAAGAATGAAACAGCCACATTCGAGGCTTTTCAGTGGAATTACCACATCAAAACAAGGATATTATTATTGTTATTTATTTGTTTATCAGTATGTTATACTGCTTAAGTATATGTGCGTATTTATAAATTTCAGTATGTTTTTTTATAAGTATTTCTTTGTAACTGGAAAATAAAGCAATTTATTTTTCAAAATCGTCCCCGCCCCAACATCCCATAAGTAGTTAACTGTCATGGTTACAGTTTGGCTGTTTTATGTAATGTTGAAACTACAAGAATTACAATTTTTTAAAGCAACAGGTTCTTGACTTGTGCTGAGCAAAACAATAACAGATAATAAATGAAAAAACGCTTACTCCTTGGCTTAGGGTTGTCATTAAGTTGCTATGGTGCACTAGCCCAGCAAAAAATCACAGATGGTACTATAACAGACAAAAGACTCCCAAATAAAGATGCGATATTCGAACTTGAGAGTTCGAATAAAGGATTACTTCATACAAGGGTCTCGTTAAAAACCACTACCGATGCATTTCCGCTATCAGCACATGTAGCTGGTATGATGGTTTATAATATTGCCACAAGTAATGATGTTGTTCCGGGGATTTATTACAATGATGGAACAAAATGGAATTTGGTTAAAGGCTCAAAAGGAGATTCAGGCTTCATTCTGGTCGAATCACAACCCAATAAAGACGGTGTGCCCGGAGTACCTGGGCAGCCCGGCGGGCCAGGTACAGGTGTTACCATTGTAATCAATCGTAGCGGTACCTGGGTGTATAACCCCACTACCAATACCTGGACAAATATCAAGGGACCAAAAGGAGATAAAGGTGATGCAGGTGTGGTTGGCGTTCAGGGCATGCCGGGTACGAGTGGCGTACCGGGTACCCCTGGTTCTGGCGCTGCCGGTGCCCCTGGCACAGGTGTTACCATTGTAACCAACGATAGCGGTACCTGGGTTTATAACCCGACAACCAATACCTGGACAAACATTAACGGGCCAAAAGGTGATAAGGGCGATAAAGGTGATGCAGGCGTGGTTGGCGTTCAGGGCATGCCGGGTACGAGTGGCGTACCGGGTACCCCTGGTTCTGGTACTGCCGGTGCCCCTGGCACAGGTGTTACCATTGTAACCAACGATAGC
>Ga0308157_10004420_pt1 | contig 18699 bp, 20 predicted proteins | sample PhyBR1_FD_201035 | JGI IMG/M metagenome (GOLD analysis project Ga0308157, IMG submission 201035) | Phyllosphere microbial communities from UC Gill Tract Community Farm, Albany, California, United States - DLSLB.R1 | ecosystem: Host-associated > Plants > Phyllosphere > Unclassified | place: USA...
ATGCTCGGCAGGGGCTTTATCGGGAATGCCTCTGCCGAGCATGGCTCGGCACTACAGGTGGAGCATTTCCGGGAATGCCCCTGCCGAGCATGGCTCGGCACTACCAACCCCGGCAAGATGGATCAATGCTCCAGATGCTCCGGCAACTCGTGCCCGCAGCGATTGCAGTACTTCGCCTTGAACTCGTGTCCCTCATGCCCGCACACCGTGCAGCCACGGTTGTCGCGGCGGCTTTCGCGCAGCATGTTGCCGGCCAGCTCGGCGGTGTAGATGCCGGTCGGCACGGCCAGGATGCTGTAGCCGATCAGGATCAGTACCGAGGTGATGAAGCGGCCCAGCGTGGTGTGCGGGACGATGTCGCCAAAACCCACCGTGGCCATCGTCACCACCGCCCAGTACATGCTGGCGGGGATGTTGCTGAAGCCGTACTGCGGGCCTTCGATCACATACATCAAGGCGCCGGCGATGATGGCGATGGTCACCACCATCGACAGGAACAGCAGGATCTTGCGGCGGCTGCGCCATAGCGCGGCCATCAGCACGCCGCTCTCCTCGATGTAGCGGGTCAGCTTGAGGATGCGGAACACCCGCAGCAGGCGCAGCACGCGGACTACCAGCAGGCTCTGTGCGCCGGGGATGAAGAAGGAGATATAGGAAGGCAGGATCGCCAGCAGGTCGATGATGCCCCAGATGCTGAACGCGTAGCGTAGGGGCCGCCGTACCACCAGCAGGCGCAGCAGGTACTCGGCGGTGAACAGCAGGGTGAAACCCCACTCGACCACATAGAACCAGCTGGCCCATGCAGTGTGGATGTGCTGCACGCTGTCGAACATCACCACCAATACGCTGGCGAGGATGGCCCAGACCAGCAGCAGGTCGAAGCGGCGCGAGGGCGGGGTGTCGGTGCGGTGGATGATGTCGAACCAACGGCGGCGCCAGCCGCTGTCGCTGGCCGGGTTCAGTTGGGGGGCTGAGAACAGTCGCATGCGCCCATTGTGCCGCAGGCCAGCGGAATGGAGGACAATGGAGCATTCACACCCACTGATCTGGAACGCCATGACCGCTGTCGTCGAGCCGCTGTTGTCCCTGTCCAATTACTACCTGCCGGTCTACCGCCCGCGCCAGCTGGTGCTGGAGCGAGGCCAGGGCGCGCGACTGTGGGATACGCAGGGCCGTGAATTCATCGACCTGGCCGCCGGCATCGCGGTGTGCAGCCTGGGCCACAACAACCCGGACCTGAAGGCCGCCCTGTTCGAGCAGGCCGACAAGCTCTGGCATACCAGCAACATGTTCTACAGCGAGCCGCCGCTGCACCTGGCGCAGGAGCTGGTGGACGCTTCGCGTTTCGCCAAGCGCGTGTTCCTGTGCAATTCCGGCGCTGAAGCCAATGAAGTGGCGATCAAGCTGGTACGCAAGTGGGCCAGCGCGCAGGGCCGTGGCCCGGAGAAGCGTTTCATCGTGACCTTCCGTGGCAGCTTCCATGGCCGCACCCTGGCAACGGTCACCGCTACCGCCCAGCCCAAGTACCAGGAAGGCTACGAGCCGCTGCCCGGTGGCTTCCGTTACGTGGACTTCAACGACGTCGCCCAGCTTGAAGAAGCGATGGCCGGTGGCGATGTTGCCGCGGTGATGTTCGAGCCGGTGCAGGGCGAGGGTGGGGTGATGCCGGCCAGTGCGGAGTTCATGCGCCGCGCCCGCGAGCTGTGCGACCAGCACGATGCGCTGATGGTGCTGGATGAAATCCAGGTCGGCATGGGCCGTACCGGTGAGCTGTTCGCGCATTGGAACTGGGGCGTGACCCCGGACATCGTCACCCTCGCCAAGGCGCTGGGTGGCGGCTTCCCGATCGGCGCGATGCTGGCCGGCCCCAAGGTCGCCGACATCATGGGTGTTGGCGCGCACGGCAGCACCTTCGGTGGCAACCCGCTGGCGGCAGCGGTTGCCCGCGTGGCGCTGCGCAAGCTGTCGTCAGATGAGATCAAGGCCAATGTCGTGCGCCAGTCGGCCGCACTGAAAGCCGGTCTGGAAGCCATCGGCGAAGAGTTCGGCGTGTTCGAGCAGGTGCGCGGCATGGGCCTGATGCTGGGCGCGGTGCTCAAGCCCGACTACGTGGCTGACATCGGCGTGCTGCTGGATCTGGCGGCCGAAAAGCAGGTGCTGATCCTGCAGGCCGGCACCAGCGTGCTGCGTTTCGTGCCGGCGCTGAACATCACCGACGAAGAAGTGGCGGAAGGCCTGAAGCGCGTACGCGAGGCGATTGCGGCTTACATCGCCTCACGCGGCTGAAACAAGCGATAGCACTGGCGAGCCCAGTGCTGCGGAAACCTGATGCCCTCGACGTGCACCGCCTGCAGCGGTGACTCGGGGGCATCGCTTATCTGCGGTATCGGCCAGCGCAGGGGTTAGGACGCTGGCATTTACAGCAGCCACAGCCGTAATGGCAGCAACTGCCATGCAACCAGCAGTCCAAAGCCGGGCAGGGTCGCCAACAGGCATGCCGTCAGCAGTCGCGTTCCGCGCTCGGCGCGTCGCCATCCATGCAGCCCCACTGCTGTTCCTGTCACCAGCGCCAACGGCAGCAGCAAGCTCACGCCGGCCAGCGACATGCTCGCTACAGTCCGGTCACCCAGTTCCAGCAGGGATTGCCGATGGAGCAAGGCTATTGGCAGCAGCAAGGCCGTACCGGCCAGGAATGGCAGGAGAACCGGATGCTGCCAACGCAGCTTTCCGCGTATCGCCAACACAACACCGGCCAGCATCATGATGACAACGCCGATCATGGTGATGGACAGCAGCAGCCCAGGCACGATGATGCGCCAGGCAGGAACCCGCACATGGCTGCGCAGCCCGTCGCTCAGGACAGGTTGACCATCTTCACCCATCAAAAGTACATGTGAGGGTAGAACCCGGCCGTCCGCCCGGAACAGCCGCTTGCCAAGCGGCAGCAGCAACTGCGCATCCTTGGATAGTGAACGTAGACGGAGCTGGTCGCCAGCCGTGTCCACGCGAACGAAATCTGTCAGCGCCTGCAACGGCGCAATTGCAGGCATTGCCTGTGGTGAACGGATGTAGAAGCCGTTCCATTGTGACAGCGAGGTGGTGGTGGGTGATGCGGCCAGCGCTGACGAAACGGGCGGCAGTGCGAGTGCTTCGACAAGCCGCTGGTTGAGTCTTTCGTTCTTGGCGTCTTCGTTGTCGGTGTTGGTGGCAACGAAGAAAGCGCTGCGTTGCTGCGGAAATACGCACAGCATCGCCCAGTAGCCAACGGTGTTGCCAGGATGGCAGCCGCCGATCTGGCCGTGTCGATCGCGCCCGACCAGTACCAGTCCATGACCAAGTGGCAGGCCCGCGCGTACAGCCTCGGTTCCAGCCGGTGCGGTCACTGCGTTCATCAGGTCCATTGCAATGAAGGGCTGCCCAGCGTTGCTGCCGTCGCCAAGCAGGAAGCTGGCGAACAGCACCATGTCGTCGGCGGTGGTGGTCAGTTGCGCGCCAGGGCGTAGAAACGTGGGTACGGCAGGTGCGGGGCGCGCCTGTTCAAAGTGGCCCATCGCAAGATGCGGGTCTGCATGCGTGCCGGTCTGCGTGGTGTAGGTGAAGGTGCTGTCTCGCATCCCCAGCGCGCTCAGTACTTCCCGGTCCATCCAGGTTTCGTAGCGTTCACCGCTGATGGCCTCGATCACCTGCCCCAGCACGGTGTATCCAAGGTTGGAGTAGCTGAAGCGGCTGCCAGGCTGGCTGAGGACGCGTAGCGGCGCGCGCTCCGTTCCGGATGCGGTGGCCAGGGGCACGTCAGCCGTCGCACGAAGACTGAAGAACTGGCCCAGCTTTAGGTTCTCCAGGCCAGCTGTATGCGCAAGCAGGTGGCGCACACGTACCGGGTGCGTGGTTTCCCAGTGATTATCGAAGCGGATTGCAGGAACCACCGCTGTCACCGGTGTCTCCAATGAAAGGCGGCCTTGACTGACCAGGCGCAGCACGCCGATGGCAAGCACCGCTTTGGCAACCGAGCCTACGTGCACGCGAGCGGAGTCCTGCATGGGCATGCGACTGGCCGCATCGCGCACGCCTGCGGCATCACTGACCGTACTGCCATCTGCCGCGACGGTGGCCCAGACCGCGCCTTGCAGTCCTTCCTCATCAAGGATCTGCTGCATGTCGGCATACAGTTGGCTTCTGTCATTGGATGCAGCAAAAGGTGTCGCCAAGAGGGATGCGCATAGCAGAAGAATCTGCACAAGGGTCTTCATGGCGTAGCCGGTGCTGGCAGGAGCGGGAACGCGACCGAGGTCAGTCCGTCGTCGTGGCGTATGTCCAGCGCAATGCCGTGCTGCTCGCAAAGCCGGTGCACGATAGAAAGGCCCAGTCCGAAGCCAGTGCTGTTCGCTCCCTTGCTGAAGGCATCCAATGCCTGGTTGCTGATGCCATCGCCGGGGTTGGTGATGTGCAGCTGTTCGCCTTCAGCGGCAATGCGTATCGTGCCGGCGGTTGTGTGGGCGAAAGCATTGCCGATCAGGTTGGCGAGCAATACCTGCAACACTGCCAGTGGCAGCGTGCTGTTTGCGGAAAACGGGACGTCGATATCCAGCTCGATCTGCTTGTCGTCCAGCAGTGGCGATTGCTCGACAACCACGCGCTCGATCACCGGTAGCAACCGGTTCGGGCCGCCATCGGCAGGCAGCGCCTGTTCGCGGGCCAAGGCCAGCAGCATGCTGACCGTCTGTTCCAGCTGTAGCGCGGACTGGCGGATCTGTGACAGCCCCTGCTGTGTCGCGGGCGAGAGCGACGGATCATGGGCCAGACGTTCGGTGGTTCCGCGTATGACTGCCAACGGCGTGCGCAGCTCATGGCTGGCATCGCGGGTGAACTCGCGCTCGCGGATGACGAAGGCACGGATGCGGGTGATCAAGGCCTCCAGTCCACGCGCCAGCACGCCGACTTCGTCGTCGGCAAAGCGCTGCGCATGCACGGCAGGCATGTGGTCGGGCTCGGCTTCATCGACGAGCTGGGCAAGCCGCGACAGCGGTGCGGTAGTGCGACCTGCCAGCCATGCGCCGAGCAGCAGGGCCAGCGCAATCACTGCGACGCCAGACCAGACCAGCAGCTGGAACAAGCCCGCGCGCTGTGGCCGCACAACCAGCAACTGGCTCACCTCGGCCAACAACCAGGCCGGTTCGGCAGCAGCATCAGGCTGCAGGCGCTGCAGATGATAGTGGCGGCCGTCGCTGCCCGGGAATTCACGCCGACGCGGTTCGCGCGCAAGCGTGCTGGCGATGCTGTCGGGCAGCTGTGTCGCGGACTCGATCACCTGCATCCACGATTCGCGTGGTGCCTTCCATGCGCCGGTCTGCGCATGATGCTGCAGCTGCTCGCTGGCTTCGCGCTCCAGCAGCCCGTTGAAGAACATGTCCTCAACCGCATAGGCGAACACGGCGACGTACAGCCCGAACAGTGTGGCGACCACCAGCGTGAAGCCGGCGAAGGCCAGCATCAGTCGGTTGCGCAGTCGTTTGCGTGGCGTCGAGGAAGGATTCATCAGAGCGCGTGCTCATCGGACTCAAGGCGGAAGCCGACGCCGTGCACAGTCTTCAGCATCGGTGTGGAAAAAGGCTTGTCCAGCATTTGCCGCAACAGATAGAGATGCGTGCGCAATGGGTCCGAGTCGGGTGGCGTATCGCCCCAGAGGCGTTGCACCAGCTCGCTGCGGGTCAGCGTGCGCGGCCATGCTTCGGCCAGCGCCAGCAGGATGTCGAAACTGGTCTGGTGCAGCTCGATGCGTTGCCCCTGGCGCTGCACCTCGTGGCTCCGGCGATCTATCCGCAGGCTGCCTATGCACAACACATGCGGCTGGCCGGCGCGATGGCGTTGTGACAAGGCCAGGCAGCGGGCCACCAGTTCCTCGCCAGCGAAGGGCTTGACCAGGTAATCGTCGGCGCCACTGCGGAAGCCAAGCAGGCGGTCGTCCAGTGCGTCGCGTGCGGTCAGCATCAGGATCGGGACATGCCGGTCGGACTCGGCGCGCAGGCGCTGGCAGACCTGCAGCCCGTCAAGGCCGGGCAGGCCCAGATCGAGCACCAGCACGTCAGGTGGGTCGACCAATGCCATTTGCAGGCCGCTGCGGCCGTCTGCTGCGAAGCTGGCGTGGAATCCGTGTGCGGACAGCAGCGCCTGCAGGTTGTCGCGTAGCAGGCGGTTGTCCTCGATCACCAGGATGCGCAGGGCGGGCAGGGGCATGGTTCAACCGTCGATCTGTCGCAGGAGGACTTGAGCCTGTTCCAGCTGCGGATTGCCTGCCAGTGCCTGGAGTACCAGGACGCGTGCCTGCGCCGGTCGCTTGAGCTTGAGGTGGGCCTGGGCAGCGGCAAGTTTCAGTTGTGCTTCCTGCATGTGTGGCAAGGCCAGTTCCATGACCTGCAAGGCCTGCTCCAGGGCGGCATCGTTGGCTGCGGCCTGTGCCTGGTAATAGCCAAGGATGCCGATCAGCTCGACGTGATGGCGGGAGACATCGGCAGCCAGTGCAGCGTGCGCGCCTTGTACGTCGCCGCCGAGCAGGCGTTCCACCAAGGCCATGCTGGCTTCATCGCGCCACGGTGTGCGGGCGACCGGTGTGCGACCTGTCGCGCGCACGATGGCTTCTGCCACGGCGGTGGTGGAGTACGGGTTCTGGCCGGTGATCAAGCGGCCATCGACCACCAGCTTCGGCATCATCAAGGGGGCTTCTTGCCACTGCGCGCCACGCTGGCGCAGTGCATCCTCGAGCAGCCAGGGGAATTGCGGCGCCCACTTCTTGCCGAATATCGCTTCCTCTTCATTGCTGAAGCCGGTGAGTTGGCGACCAGCGACAAGCAGGCTGCCATCAGCCAGTCGTACCTCGGCCAAGGCGGCAGGACCGTGGCAGACCGCGGCCACGATGCCGCCGTTGTCCCAGACCTTGCCCAACACCTGCTGCAATGCCTGGTCGCGGGGCAGATCGAACATCGCGCCCTTGCCGCCGACCAGATACACGGCGGCGTAGTCGGAAGCGTTCACCGCGGCAGTAGCCTTGGTGTCGGCCAATTGCCGCATCGCCTGGGCATCGGCCAGCAAGGCAGCGTTGAAGGGCTCGTTCGGGTTGTATTTATCGGCTTCCACCGCGCCGCCCTTGGGGCTGGCGACCTCTACCTGCAGGCCGTTGGCCTTGAATACCAGCCAGGCCTGCGACAGTTCGTCGAACTCGTAGCCGGGGCGTTGTTTCCCCGCATCCTTGCCTTCACCGCTGACCACGATCAGCACCTTGTCCGTTGCGGCACTTGCATGCTGCGGCAATGCAGGAGCCAGCAGCAGGAGGGACAGCAATAATCGAGAGGGCAGGTTCATCGGTGGCTCCAGTGACTTGGGAGACCAGTGTCGCCAACGGATATCAAATGAATTTCAATCGGGGCGGGAAGTCAGGTCAGCGCAGCAGGTGATGGCGCTTCAGCAGGCGTCGTAGCGACTGTGCATGAAACGCCGTATCGGCAGGCAACCCGGCCTCACGGGCGCCCTGTACGTTGCGGAACAGATGGTCGACGAACAGGCTTCGCCCCGGTGCACAGCCGAGCGCTGCGCAGGCCGCCAGATACGCTGCTGGGTCCGGCTTGCGCACGCCCAGTGCTGCGCTGCAGAGCACACGACGGCCGCCGAGCAACTGCTCGATCACCGGCCGCGTCAGCAGGCCATTGTTGGTCAGTACCGCAACCTGCACATCCGCATGCACGCGCTCCAGTACAGCTGTGCAATCGTTACGCAGCTTGGTCGCAGCGAGTCGCGCGGCATGCCAGTGTGGTGCACCCAATGCGCTGTCCAGGCGTTGATTCAATGCCTGCAGCAACTGCTCACCATCCAGTTCACCACGGGCATGGGCGAACTCTAGCCCGTCCGTGCGCAAAGCCGCGTCCACCTGCTCGGGTGTGCAGTCGGCAGCATCGGCAAGCTGGCGCAGATGGATACGGTGATCGTAATCGGCGAGCAGGCCATCGAAATCCAGCAGTAGGGCGTGCGGTCGTTGCATCGATGGCGAGGTAGGAACGGGGTTGCAGTATCGCTGGCATGGCATCGATGTGCAGCCTGCGACATCGCGTCACAGGTGAAATCAGACACATTTGCCTAGAATCAGGACACTTTGGTTGTCATAGCGTGGAGTTCACCGTGAAGCGTTCCAGCCTGCTGTTGTTGGCCCTTGCCGGCCTGTTGCCTGCCGCGCCCGCGCTGGCCCGTACCTGCGCGGTCACCATCGAAAGCAACGACCGTATGCAGTTCTCCGTGCCGCAGATCCGGGTTGCCGCCGATTGCACGCAGGTGGACCTGACCCTGAAGCACACCGGCAGGATGCCGGCCACGGCGATGGGGCATAACTGGGTGCTGACGCGCACGCCGGATTTCCAGCAGGTGGCTACGGCCGGTATGCGTTCGACGCTGGCTGACAGCTATCTGCCGAAGAATGATGCGCGGGTGATCGCGTTCACGCCGGTGATCGGTGGCGGGCAGACCACGCAGGTGCGCTTTGCGACCAGCAAGTTGACGCGTGGTGGTGACTACACCTTCTTCTGTTCGTTCCCGGGGCATTGGGGAATGATGAAGGGCAAGCTGGTTTTTGGGTGATTGTTCTGTCCTGAAGCGCCGGGTGCGCTGAGCGCACCCAGGCTGAAAGAGCAGTTCCAAGGCGGGCTTTTGTGGGAGCGGCGTAAGCCGCGAAGCAAACTGCATCCTCAGATTGCACGCGGGCCAAGGCCTGGGGCAAGGCCAGCTTCGCGGCTTACGCCGCTCCCACAAACGAATGCGGCACCTGCTTCCGATTGTGGGTAACGCTGCTTCGTCAGGAAGAACAGCGTTACCGCATTAAGCCGACCGGCTTGTTTGCCGACTCCGCTGCAGGATCAACCCGCCGCAACCACCTTGAACGCCTCACGTGCCGCAACCAGTGTGGCTTCGATCACCGCGTCGTCATGCGCGCTGGACAGGAATCCAGCCTCGTAGGCCGACGGGGCCAGGAACACGCCGCGCTCCAGCATGGCGTGGAAGAACACGTTGAAGGCCTTGATGTCACAGGCGGTGGCCTGTGCGTAGGTCTCGACCTTCTCGCTGCTGAAGAACAGGCCGAACATGCCGCCGACGCGATTGGTGGTCACGGCCACGCCGGCATCGCGCGCTGCCGCTTCCAGGCCATCACAGAGCGTGTTGGTTGCCGCCGTCAGGCGCTCGTGGAAGCCCGGCGCCTGCACCAGCTGCAGCATCGCCAAGCCGGCGGCCATCGCCACCGGGTTGCCGCTCAGCGTGCCGGCCTGGTAGATCGGGCCGGCCGGTGCGATCTGCGACATCAGCTCGCGGCGGCCGCCATAGGCGCCTACCGGCATGCCGCCGCCGATGATCTTGCCGAAGGTGCTCAGGTCCGGGGTGATGCCGTAATGCGCCTGGGCGCCGCCGAGGGCAACACGGAAGCCGGTCATTACTTCGTCGAAGATCAGCAGCGCACCATGCTGTGTGCACAGCGCGCGCAGGTGCTGCAGGTAGCCCTCGCGCGGCGGGATGCAGTTGGCGTTGCCGACTACCGGCTCGATGATCAGGCCGGCGATGTCGGCGCCCTGCTGTTCGAACAGCGCGGTAGCCGCTTCGAAATCGTTGTAGGGCAGGGTGAGGGTGAGTTCGCTCAACCCGACCGGCACGCCCGGCGAGGTCGGCACGCCCAGGGTCAGCATGCCGCTGCCGGCCTTGACCAGGAAGGAGTCGCCGTGGCCGTGGTAGCAGCCCTCGAACTTGACGATCTTGTTGCGGCCGGTGGCGCCGCGCGCCAGGCGGATCGCCGACAGCGTCGCCTCGGTACCGGAGTTGACCATGCGCACCATCTCGCAGGACGGCACCAGGCGGGTGATGGTCTCGGCCATGGTCACTTCGGCCGCGCACGGCGCCCCGAACGACAGCCCATTGCCGATCGCCTGCTGCACGGCCTCGCGCACGGCCGGGTGGTTGTGGCCGACGATCATCGGGCCCCAGGAGCCGACGTAATCGATGTAGGCGTTGCCATCCACGTCATGCAGGTAGGCGCCATCGGCGCGTTGCACGAAGAAGGGTTCGCCGCCGACCGACTTGAACGCACGCACCGGTGAGTTGACGCCACCCGGCAGCAAGGTCTGCGCGCGGGTGAACAGGGCGTGGGATTGGGCGTGGTGCATTGTGAAACTCCTGGACAAGGCAGTAATTCAAAGCCCCTCTCCCGCTTGCGGGAGAGGAGTTGGGGTGAGGGGAAGCTTCCAGCAAGCGAACGTAAAAAGCCCCCTCATCCGCCCCTTTCGGGGCACCTTCTCCCGCAGGCGGGAGAAGGGATGGCAGAGATTAGTGAGGTCTGTAAGGTCATGCGGCCCGGAAACAGCCCCGATAAGCCTCAAGCGCCGCTACCGGATCGGCCTCGCTGAACACGCCACTGATCACCGCGATCAGATCCGCACCAGCCTCCACCACAGGCCGGCTATTGTCCGGGGTCAAACCACCAATCGCCACCCGCGGCACCCCAAGTGCGGCGCTTTGTCGCAGCAGCTCCGGGTTGGCCCGGCGCGGGGTGACCTTGCTGCGGCTGGGGAAGAAGGCGCCGAAGGCCACGTAGCTGGCACCAGCAGCAACCGCGCGCTGGGCACGCTCGAACTCGTCATAGCAGGACGCGCCAATGATGGCCTGCGGGCCGAGCAGTGCCCGGGCGGCAGCGATGTCACCGTCGTCTTCACCCAGATGCACGCCGGCAGCTCCGACCTGCAGCGCTAGGCCGACGTCATCATTGATGATCAGCGGAACCCCGGCTTCGGCGCACAGTGTCTGCAGGGCCGTGGCCTGAGCCAGACGGGTGGGGGCATCGACCGCCTTGTTGCGGTATTGCAGCCAGGTGGTGCCGGCCAGCAAGGGGCGGACCCGTTCGAGCAGGCGCGCGTTGTCGGTGTCGTCGGGGGTGATCAGGTAGACGCCACGGGCGTCGGCAAGCTGTGTCATGTATGGCTACCGGTACGGCGCGGGGAATGTGACAATCAACGCCGCTTCTCTGTCCGGTGATTATCCCCGATGTCCGACGCTACGGCCTCCACCCTGCGCAACTGGATGTGTGTCGTCTGTGGCTTCATCTACAGCGAGGCCGATGGCTTGCCGGAAGAAGGCATCGCCCCGGGCACGCGCTGGGAAGACGTGCCCGACACCTGGACCTGCCCGGACTGCGGCGTGACCAAGGATGACTTCGAGATGGTCGAGCTGGATTGAGCCGCAGCGCGTGGCTTGTGCTGTTTGTGGGAGTGGCGTCAGCCGCGAAGCCATTGCCGCATCCGAAGCCGGTTGTAGGAGCGGCGTCAGCCGCGAAGCCATTGCAGTATCCGAAGTCGGCCAAGCACATTCACCTACCGAAGGATCGTCTTGGCTCGGTGCGCAAAGCCGCTACTGCAGAGATGTTGCGTTGATCCCAGGCTTCGGATGCCGCAGTGGCTTCGCGGCTGACGCCGCTCCTACAAAAGGCAAGGGAAAGCGAGGCTTAATGCAGCCTCGGCCGTTCGCCACCCAGTTCCACCAGACGCTCGCGGATGCCGATGGCATCGGCGGCTTCCGGCGCCATCTTCAGGTAGCGCGCCAGATCGGCGCGGGCACCGGCCAGATGCTCCAGCTGCATGTAGGCCAGGCCGCGATCGCGTACGGCATCGGCCTGCTCGGGGGCCAGCTTGAGGATGCGGTCGGCGCTGCGTGCGGCGCGGTCCCATTCGCCGCGTTCGGCATAGACACCGTGCAGGTTGCGCAGCATGCGCATCAGGATGGCGCGGTGCGGGGCAGGGTCCAGGATCTGTGCCAGCACGTTGTCGTCCGGGGTCTCGCCGCCCAGGTTGCTGCGTGCGCGCTCGCGCAGTTCGTCCACACTCAACGGTCGGCCACCGTTGAACGGGTCCATGATCAGCACCCCGTCTTCCACTGGTAGCCGCACCAGGAAATGGCCGGGGAAGGAAATGCCTTCCAGCGGCAGGCCAAGCCGGCGCGAGACTTCGATCTGCACCAGGGCCAGCGAAATCGGGTTGCCCAGGCGGCGCTCGAACACCTCGTTGAGGTAGCTGTTGCGCGGGTCGTAGTACTCGTCGTTGTCGCCGCTGTAGCCCACTTCGTTGAAGAGGTGGTTGTTGATGGCGGCGACCTTGAGCGGCCATTCGCCGATGGCGTCCACTTCCACCCGCAGGTGATCGGCATGGGCCTGCAGCACGCGGTCATAGGCGGCCGGGTCCAGCTGTGGGTATTCGTCGCGGGCGATCAGCAGGGCAGTCGACAGCAGCGGCAGTGCCTCATCGGGCAAGCCGGCCAGTTCTTCCCACTGCGGCAGGGTAATGCGTGTTTCAGACATGCCCCCAAGACTGGCGGCAAAGCGGCGCCGGTTCAAGGGCGCCGCTGTTCAATTTGTGTGTATCAGTCAGTTGCCGGTGGCGATGCCTGGGCCGAAGGTCAGCTCGGCACCGTCTTCCAGCTTGAGCTTGGCGGCCTGGCCGGCGTTGAGCTCAAGCACGTACAGGGCCGGGTTGAAGCTGGGGTAGGGCGGGCACATGTCGCCGGCCGAGCACGGCGGCACATCGCGCTGCTGGCCGACCAGGCGGCGCTGGCTGTCGAAGTAGAGGATGTCCAGCGGAATCCTGGTGTTCTTCATCCAGTACGCCTGCGGTTCCTCACGGTCATGGACGAACAGCATGCCGTGGTCGGCATCCATCTGGTCGCGGAACATCAGGCCGCGGGCGCGGGTTTCGTCGTTCTGGGCCAGTTCCACGTTGTAGCGGGTGCCGGCCAGTTCCACCCAATGCTTGCTGTCGGCGCTGGCGCAACCGGCCAGGGCGAGCAGGGAAAGGGTGAGGATGGTGCGCAGGAAGGATTTGGGCATGGTTGGGACCTGGTTCCTAGGGGAGCCTTCGGGTGGGTTCGGTGGAAGTCAAAAGCTTCCCCTCATCCGCCCTTCGGGCACCTTCTCCCGCTTGCGGGAGAAGGGAAGAGCAACAAGCCAAGGCTGGAGCAACTGCCAAAGCCGAAGCAGCAGCAAAGGCCAAATCAACAGCCAAATCAACAGCCAAAGCAAAAGCCAAAGCAAAAGCCGAAGCAAAAGCCGAAGCAAAAGCCGAAGCAAAAGCCGAAGCAAAAGCCGAAGCCGAAGCCAAGGCAGCTGCTTTGCAGGCTTGGCTTACAGCACCTGCGGCGGCTCGCCGCCGATGATGACTACGTCAGCCGGGCGACGGGCGAACAGACCTACGGTAACGACGCCGGGAATCTGGTTGAGCTGCTGTTCCAGCTTCACCGGGTCGGTGATGGACAGGTTGTGCACGTCCAGAATCAGATTTCCGTTGTCGGTGACCACGCCGTCGCGCCATACCGGCTGGCCGCCAGTCAGGGCCAGGATCTCGCGGGCGACCAGACTGCGCGCCATCGGGATCACTTCCACCGGCAGCGGGAACTTGCCAAGAACCTTGACCTGCTTGCTCGGGTCGACGATGCAGACGAACTGCTTGCTGGCCTCGGCGATGATCTTCTCGCGGGTCAGTGCGGCGCCGCCGCCCTTGATCAGGTTCTTGTTGCCGTCGCACTCGTCGGCGCCATCCACGTACAGTGACAGGCCGCCGGTGTGGTTCAGGTCCAGCACCTCGATGCCGTGGCCCTTGAGCAGGGCGGTGCTCTGGTCGGAGCTGGAGACCGCGCCTTCGATCTGGTCCTTGATGCGGGCCAGGGCTTCGATGAAGTAGGCGACGGTGGAGCCGGTGCCGACACCGACAATCATTCCCTTCTGGACGTACTCGATGGCTTTTTCGGCGGCCAGGCGCTTGGCTTCGGACATGGTGGGCTCGATCAGTTGGAAAACGGGTTTTTTGTAGGAGCGGCGTGAGCCGCGAAGCCGGGGAGCTGAAAGGTTGTCAGCTGCGCGGCTCACGCCGCTCCTACAACAAAAGAGGCTTACTTGGCTTTCTTTTCCAGCGACAGCAGCAGCTTCCACTGTGCGGCGGTAACCGGGAATACCGACAGGCGGTTGCCCTTGGCGGTCAGCGGGAAACCTTCGCCCAGTTCCTCGGCATGCAGCTTGATCTCGTCCAGCGCGATCACCTGCGCCAGCTTGCGCTCGAAACCCACGTCCACCAGCATCCAGCGCGGTTCTTCGCGCGTGCTCTTGGGGTCGTGGTAATCGGATTTTGGATCGAACTGGGTGTCGTCCGGGTAGGCTTCGCTGGCCACCGTGGCAATGCCGACGATGCCCGGTACCTTGGTATTGGAGTGGTAGAACAGGATGCCGTCGCCGACCTTCATGCCATCGCGCATGAAATTGCGCGCCTGGTAGTTGCGCACGCCATTCCACGGTTCCGTGCCCACGCGCTGCAGGTCGTCGATGGAAAAGGCGTCCGGTTCGGACTTCATCAGCCAATAGCGCTTGCGGGCGGTCATGCGTTCAACGGTTCCGGGTAGAGAGTGGCCTGCTCGGTACAGATGGCATCCACCGCCACATCCCAGTCCTCGACCGGCAATGACGGCACCTGCTGGGCGGAGAAACCTACCCCCACCAGCCACGGCGGCGCGGCCTGGCGCTGCCGAAATGCGAAGCTGCGATCATACCAGCCGCCTCCCATGCCCAGCCGCCGGCCACCGTCATCAAAGCCCACCAGCGGGGCGACGACGAAGGCCATTTCCTCCGGCCGCAGCGCCTGCGCAGGGTCGACATCCGGTTCGGGAATGCCGTAACGGTTGCTGACCAGCGCTTGTCCGGGCCGCCATGGGGCGAAGCGCAGCAGCTTGCCGTGCAGTACCGGCAGGCAATAGGTCTGCTGTGGCGGCAGCTGCATCTGCCAGCGGTGCAGGGCGATCTCGCCGTCCATCGCCCAGTAGCCGGCGACATGGCCACTGATTCCGGCGAAAGGCAGGGAAAGCAGGTGGGTGGCCAGGGTTTCGGCCGCGGCGATGCGCTCGGCGGCGGGGATGTCGCGGCGGCGCTGGCGCAGTTGCTGGCGGAGGAGTTGGCGGGGATCGGTCATCTGCGAAGGTCGAGGCTTGGAAGCCTATCTTCCAGCGGGAAAGGGCTGAGGGTAAGTGCGAAGCACTTGGGGAGCCAAGCTTTTGTAGTGCCGACCCATGGTCGGCATTGGTTCTGCCGGTAATGCCCTTGCCGACCATGGGTCGGCACTACAGAGGGTTCCCTTGCTGCAGCGGCTTCTTCCTTAGGAAGAAGGAAAAAAAGAACGGCGCCGTTAGGCGCCGTTCTGGAATATTGCATTCTCCGCGGTGACGATGCGTGCGAAACGACCTTGAACCCGGGGTTCAAGTGGGAACGCTGGGGGGCCATCGGGCTTCCCGCTACAAGGCGGACTTGCACACCCGGCTCCGTCGCGCCCCCGTGGTCGTAATTAAGGGACAAGGCGAATGTTTGCACACGCCGTCGTTCACAGCAGAGAACGCGTCGCCAGTATAGCGAGGTTGCGCGGCTAGGTGCAGCCGTATTTCACGAATTGCGGATTCATCTGTCTGAGCTGGTCAGCTGGATCAACGCGCGTTGTCGATGGCCAGGTCCAGGCGCCGGTTCAACTCGTTCATCGCCGATTGAAAACGCTGCTGCTGGGCGAGCTGCTCATCGCGCACCTGCTGCAACTCATGTGCAAGATTCAGCGCTGCCAACACTGCTATGCGGTCTACCGCCGCCATCCGGTTGCTGCCGCGGATCTCACGCATCTTGCCGTCGAGCACGCGCGCGGCGGCGGTGAGGCTTTCGCGCTCGGTGGGTTCCACGCCAACGGTGTACTCGCGGTCCAGGATATGGACGCTGACCGGTTCGTTGTTGCTCACGTGTGCTGCTCCAGCGACTTGAGGCGGGTGATCATGGCTTCCACCCGGGAGCGGGCCTGTTCGTTCTTGGTCAATAGCTGCGAACGCTCGCTGATCAGCTGTTCCTGCTGCTGGCGCAGGCTGCGGTTTTCATCGCTCAGCCGCTGGTTGCGCTCAAGCAGCAGCTCAAGGCGGGAGGCGAGGGCCAGCAGCTGGCCAGCGGGGTCGAAGGAGTCCATGGTTGGAACGATAGGCATGGCGATGAGGGCCGGTCAAGAAGGAGTATGCAGCGCGGTTGCTACACTGTGCGGCCGTCGTCATCTTGTCGGTGCCGGCGTTCCTCTCCGCTTTACAGACCTGTGACATGACCGACCTTCCCGCCGTCAACGACATCCTCCAGGCCAGCCAGTCGCTGGGCCTGGCTGCTTCCCCGGCCGAACTCCACGGCGGACTGTGCGGCTGGTTGGCCGCAGGTGGTGCCGATGTGCCTGCGTGGCCGGCCAAGGTGCTGGCCGACGACAACCTGCCAGCGCCGGAACCCGGCAGCACCCTGGACCTGCTGCGGCAGGCCACGGTCGCGCAGCTGGAAGACCGTGACTTCGCCTTCGAGCTGGTGCTGGTGGATGCTGCCGAACCGCTGCAGGCGCGTACCGACGCCTTGTTTGAATGGTGCCGTGCCTTCCTGGGCGGCTTCGGTCTGGCCTCGGGCAAGCGTCCGGCGCTGAGTGAAGAAGGCGAAGAAGCGCTGCAGGATCTGGCGCGGCTTGCCCAGGCCTCCAGTGATGAGTTCGACAGCGCTGACGAGGACGAAGACGCACTGTCCGAGATCGAGGAGTTCGTGCGCGTTGCTGCATTGCTGTTGCATGGCGACTGCGTGATGGGGTCGCGCCACCGGCAAAGCCTGAACTGAGGTTGGCGATGAAGCGTCTGTCCGGAATCACCCCCGCCGAGTACGCCCGCCGCCGCCGGCAGTTGATGGAAGCGGCCGGCGATGACGCCATTCTGGTGCTGCCCGCGGCACCGGAGCGTGTGCGCAGCAACGATACGTTCTATCCGTACCGCCAGGATTCGGACTTCTGGTACCTGAGTGGCTTCCAGGAGCCGGAGGCGGTGCTGGTGCTGATCCCGGGGCGCAAGCACGGTGAGGTGATCCTGTTCTGTCGCGAGCGCGACCCGGACCGGGAGGCCTGGGATGGCCCGCGCGAAGGCCAGGACGGTGCAGTCGCGCATTACGGCATGGATGACGCTTATCCAATCGAGGACCTGGACGAGATCCTGCCGGGCCTGCTGGAAGGGCGTTCGCGTGTGTACTACCACTTCGGGCGCGACGCCGACTTCGACCTGAAGTTGATTGGCTGGGTGAACCGGGTGCGTTCGCAGGTGCGCAATGGTGCGCAGCCGCCGCATGAATTCCTTGAGCTTGGCCACCTGCTGCACGAGCAGCGCTTGTACAAGAGCGCCGATGAGATCGCCTTGATGCAGGAAGCGGCCGACATCAGTGTGCGTGCGCATCGCGCGGCGATGCGTGCAGCGCGCGCGGGTATCCATGAGTACCAATTGCAGGCGGAATTGGAGCGTGAGTTCCGCGCGGCGGATGCCTGTTCTGCATACAACAGCATTGTCGGTGCCGGCGCCAACGCCTGTGTGCTGCATTACCGCGACAACAACAGCGGTAGCCGTGATGGCGATCTGGTGTTGATCGATGCGGGTGCGGAGTATCGCGGCTACGCCAGTGACATCACCCGTACTTTCCCGGTCAATGGCCGTTTCAGCGAGGAACAGCGCGCGCTGCATGACCTGGTGCTGGCGGCGCAGGCCGCGGCGTTGGAGCAGGCGCAGCCGGGCATTGCTTACGAGGAAGGGCATCTGGCGGCGGTTGAGGTATTGACCGAGGGTTTGTTGCGGCTGGGTCTGCTGAAGGGTGATCTGGAAGAGAACATCATCGAGCGTCACTACCAGCGTTTTTACCGGCACAAGACCGGCCATTGGCTGGGCATGGATGTGCATGATGTGGGTGATTACCGGGTAGCAGGCGAGTCGCGCCTGTTGGAGCCTGGCATGGTGTTCACCATCGAACCGGGCCTGTACATCTCGCCGGACGATCGCAGTGTGGAGGCGCGCTGGCGCGGGATTGGTATCCGCATCGAGGATGATGTGTTGATCACCGAGGACGGGCACCGTGTGCTGACCGGTGCGCTGGAGCGCAGCGCCGACGAGATCGAAGCCTTCATGGCCAAGCGTTGAGGCGGAGGCGGCCCGGCGGTAGCAGTTGTTTTTGCATTTGCGTCTGCACTTGCCTTCGTACTTGCCCTCCCTTACGCAAAGCGTAGGGGAGGGTATGGGAGGGGTGTAGTTGCTGTTGCCGTTGCTCCAGCCGTTGCAGTTGCAGTTGCTCCAAAGCTCTTGATCCACCGGGCCCCTTCCGCAGCGACGCAGTCGACGGACAAGACCCCGAATGGGGCGACATGCAGGACGCACGTCGTTTTTCGACGATACAAGGATGTATCGTCGAAAAATCCCGGCGGCGGAGTGGACCCGCGTCGCGAAGCGACGTGGGCGCGGAGGCAGGGTGTGCTTTCTTTTGATTATCTTTCTTTGCACAAGCAAAGAAAAGTAACTCGCTCCCCCGAAGGGGAGTGAAAGCTCTTGCTCTCGCTGCAATCGCAATCAAGGGCAGGATCACGATCACGATCAGGATCAAGATCAAGATCAAGATCAAGATCAAGAGCTTTCGCCCGCCTTCGGCGCGCGAGCACACCTTTCTTTGCTTGTGCAAAGAAAGGTGGCCCAAAGAAAGCACACCCTGCCTACGCGCCTTCCGCGCTGCGCGCTCCAGGTCCACTCCGCTGGCAGGATTTTTCGACGATACATCCATGTATCGTCGAAAAACGACGTGCG
>Ga0308157_10004422_pt1 | contig 18694 bp, 18 predicted proteins | sample PhyBR1_FD_201035 | JGI IMG/M metagenome (GOLD analysis project Ga0308157, IMG submission 201035) | Phyllosphere microbial communities from UC Gill Tract Community Farm, Albany, California, United States - DLSLB.R1 | ecosystem: Host-associated > Plants > Phyllosphere > Unclassified | place: USA...
TGGCGACCAGAAAGCGGTCCTGCCCACCCTGATCCCTGTAGTGCCCGAATAGAACTTTCGACCCCGTAGATCCAGATTCCTCACTGGCATGGTCGATGATCTCGATCATCGCCTTTCTCGTCAGCTCGATGAACGTGTTAACTTTGGAGAGTTCGTGGACGTCCTTACTGAATGCACCATAGAATTTTCCGCCACGCTCTTCTTCGAATCGTCCCCAAGACTGGGTGTTCATTTTCCCGCCTAACAGCTTTGCCACGCCCCCAACCAATGTATTCACAGCCGGGAGCGTGACATCCAGGCCCTTGTCCTTAATCACGATTGAGTCGAGGTCGGTCTTCTTGTGCTGTTCTTTTTCAAAGCCGTGAATGACGGCATGGATGACCTGAATTTCTCCGTTAGCGGCAACCTGCATATGTCCCTCTTTCCATGATCTATTTGTGACGAAATGCAACTCAATTGCCGGCGTGACTGTAGTTGGCCCTCCCCTAGAGGTCAAGGGTCGCGGACTCAAAACCTTGTCATTTCGAGCAAACACCGTCCCTGTGTGGTAACCCGACATCGCAACGTAGCACTGATTGGCCCAGAACTGCACGCCAGTGAACATACTTCCTTTCCGATCCAGTCTGGCTCGATTACGCCGCCACCTTCAGATAGAGCGTCTCACCATCAAGCTCAGTCAATTAGCAGCAGTGATTCGCCACCATGGCGATGATCGTCAACTACTGGCGCGCAGCATGGGCGACGCGGGGATGGATGTCGGCGCGCGAGAAGATGGCGATTACGTTGTCGTAGTTCGCGGGGGTGACGTCGCGCGAGAACATCACGAAGCGTTCATGCTCCAGCTGCTTCAGCTCCACTGCATCGCAGTGGGCCTTGGGGTGGTCCTCGGGCAGGTATAGCAGGAATTCGTCTTCGACCATGGGCAGGAACGCGAGTTGGGGCGGCACAGTGGCGGCATTCACGAACCCGGCGTGGATCTGGCCGCGCAGCAGTGGGTCGATCTTCTCGGCGCTCGACACTTCTCCGAGCACCAAGTTGACATCCATCAATATTGAACTGCTAGCAACACAGCGAATCGACCTAACTTCAGAGGTGGAGAAAGCTACAACCTCTGAGGAGGTGCAACCAGAGCGGTTCAAACGCGTAGACGCCTACCCTGGGACATACTAAGAGCGCGTCTACTGGTCCCTACACAAACTTCCCCGTCAACCCCCCATCCACAACCAACTCTGTTCCCGTGACATAGCTAGCCGCATCCGAAGCCAAAAACGCACAAGCTTGCGCAATCTCCCAAGCCGTCCCCATACGCCCCATAGGCACCTGGCGTGAACGCGCAGCTTTGACCTCATCCTGGCTGTCGGCAAACATATGGCCCACATTGGCGGATACGCGCGGCGTATCGATCAAGCCCGGCACCACGCAGTTCGCGCGAATGCCGTGGCTCGCGTATTCCTGCGCCAGCATGCGCGTCATGTGGATGACGCTGGCTTTGGTGGCGCTGTAGCCCAGGTGGGGGTAGCCCAGGTAACGCATGCCTGCGACGGAAGAGATCGAGGTGATCACACCTTTGCGCCGCGCCATCATGCCGGGTAGCACCTGCTGGCTGGCCAGCATCAGGCTTTTGACATTGACGTTGTGGATGCGGTCCAGGTCTTCGGCTGTGGTTTCCATAAAGCCGCCGGTTTTGCCTATGCCTACATTGTGGTGCAGCACATCAATGTGCTCATGTTCGGCGTGCAGTTGGGCAAAGCATTCGCTGATGCTGGCGGCTTCGGCCATGTCGACGGTGTAGGCCTTGGCTGTGCCCTGCTCGGCGGCAATCAGGGCCACGGTTTCCTTGGCGGATTCCAGGCTGCGATCGAGCACGCAGACGGTGGCGCCCAGTCTTGCATAGGTGACGCACGAAGCGCGGCCAATGCTCCAGCCGGGGCCGACCGAGCCGCCGCCGGCCACGACCACGATCTGGCCCGTCAGGTCGATGGACAGCCCTGCCGGGCGTTGCGATTCGTTTGTCTTATTGCTCATGATGCCAACCCCACTGTCATACCGCCACACACATACAACACCTGCCCGGTGATGAAGCCCGCCCGCGCGTCGAGGAACGATGCCACCGCATGTGCGACCTCGCTGGGCAGGCCCATGCGTTGCGCGGGAATGGTTTCGAGGATGCGCTGGGTCGAAGCCGCGCCGGGCGGGTTCACTTTCTCGAACAGCTCCGTGGCGATGGGGCCCGGCGCCACGGCGTTGACGGTGATGCCGCTGCCGGCCACCTCCAGCGCCAGCGCCTTGGTGAAGCCATGCAATGCGGCCTTGCTGCTCGCATACGCAATGCGCTGCGTCTTGCCCAGCGCCGCGCGGCTGGTGATATTGACGATGCGTCCCAAGCCTTGCGCGCGCATGCCGGGAATCAGCGCCTGCGCGCACAGCACGGAGGCCACCACGTTCACATCGGCTACGGCATGCAGGTCTTGCTTGCTCACGGTCTCTATGGGTTGGGGGCGCACGATGCCGGCGTTGTTCACCAGCCAGAGGATGGGCCCGCTTTCGAGTGCCTGCGCCAATGCGGCCTTGAGGGCGGCTTCGTCACTCACATCCACCGCGCTGTAGCTTTCCTCGGCCAGCAGCTGCGCCGGGGGTTGCAGATCGAAGTTGATGATGCGGTATCCATCGGCGGCCAGCCGCTCCACCACGGCGCGGCCGATGCCGCGGCTGCCGCCGGTGACCAGAACACGTTGCGGCATGGCTTACTCCTTGGCTGCGCCGGGGCGGACGTAGGGAATGGCGTGCTCGATGGTGTCCCAGATAAAGCGGCCCGAAGGATCTTTCTGCTCTTCCACGATATGCGCCACCAGCCCCGCCGCGCGCGAGATCACCGCAAAGCCGCGCATGATGGCCGTGGGCACATCGATCTCGCCCAGCAGCGCGGCGACGGCGCCCGTGGCGTTGATGGTGATGGGGCGGCCCGCGACTTCATCCACGGCCTTGGACAGGATTTCCAGCGCGCGGATATGGTCGCCCTGGAGATCTGGCTCGGCGCGGCCCAGTTCCAGCAGCTTGTAGGCGCGCGGGTCCACGGGCTTGTGCAGGTGGTGGCCAAAACCTGGCACCGGGCTTTTGATGGCCTTGTAGTGGGCCGCGATCTCCTGCGCCTTGGCGGCCTGGTCGGGCGCGGCCAGGATGTCATCGAGCAGGCGCGCGCAGTTTTCCATGGTGCCCACGAACGAGCTGCCGACGGCCAGCAAGCCGGCCGACACCGCGCCCTGCAGGTTCTCGGGCGCGCTCATGTAGATCAGGCGCGTGGCGATGGCGCTGGGCGTCAGGCCATGCTCCATCAGCACGATCAGCACCACATCGGTCACGCGCAGATCCACCGGGCGCGGCGTGCGGCCGAGGATTTGCATCAGCATCACTTCGGTGAACGTCTTCTTGCCCATCAGGTCTTCGACGAGATTCGAGTCGCCATAGGTCAGGCTGGTGAGCGTGTGCGTGCACAGGCTGGTGGTGGGGGTTGTCTTGGATGGGTTGGACATTGCAGGTCTCCTTGGGTTTGAATGGGGGCCTCAGGCGCTGGCCAGGGCGCTCTCGCGCACGGCGGTTTTCAGCACCTTGCCTACGGGCGAGCGCGGCAGGTCGTCATAGAAGTGGATGTGCTTGGGCGTCTGCACAGGCCCCAGGCATTCGCGCACAAAGGCCAGCAGCTCGGCTTCGCTGGCCTGATGGCCGGGGCGCAGCTGCACGGCGGCCTGCACGCTCTCGCCCCACTTGTCGTCGGGGATGCCAAACACCGCGCACTCGTGCACGGCGGGGTGCTGGGTCAGCGCGTTTTCCACATCGATGGGGTATACGTTGAAGCCGCCGGTGATCACCATGTCCTTGAGGCGGTCCTTGAGATACAGATAGCCGCGCGCATCGAACATGCCGCGGTCACCGGTATGCAGCCAGCCGTCAACCAGCGTTTCGGCGGTCTTGCCGGGCAGATTCCAGTAGCCCGTCATCAGCAGCGGGCCGCGCGCCACGACTTCGCCCACCTCCCCGGTCGGCAGCAGCCGGCCTTCGGGCGACATGATGGCCACGTCGCTGAACCAGGTGCTGCGCCCCACGGCTGCCCAGTTGCGCTCCTGCTCGAAGTCCTGCGGGCGCATGACGGTGAGGATCTGCGGCGCCTCGGTCTGCCCATAGGTCGTGCCCAGCACCGGGCCAAAGAAGTCGCGCACCGCGCGCACCTTCTCGGGTGGCATGGGCGCGCCGCCATAGATCAGGCGGCGCAGCTGCGGATAGTCAGTGCGGCTGGCGCCCGGCAGGCCCATCAGCATGTAGACCAGCGTGGGCGGCATGAAGCACATGGTGCCGCCGCGGTGCTGGAAGGTATCGCGCACCACCGCGGCGCCCCCGCCTTCCATGATGACGTGGCAGCCGCCCTGCGCCAGGATGGGCAACACATAGGTGGAGGTGCCGTGCGTGATGGGCGCGGCCATCACATAGCGGTCATGCTCGGTGATTTCCCAGGCATGGATCTGGTTGACGATATTCGCCATCCAGGCGCGGTACGGCTGCATCACGCCCTTGGGCGCGCCAGTGGTGCCGCCCGTGAACTTGATGGCCTGGGTCGCGTCGAGCGGCAGGTCGATCTGCGGGGTGGGTGCATCGGCATGCTGCGCGCACAAGGCGGCAAATGTCACCCTGCCCGGCGATGCATCAGCCGCGTCGCACAACCACACACGCCGGGCCTGCTGCTCGCTGACCATGCCGGCGTAAGCCGCTTCCACTACCACGATGCTGGGTTCCACAGCATCCGTGATGCGGCGGATTTCGGATTCCGTGCTCTTGGGGTTCAGCGGCACCCATACCTTGCCGCAGGCCAAGACCGCCAGCAGCGCCACGATGTGCTCGGCGCTGTTGCTGGCGCAAATGCCCACGCGCGACTGCGGCGTGGGGTCCAGCGCCACCAGCCCGGCGGCGACGGCTCTGACCTGCTGCGCCAGTTGCGCATAGCTGAGGGAACGCTTGGGAAGATCGATGGCGACACGATCAGGCCATTGCTGCGCGGCACGCCAGAAAAAATCAATGGGATACATGGGCTTACTTTGCTGAGAGAGAACTCACGGACATACGAGAAGACGGAGGTGGCACAGAGGCTTGGACGCGAACAGGGGGAACTCATGTCCGCCCCTGCTTGCACGTTCAGGGCATTACTCCGCCTTGGCGCCCGAGGCTTTCACCACTTCGCTCCAGCTCTTCATCTGGCTGGCGACGAACTGGCGCATGTCCTCGCTGCTGCCTGGTGCGGGCGTGGCAAGCATGTCGCCCAGGCGCTGCTTGATCTCGGGCGCCGCCAGCGACTTGTTGAGCGCAGCGTTGAGCCTGGCAACGACGTCTTTGGGCGTACCCGCCGGCACGGCCAGGCCAAACCACGACTGCACTTCAAACCCGGGGAAGCCCGACTCGGCAATGGTGGGCACATCGGGCAGCAGGCTGGAGCGTTCGCGGCTGGTGATGGCAATGGCGCGCAGCTTGCCGGCCTTCACATGCGGCATGGCCGAAGGTGCGTTGTCGAACATGGACTCCACCTGCCCGCCGAGCAGGTCAGTGACGGCCGGGGCGCTGCCCTTGTACGGCACATGCAGCATGTTCAAGCCGGTCTTCATCTTGAACATCTCGCCCGACAGGTGAATCGACGAACCGCTGCCCGAGGAGGCAAACGTCAGGCCGTTGGGCGCCTGCTTGGCGAACTTGACATACTCCTGCACCGACTTGACCGGCAGGCTGGGGTTCACCACCAGCAGATTGGGAATCTTGGCAATCAAGCCCACGGGCTCGAAGTCCTTGACCGGGTCGTAGCTCAGCTTGTTGTAGAGCGAAGCGTTGATGGTGTTGGCGATGGTGAACAGGTACACCGTGTAGCCATCGGCCGGCGCGCGTGCCACCGCTTCCGCGCCCAGATTGCTGTTGGCGCCCGAGCGGTTTTCCACCAGCGCCGACTGGCCCAGTTCCGTTCCCATGCGGTTGGCGACCAGACGGGCCACCACGTCGGTGGAGCCACCTGCGGCATAGCCCACCACGAACTTGATGGGTTTGCTGGGATAGCTGCTGTCCGCCCACGCGGGAGCCATACCCAGCAGGGGGGCCAGTGCAACAAATGCGCAGCACAGCGAACGACGCTTGAATCTTTGTGTCATGGTGTCTCCTTTGATAAGTTGTTCTGCGACTTTTTTTCTTGCGTGAAGCCACGCAACTGCATCGCTTGTCGACAATCCTCAAGCCAACGCCACAAAAACCATGAACGCAAACGTCCGCTCACCGGACAAAACCACCACGGACAAACCCGTTGCACTCGATGCCAGCCAGACTCTGCTGCGCGGTCTTCAAGTCATGGATGCCATCCTGGCCGCGCCGGCAAAAGGACTGCGTGTGGTGCAGCTGTGCCAGCAAACAGGGCTGGAGCGCGCCACCATCTATCGGCTGCTCGCCACGCTGGAGCAGATGCATTACGTTGTTCGTGTCACGCGCTTTCACTACGGCCCCGGGCCGCGCTGGCAAGGCGCCACCATGGGCCCACCGCAGCGCGCGGTGCTGGTCGCACAGCTGCAGCCAGTGATGCAGACGCTGAGCACGCAATGCGGAGAAGCGTGCTTTCTGGTGGTGCGCGATGGGGCGTTGTCGGTGTGCATTGCCCGCAATGAGGGCGCGGTGCCAGGGATGGCGCCCGATATCCAGCTGGGCACGCGCCAGCCCCTGGGCGTGGGGGCAGCGGGCCTGGCCCTGCTGTCAGCGCTCTCGGACCGCGACCGCGATGCCGCCATCGAAATGAACGACTACGCCCTGCCCCTCTACCGCGGCATGACCCCCGACCGCCTGCGCCAGCTGGCACAGGCCACGCGCGAGCGCGGCTGGTCAGTGGTGGGCGACCACGTCACGCGCAATGTGCTGGCCGTGGGGCTGCCGGTGGTGGAGCACACCGGCGATGTGGTGGCAGGGATCAGCGTGGCAACGTCACATGAACGCCTGCCAAAAGAACGGCAGCGGCAGATCGTGCAGTGGATGCGGCGGGCGCTGAGGGGGCGGGGGTTTTTGACGGATTGAGGGCGTGGCGCAGGCTTTGTCCCATCATCTGTTTTGGCCGACTGATGGCCGCTGCGGCCATTTCCTGTTGTTGAATTTTTATTCTGTGTAACCGACCCTGAGCAGTCTTAGAGCTCGCTCCGAAACAGACACTCAAATGCGGCCCGTAATGCTAAAGGGAAGGAAATTACTATGTCAGGCGCCACCACTTGAGCGCTTGATGTCCTGTGCAAGTTGCCACGCTTTTGCCCGAAGTGAGTCAAAGCGCTCGTTCAGCGATATATATCCGGGCTTCCAGGCGAACTTTCCATCGCGGGATGTTTGCCCCAGAACAAGGTCGTTGATTGAGCCCATGCCGCCGTAGGCACGCAACAGGTACTCAACACCTGAACCGTCACCGTCGCCCAATCTGTGCGCAGCCGTGCGCATCCACAGGCACCAGTGATGGTCTCCCTCACTCTCCAATAGCCGAGCAAGTTCCTCAAGGGTAATCAACAATTCCTGAGTTTCTGAATCCATAAGCACCTGACTTGCAAACAAATGGTAGCGGGGTCGTTGGCAAACCACAGCATTCGCCCGAAAACTGTTGCTGTCAAATCGAGGCAAGAGTGGCAATTGTTGCTGCAAATGATCGTTTCTCGGCAAACTCCCCGACCTCTGTAGATCTCGCTGCGGCCATCGCCAGCGCCCACTGCGGCCCCGCCGCCAGGTGCTATGGTCTCCTTTCTACAAGAACAATCGGAGACAGCCATCAACTTGCGACAACTCAAATACTTTGCGCGGGTCGTCGAGGCCGGCAATATGACGCGGGCTGCGGAGCAGCTGTTTGTGGCGCAGCCGGCGCTGGGCATGCAGATCAAACAGTTGGAAGAGCAGTTGGGCGTGAGCCTCTTGCATCGCCATCCTCGGGGCGTGTCGCCCACGCGCACCGGCCAGTTCCTGTATGAGCGGGCCTGCGAGGTACTTCGCCTGGTGGACGACACCGAGCGGCATGTGATGGCCGCAGGCCGCGCCGAGCGCGAAGGCGTGGTGCTGGGGGTGACCAACGGCTATATGAACCTGGTGGCGCGCGACCTCATTGTGCTGGCGCGCCAGCAGCTGCCTGGCGTGCGCCTGAGCCTGGCCGAAGAGCGCAGCCCGGTGCTGATGGGCGCACTCGAGAAGCACGAGATCGACCTGGCCCTGGCCTTTGAAGTGCATGAGCGGCCCGGCCTGGTGCGCGTGCCTCTGCTCGAAGAAGAGCTGCTGTTCATCACGGCGGGCGATGGCTCGGGTGCGGGCGCGACCGGCGCCGCGGCCCAGGCGCTTGGCAGCATTGGCTTGGCGGAAGTGCTGAGCCACGAGCTGGTTCTGCCCGGCCCGCGCGATGGGGTGCGCGAGCAGGTGCTGGCAGCCGCCAAACGGCTGGCGCTCGACGTCAAGGTGCAGCTCGACGTCTCGTCCATCTCCACCATTCGCACCATCGTCATGCAGGGCGAGGCCGCGGCGGTCGTGCCTTATGGCAACGTGCGCGACGAGCTGGCGCGCGGCACGCTGATCGCGCGCCGTATCGCGCATCCGCGCCTGTGCCGCACCCTGTACCTGGTGCGCTCGCGCAAGCGCGCAGCCATGCAGCATGAAGAGGAACTGGTGGACCTGCTGGGCCGCTGCACGCAGGCCTACCGTCAGGTGCTCGGCCCCTTGGCCACGCCGTTTCCGGCGTTGGACGGGGCCCTGTCCCAGGCATTGGCCGAAGCCTGGGCAGAGAGCCCGTCGAGCGGCCCGGTCTGACGCCAGGCCCGCGCAGCGCCAGCCGGCTCCAGGCCATCCGCGGGCCGGCCTACGGCCTGCGTCCATCGCCGTGCGCTAAGAAAAACTTAGGTCTGGCCTGCCGCGATCGTATTGGACGCTAGCGCCCCCACCCTCTGTAATAGGTCCCATGGATGCAGTCGACGCCGGCACGCATCCTCTACTACAAGGGGACAACATGAGCAGTACAGACAGCGCAGGGCGAGGCCGCCTGGTGGTCATCGTCGGCGGTGGCGCCGGCATAGGCGCTGCCACGGCGCAGTGCCTGGCCCGCCAGGGCTGGCAGGTGGCCGTGGCCGATATCGACGGCGATGCCGCCAGCCAGACCGCGGCACTGGCCGATGGGCATGCCTACACCGTGGACGTCTGCGACCCCGATTCGGTCGAGCAGCTGGCCCAGCGCATCGAGCAGGCCCAAGGCCCGGTCTACGGGCTGGTCAGCGCGGCGGCGATCTTCGCGCCGCGCATGGCACCCGAAGAGCTGCCGATGGCGCAATGGGACCGCATCGTCGATATCAGCTACCGCGGCACCTACCTATGCAATGTGGCCTTTGCCCAGCGCATGGCGCGCAGTGGCCAGGGCGGCGCCATCGTGAACATTTCCTCCATGGTCGGCCAACGCCCCAACCATGGCCATGCCTACTACTCGGCCAAGGCCGCCGTGAACATGCTGACCCAGGGCATGGCGGGCGAATGGGGCCGCAGCGGGGTGCGCGTGAACGCGGTGAGTCCGGGCTTCGTCGGCGTGCCGCGCATGTTGGAGAACATCCGCCAGGGCCAGCGCTATGCCGTGTCACCGGCGGAGGTGAGCGCGCTGGGCCGGCTGGTCGAGCCAGCGGAAGTGGCGCAGACGATTGCCTTCCTGCTGAGCGACCAGGCCTCGGCCGTGACCGGGGCGAATCTGGCGGTCGACGCCGGGGTGCTGGCCTGCAACGGCTGGGCGGTGCACGGCGGCGTGCCGCCCGCGCGCGCCACGCCGGCGCATTGAGCCCTGCCGCAATACAAGAACCAGGAGACAACATGACCTTTCATTCCAATCCCGCAGGCCCGGCGCAGCCGCCGCGGCGCAGATTCATGGCCCTCGGCGCGGGCTTGCTGAGCGCCAGCTGCATGCCGCTCGCGGCCATGGCCCAGAGCAACTACCCCAGCCGGCCGATCAGGATCGTCGTGGGCTTTGCCGCCGGCGGCTTGACCGACAGCCTGCCGCGCCTGCTGTCGCAACCGCTCAGCGAAATCCTGGGCCAGCCGGTGGTGATCGAGAACAAGGCAGGCGCCGCCGGCAGCATCGCCACCACCCATGTCGCCAAGGCCGCGCCCGATGGCTACACCTTGCTGGCCTCGGGCGTGGGCAATATCGTCGTGCTGCCGCACACCACGCGCATGCAGATCAACCCGCTGACGGACCTGGAGCACATCACCATGACCGGCGAGGGCGACCAGATCCTGAGCATCCATCCCGATGTGCCGGCCAAGACCTTCGAGGAGTTCGTGGCGCTGTCCAAGGCCCAACCGGGCGCCATGTTCTACGGCAGCGCCGGCATCGGCGGCAACATGCATTTGTACCTGGAGCAACTGCGCCTGCTGTCCGGAGCGCGGATCGACGCCGTGCAATACAAGGGCGGCAACGAGCTGATGCCCGACCTGCTGGCCAACCGCGTGCAGATGAGCCTGAACGCACCGCCGGTGGTGGAGGGCTATATCCAGGAGGGCAAGCTGCGCCCGCTGCTGATCTTCGGCCGCGAGCGCAACCCCAAGATGAAGCAGGTGCCCACGGTGCGCGAGGCGGGCATGCCCGAGCTGGAGGCCGCCAGCAACTGGTTCGGCCTGCATGCCCCCAAGGGCACGCCCCAGGCCATCGTGCGCCGGCTCAACGCCGCCGTGGTTGAAGCCTTGCAGCGGCCCGCGGTGCAGCTGGGGCTCAAGACCATGTCGGTGCGCGCCGTGGGCGACAGCCCCGAGCACTTTCGCGCGCGCCTGGACAAGGACTACCGCGCTTTCGGCGAAGTCGCCAAGGCCGCCCACATGCTGGCGAAGTAACGCCTGGAGACCCCAATGCAAGAGCAACACTCCGACGAGGCCACGGCGCTGCTGCCCAGCCAGGATCTGAAGGGCTTTGTCCAAGCCTGCCTGGAGCGGGCCGGCCTCAGCGCCGACGATGCCCAGGCGGTAGGCGACAGCCTGGTGGAAAGCGACCTGCGCGGCACGCATTCGCATGGCGTGATCCGGCTGCCGTTCCTGGTGGCGCGGCTGCGCGACGGTGGCGCCAAGGCCCACAGCAACCTGCGGCTCATACAGGATGCGCCGGCCACGGCCCTGCTGGATGGCGACGCGGCCCTGGGCGCCGTGGCCGCAACGAAGGCGATGCAGCTGGCCATCGCCAAGGCGCGCATGCAGGGCATAGGCATGGTGGCGGTGACCAACAGCGACTTCATCGGCGCCTGCGCCCACTACGCCATGATGGGCCTGCCCAGCGACATGATAGGCCTGAGCTGGACCAACGGCTTTCCCGGCATGGCGCCCTGGGGCGGGCGCAGCAACACCATAGGCAACAACCCCATCGCGTTTGCGGCGCCGAGCGCAAGCCATGGCCCCATCGTGCTCGACATGGCCTTGAGCGTGGCGGCCGGCGGCAAGGTGCGGCTGGCGGCCAAGCAGGGCAAGTCGATTCCCAAGGGCTGGGTGCTCACGGCCGACGGCCGCGACAGCACCGACCCGGCCGACCTCACCGCAGGCGGCGCGCTGCTGCCGCTGGGCTACAAGGGCTACGGGCTGGCGGTCTTCGGCGAGATCCTGTGCGGCGCCCTCACCGGCTCACGCATCCTGGGCGAGATCCCCGCCTGGTTCAAGGACACCGAAAAGCAGATCGGCAACGGCCACATCCACATCGCCATCGACATCGCGCGCCTGGTCGACCCGCAGCAGTTCAAGACACGCGTGGACGCCATCGTCGGCATGCTCAAGTCCACCCCGCTGATGCCCGACGTCACCGAGATCCTGGTCCCCGGCGAACGCGCCTGGGCGGCGCACCAGCGCCAGCTGCGCGCGGGCATCACCCTGCCGCAAAAAGTCGTGGCCGATCTGCACAGCCTGGGCCAGCAACTGCAGGTGCCGTGGCCAGACGCACTGCCCGCCTGACCGCTCCCCCGCCCCCATTTCGAAAGTCTCCCTTGAAATCTCTCACCCTTGCACATCTGACCATCAGCGCCACGCCGCTGGAAACCATCGATGCGGCCTGCGCCGCCGGCTTCGGCCGCGTCGGCATTCGCATCTGCGGCCGCCGTCCCGGCGATGCATTTGCCACGCCGGTCATCGGCCAGCCGGCCATGGTGCGCGCCCTGCGCGAGCGCGCAGCGCAGGATGGCGTGGCCATCTCCAACATCTCGGCCTATCAGTTCTATCCCGACGTCGACTGGGAGCAGCTGGCCCCGGCCATCGACACCGGGCATGCGCTGGGCGCGGGCATCATGGTGGTCAACGGTTTCGATCCCGACCTGTCCCGCTTCGGCGACCGCCTGGCGCGCTATGCCGAGGCAGCGGCGGCGGCCGGCATGCGCGTGGCGCTGGAGTTTCTGCCCTACAGCGCGGTGCGCAGCCTGGCCCAGGCGCAGGCCATCATCGAGCGCAGCGGCGCGCCGGCCTGCGGCCTGCTGCTCGATGCCCTGCATCTGGAGCGCTCGGGCGGCACACCGGCGGACATCGCGGCGCTGCGCCCGGAACAGATCGTCTTTGCGCAACTGTGCGATGCCGCCCTGCGGGCGCCGGACAGCTCCGATGAGGCGCTGATGCAGGAAGCACGCACGGCGCGGCTGCCCGCCGGCAGCGGTGAACTGCCGCTGGACGCCTTTCTCGATGCGCTGCCGGCCGGCACCGAGATCGAATACGAAGTGGCGCGCGCCGACCTGGCCAGCGCCACGCCGCGCGCCAAGGCGCTGGCCGCGAGTGCCGATGCGGCGCGCTTCATGGCGGCCTATGCGCAGCGCCGCCAGGAGCGCGCCGCGGCGCTGGGAGCGGCGCATGTCTGAGGCCAACCTGCGCATCGGCGTGCTGGGCTGCGGCATGATCAGCGGCAACCATTTCCAGGCCTGGCAGCGCGTGCACGGCGCCAGCGTGGTGGCGGTGTGCGACCCCGACGCCGGGCGTGCCCGGCAGCGCGCGCAGGAGTTCGGCATTGCCGCGATCTACACCGATCCCGTGCAGATGCTGGAACGCGAGCAGCTGGACGCCGTGGACATCATCACGCCGCGCCAGACCCATGCCGACATGGTGCTGCTGGCAGCCGAGCACGGCGTGCACGCGCTGTGCGAGAAGCCGCTGTGCCCGACGTTCGCGGAGGCGCGCGCCCTGGTCGAGGCGGTGGGCGAACGCATTCATGTGATGGTCAACGAGAACTGGCGCTACCGGGCCTACTTCCGGCAGATCGCGCAATGGCTGCATGAGGGCCGGCTGGGCCAGGTGACCCACGCCCGCATGGCGCTGTGGCGCTCCAACATGCTGCGCCGCGAAGATGGCCTGGTGACATCGCTGACGCGCCAGCCCTTCCTGGCGCGCGAGCCGCAGGTGCTGATTGCCGAGTCGCTGATCCACGAGCTGGATGTGGTGCGCGCGCTCTTCGGCGAGGTGGAGGTCGTGGCCTGCGCCACCGGCCGCGCCAGCGAACACATCGTCGGCGAGGACAACGCCGTGATCCTGCTGCGCTCGGACAGCGGCCTGAGCGTGGTGCTGGATGCCACGATGACCGCGGCGGGCTTTGCCACGCGTGCGCCCGACCGGCTGGAGATCGCGGGCACGCGCTGCAGCGTGGTGCTGGCCGACGGCGTTCTGCGGCTGATGGGGGCGGAAACGCAGACCCTGGAGTACGACGAGGACGAGGTGCGCCAGAGCTGCTTCAACGACTCCATCCAGCACTTCACCGATGGCGTGCGGCGCGGCCAAGGCCCGTTCTGGACCTCGGCGCGCGACCAGCTGGGCAGCCTGCGGCTGATGGACCAGGCGTACGCGCTGGCCCAGGCCCCGCGCAGCTACCAGACGCCGCGCACGGCCCCGGTGGCGCCCCCCGACATCACCGACTGGCGCGCAAGTGCGCTTTGATTTCCGCAATTTCTCTCACTACTGGACACAGCAATGGCACTCGCTGGCAACGCCCTCGTGGCGATCTGGAACGACATCCTCCCCGCGTCGCGCGACGACTTCTTTGAATGGCACCCGCGCGAGCACATGGTCGAACGCCTGGGCATTCCCGGCTTTCTGCGCGGCAGGCGCTATATCGCCACCGACGGCAGCGTGGAGTTTCTGACGCTGTACGAAGTTTCGCAGCCGCAGGTGCTGGGCAGCGACGTATACCTGGGGCGGGTCACCAACCCCACACCGTGGTCGGCCCGCGTGCTGCCGGCATTTCGCAACAATGTGCGCGGCGCCTGCCAACTGCTGCTGAGCGCCGGGCATGCGATGGGCGGATTCGTCGCGAGCCTGCGCTTCGAGGCCGAGCCCGGGCGTGAACCCGAGCTCGACGAGGCGCTGGTGCAACGGGTACTGCCGGCGCTGATGGAGCTTCCGCACATATGCGGCGTGCACTACGCGCTCAACGACATCGCGCTCACTTCGGGCAACTCGGGCAACCAGCGCGGGCGCGTCATCCACCTGCCCGAACGCATAGTGTTGATCGAAGGCATCAGCGCAGAGCAACTCGGGCGCGTGGTCGCCGCCCATCTGTCGGCCGACGCGCTGCGCGCGCTGGGCGCCAAGGCCGAGGTGCTGACCGGCCACTACCAGCTGGAATACAGCATCCAGAACCTGGCCAGCTGAGGCCACGCGCCGCCCGGCCCGCGGCGCTCCAACACATCTCCCCACCCCGCAACGCGACGTCTTGCCCACCGGCAAGGCTGGCGCAGCCGTGGGCGGGCAGCAGGCAAGAGGCTTCACAAAAAAACGATTGGAGACAGACATGAAGAATCGACTCATCGCCCTGGCCTGCGGCCTGCTTGCAGCGGGCGCATCGGCGGGCGCATCGGCACAAACGAACACCGTGCTGTACGGCGAAGTGGACGCCGGCATCGGCCAGCGCTACCGGCAGGATCACGTCGGCGTGGTCACCAACTTCGACGGCATGTCGCGCTGGGGCATTCGCGGCGGGGAAGACCTGGGCGGCGGCCTCGCGGCCAACTTCCAGCTGGAGTCGGGCTCGATCAATTTGACCCACGGCACGATCAACGGCGGCGGCGGCATGAATCGCCAATCCTGGGTGGGCCTGAGCGGTGGCTGGGGCAGCGTGATGCTCGGGCGCACCACCACGCCGCAAAACCGCATCATGGGCGTGTTCGACCTGAACGACACCGCCGACGGCAGCTCGGCCCCGCTCTACACCGGCCTGGCCGCCAACAGCAGCTTTGGTGGCTCGCGCCAGAGCAGCCAGATCCAGTACGCCTTGCCGGCCGGCGGCGCACTGGAAGCGCGGCTGGCGTATGTGTCCAAGGGCGACCGCGGCGGCAGCCCGAACAAGGCTTTCCTGCAGGCCGCTGCGCGCTACCGCGCCGGTATGCTGACCGCAGGGGCGGCGGTGCAGGGAAGGATGAGCGAGGCCGATGGCCATCGCACCGGGTATGCGCTGGGCGCCATGCTGAATCTCCCGCGGGTGGTGGTGAGCGCGCTGTACACGCGGCGGGAAACCACCACGGGCGGCGAGGGCCTGGGGCTGGGTTTGGCGCTGCCGCTGGGCAAGTGGACGCTGGGGGCGCAAGTGGCGCGGGTGCATGCCAGCACCAACGTGCAGCACAAAGGCGCGACTTCGTTGGAGCTTTTCGCGGACTACGCGCTGTCGAAACGGACACGCCTGTACGCCAACTTCGGCAGCTTGAACGCACGCGCGCAATGGCTCAACGGATCGACGCTGGACGGTGTCCGGACCCCGGCGGCCAACGGCGAGGCGTTTGCGGTGGGGGTGGTGCACCGCTTCTGAGATTCCGGGCAGGCGCTGACTGGGACCAAGGGCCGTGGTTGTCGCCAAGGTTCTTGGCTTGTGGGTCGCCGTTCGCTGAGGCGAGACAGCCTTACTGCTGCGTGGGCCTCCTGGGGATTGGCGTCAGCGACTTGTGTTGAATGTGGCCGGCTGCGGTTTCCTGCTTTTTTGCCGGACCACCACCGTGCCCGCAAGCTTGTCATGCCAGCCTTGCTTGCGGCCATCGAAAGCGATCCAGAAAATTCCCAGGCACAAAGGCAATGCGGAGAGGAAATAAGCCAGATAGCGGATGATGAACTGACCGATGGATGGCGCTGCACTCGTCCTGGCATCAACGATCTTGGCCGACAGTGCCATTTTCCCGGGCGTGGCTTGTTTTTTTACCCAGAAAGCAATGACCGCGGCCATGAGAACAACACAGAAAATCCAGTATTCCACTGAGCCTCTGACCATGCCTTCTCCCTCCCAATAGGCAAAGCCATAGAACGCGGTCATCAGCGGCGAGATGATGATTCCAAACAAAACGGTATCTATCAATGACGCCCCAACGCGCGCCCAGAAACCCACATACGCCAACTCGTCCGCTAGCATTGAAACTCCTTTGATGAAGGCCAGCATGCCCTGTCTATCGCATTCATTCCTGAAACCGTTTGGAACAACGGGCATAGTCCTGGCGTGATGCGCTGACCGCTTGAATGCCGCCGATTTGCGCGGATCGCCTTTGCTGCATTAGCGTGGTTGGTGGCAGGCGCCGAGGAATCGTTCCATTGACCGGCCCGCGCGCGGCCAGCGGCGTCACATAAAGACTAAGCCGTTGGCCCTCAAACCGCTGAGTCTTTCAATACCTTCTCCGCCCACCCCACAAAACTCCTCAACGTAGGCGGGCAATAAGCCGGATTCCACACCAGCATTGCCGGCGCCAGCACCTGCTCGCCCTTGATCGCCACAAACCGCACACCGTGCACCCGCGAGCGCGCGAGCGAGCGCGGCACCACGGAAATACCCAAGCCATTGGCCACCATCGCAATGCTGGTCAGCCACTGCCTTGCCGCGTGGGCTATTTTGGGGTGGATGCCGGCGCGGGAGAAGATGGCGATCACGTTGTCGTAGTTGGCGGGGGCGACATCGCGCGAGAACATGACGAAGCGCTCGTGCTCCAGCTGTTTGAGCTCCACTGAGTCGCAGTGGGCGTAGGGGTGGTCTTCGGGCACGCAGATGACGAACTCATCCGGGGCCATGGGCAGGAATGCGAGCTGCGGCGGCACGGCCGAGGCATTCACAAAACCGGCGTGGATCTGGCCGCGCAGCAACTCGTTGATCTGGTCGGCGCTGGACATCTCCCTGAGCACCACGTCCACATCGGGCATCTGCGCGTTGAACTGCCTGACGATGTCCGGCACCTCGCGGTAGATCTGCGAGCCCGTCATGCCGATTTCCAGCCGGCCGCGCATGCCTCTGGCAACGATCTTGGCCACGTTCGATGCGCGCGCCACCTGCTCCAGGATCTGGCGCGCTTCTTCGAGAAACGCTTCGCCAGCCTGGGTCAGCTCCACATGCTTGCTGTCGCGAATCAGCAGCTGCACCTCCAGCTCCGCCTCCAGTGATTTGATCGCGCTGCTCAGCGGCGGCTGGGTGATGGCCAGCTTGCTGGCGGCGCGGCCAAAGTGGAGTTCTTCGGCAAGGACGACAAAGTAGCGCAGAAAGTGAAGCTTCATATGGGCGTATGTGGGACCAACGAACGTCCGATTGTGCTTCAACGATTCGCAAAAAGAATCACACCAGCCAAATTGAGGATTGGACGCGAATGATCATGCCGGGGAAGATGGTCGCACACCGGCTGTTCGCCAGCGGTGCGCATTCCAACTACAACAGGAGACAAGCATGAAACCCATTTCCCGCGTGCTGGCCCTTGCGGCCGGGCTGCTGACGGCTTCGGCAGCGTTCAGCCAGAGCTATCCGTCCATGCCCATCACCATGGTCGTGCCGTTTGCCGCCGGCAGCGGCACCGATGCCGTGGCCCGCATCGTCGCCAAGAAGCTGGGCGAGCGCCTCAAGCAGCCGGTGCTGATCGACAACCGCGCCGGCGCCAATGCGCAGATCGCGGCGCAGTTCGTGGCCAAGGCCAAGCCGGATGGCTACACGCTGTTCATGACGACCAATACCTCGCACTCGGCCAATCCCAGCCTGATCCTCAATCTCAAGTACGACCCGATCAAGGACTTCACGCCGGTGGCGCGCGTGGGCGAGCTGCCGTTTGCGCTGGTCGTGAACAAGGATGACCCGGCCAGGACGCTGCGCGAGTGGATAGACAACGCCAAGGCCCAGCCCGGCAAGCTGTCGTACGCCACGCCCAACAGCACCTCGCTGGTGGCCTCCGAGACCATCAAGCGCATTGCCGGTCTGGATGTGCTGTCCGTGCCCTACAAGTCCAGCCCCCAGGCGCTGACCGATCTGATCGGCGGCACGGTGAAGATGTATGTGGTCGACGTGGGCTCGGGCATGGGCATGATCAATGCGGGCAGCGTGCGCGTGCTGGGCGTGACGACCAAGGACCCGCTGAAGTCCATGCCGAACGTGGTGCCCATCGTCAAGGAAGTGCCGGGCTTTGACCTGACCTCGTGGAACGGCATTTTCGGGCCCGCGGGCATGCCCAAGCCCATCGTCGACAAGATCAACGCCGAGCTGCAGGAAGCGCTTGCCGACAAGGAGGTGCAGAAGTCGCTGGCCCAGCTGGGCTTCGAGACCTGGCCGACCAAGACGCCCGAGGAATTTGCCAAGTACGTGGCCGACCAGCTCGCGCACTGGAGCACGCTGGTCAAGCAGGCCGGCATCCGCGCGCAATGAGCATGGCCGCCACGCATTCCGCTGTTCCCGCCGGCCCGCTGGCAGGCGTCA
>Ga0308157_10004423_pt1 | contig 18690 bp, 19 predicted proteins | sample PhyBR1_FD_201035 | JGI IMG/M metagenome (GOLD analysis project Ga0308157, IMG submission 201035) | Phyllosphere microbial communities from UC Gill Tract Community Farm, Albany, California, United States - DLSLB.R1 | ecosystem: Host-associated > Plants > Phyllosphere > Unclassified | place: USA...
TTGACAATAGTAAAACCACCCCGTCAAAAATTCTTTTAATTTTCTCCACCCTTCAAAGGAGGGAAATTTTAACTTGTGAGATTTAGGTTTAAAAATCAATTGTCTGGAATCTCCAGTTTAAAGTGTCGATTAATGTTATTTGATTTAAATTTAATGATAAATCCGTTATTATTTTCAAAGCTTGGTTTGCCATCATACTTCCTACAATTCCAGGCAATGCACCTAAAACTCCAAGACTATCGCAATCCGGAAGATCTTCGTCAAAAGGAGGTTCCGGGAAAATATCTCTTAAATTCTTACTTCCTTTATAATTAAAAATTGCAACCTGTCCGGAAAAACCTAGAATGCTTCCGTAGACTAAAGGTTTTCTAAGCTTTACACAAGTATCATTAACTAAATATCTCGTTTTAAAATTATCAGAACCGTCAATAATCATATCAAACTGAGAAATAATTTCTTTAGCATTTGAGTGATCTATTTTACTTTCAATCCCAATAAAACTGACTTGACGATTAAGGTTTTTTACAAAGTCTTCCGCACTTTTTACTTTTGATTTTCCTACAGAACTTTCATTATGAATGATTTGTCGGTTTAAATTATGCAATTCAACCTCATCAAAATCTGCAACTCCCAAAGTTCCAATTCCCGCCGCAGCCAAATATTGAATGACCGGACTTCCTAAACCTCCCGCTCCAATCACCAAAACTTTAGCATTCATTATTTTTCGCTGACCCTCCAAACCAATTTCTTCAATAAAGATCTGGCGGCTGTATCTTGAGAAAATATCTTCGTTTTTCATTTTTTTGATTTTATTTGAATCAGGTTTTTCGAGATTTGTTTTTAGCCACGTCAGTTCGACTGTTTTTCGTAATGGAATGGAGAAAAATGTATTGAGAACTTTCATTAAGCAAAACTTCTCGATACGATTTTTTGCAAAATCTACTCGAAGTGACGTTCGTTAAAGACTTATTAATTTTAAATCCTTAATTAAAAAAATTAAATTCCACTGTAAACAGAATCCCAATCTTTCATGATTGGATCATATCCTGCTTTTTTAATCACACTTTTAATTTCATCCATACTTCTTTCGTCACTCGTTTCAAATTGTTCCAAAGATTCTTTATCTACAGCATAACCACCTGGATTTGTTTTTGAAGCAGCACTCATCGCTGTTGCACCCAAGGAAATGATATGATCTCTAAATTTTTCGTTTTCTCTGGTTGAAATAGAGATCTCTAAGTCTTCATTCCAAATTCGGTACGCACAAATTAATTGGAGTAAATCTTTATCTGACATCATGAAATTAGGCTCAATAATTCCTTCTGCAGGTCTTAATCTAGGAAATGAAACTGAATATCTACTTTTCCAATATTGTTTTTGAAGATAATCAATGTGAAGTGCATTGAAAAAACTGTCAACCCGCCAATCTTCCAAACCGAGCAAAACTCCTAATCCCATTTTATGAATTCCTGCTTTTCCAATTCTGTCAGGTGTTTCCAGACGAAAATTGAAATTTGATTTTTTTCCTTTAGGGTGATATTCTTTATAAACATCCTGATGATAAGTTTCCTGATAGACCAAAACCGCATTGACACCCGCTTCATGAAGCTGTCGGTACTCTTCCTCCGACAAAGGTTGAACTTCAATCGAAATATTTGCAAAATGAGGTTTCAACAGACGAACAGCATTCAGAAAATAATCAATTCCAACTGTTTTATTTGCTTCTCCGCTTACCAGCAACACATGATTCACACCCATCGATTTTAAAACTGTTGCTTCGATCATCAATTCGGTATCAGAAAGTGTTTTTCTTTTAATGGAATTATCTAAACTAAAACCACAGTACGTGCAGATATTCTGACATTCATTACTCAAATACAGCGGCGCATACAACTGAATTGTTTTTCCGAACCGCTTCTGAGTAAGTTGCTGCGTCATTTTCGCCATTACTTCTAATTTCTGAGCAGCAACCGGTGAGAGAAAGTTCAGAAAATCTTCTATCGTTTTATTCTTTTTTTGAAGACTGTTTTCCACATCAGACAATGTCACTTTTTCAAGTTTCGCCTTTATTTCATCCCATTGGTATTTTTCAAAAAAATCTTTAAAACTTTTCATATAATTTTGTTTAAATAACTTATAGATAGGATTTTATCCTATCCTTTATTAAATCGTCCCTTTGGGACTCTTAATTTCTTCGCTTTAATCAAATAAAAAAGAAGTCAGTGGACTTGATGCTTGTGCATGATTTCCAATAGCTCCCAAACCAGATTCAAAAGCTCTTCTTCCAGCAATTACGCCTTCTTTAAAAGCCAATGCCATATTTACAGGATTTCTTGCAACAGCAATTGCAGTATTTACCAAAACCGCATCAGCTCCCATTTCCATTGCTTTTGCGGCATCAGAAGGTGCGCCAATTCCGGCATCAACAACTACAGGAACATTACTTTGAGCAATAATAATTTCTAAAAAATCTAAAGTTCTTAAACCTTTATTCGTCCCGATCGGCGCTCCCAAAGGCATTACAACAGCTGTTCCTACATCTTCCAAACGTTTGCACAAAACCGGATCGGCATGAATATATGGCATTACAACAAATCCTAATTTTGCCAATTCTTCAGTAGCATACAATGTTTCGATTGGATCAGGAAGCAAATATTTTGGGTCGGGATGGATTTCCAGTTTTACCCAGTTTGTTTCCAAAGCTTCTCTTGCCAATTGCGCTGCTAAAACTGCTTCCTTGGCTGTTCTCGCTCCTGAAGTGTTGGGTAAAAGGTGAGATTTTGTAGGTTTCAAAGCATTCAATAAATCATCTTCTGAAGATTGAGAATCTATTCTTTTTAAAGCCATTGTCACCAGTTCACTTCCCGAAGCGATGATAGAATCGGTCATTTCTGAAAGATTTCCGAATTTTCCGGTTCCTAAAAATAATCTCGATTCAAAAGTTCTGTCTGCTATAATTAATGGTTGATTGTTCATTGTAAAACTGTTTTAAATTCTTTGGTAATAGAAGGTTGATTGGTGATTTGCCCCGAAACAGCGACTCCGTAAATTCCGATTTGTTGTAAGAGTTCGATGTCTTTCAAAACCACTCCGCCAATGGCGAATATCTTTGGTATTTCTAATGATTTTGATCGTAATCCTTCAATAATTTTTTGATATCCTTCAAAACCCAAAATCGGACTTAGCTGCTCTTTCGTTGAAGTAAAACGTAAGGGTCCCAAACCTATGTAATCGCATGATTCATTCATTCTTTGCAAAACATCTGAAATGGAATTTGCCGTTCCGCCGATAATTTTATTTTTTCCTAAAATTTGTCTTGCAATTTCAATCGAAATATCTTTTAAACCCAAATGAACACCGTCTGCATCAATATCTTTTGCAATCTGAGCATGATCGTTGATAATACAAACTGATTGATATTCTGAACACAGCAGTTTTGAATTTTCACAAAGCTCAATAAACTCATTTTCGGGAGCATTCTTCCAGCGAACCTGAATCCATTTTATGCCGTTGTCTAAGGCTTTTCTTATATTTATTTCCTGTTCGGCTATTGTAAAGCCTTGAGAAATATATTGTAGCTTTTCCATTTTTAAATTTGAATAAATCTTAATAAATTACATTCTGTCTGCATTTTTTGAAAACACCTAAAGGTTCATCACTTTCCCAAATTGCTCCTAACAAAGCCACTCCATCTACTTCACTTTCAAAAATTTCATTGATATTTTTTTCATTAATTCCTCCCAAAGCAATCAGTTTTACATTTGGATTATCTCGTTTTTTAATATCATTCAAAATATTCGAATTTTCACCATATCCTTTTTTCGAAATACTTGGAAAAACCGGACTGATAAAAGCATACTCCCAATCTTCACTTAATAGATTAAAAGTTTCAATATCATGAACAGACGTTGAAATTATTTTATCTGTGAAAGATTGAAACAAACCATTTTGCCTGTCAATTTCCCTAAAATGAAATCTTGATATATTAAAGTTTTCAGCTAAATCATAATGACTGTGCAAAACCAATTGAGAATGAAATTTTGAATCTATCTTTTGAATAAAATTCGTCATTTCTTCTGAATTGATAAAAGGTTTTCTGATGTGAAGTAAATTCAAACCCTCCTGAAATAATTGATTGATGATCTCAGTTTCATTTTGAACTATATCTTCGGAAGTGATGACGATAATCATATATAAATTTCTTTCCCTTTTTCGATGAATTCCTGAGATTTATCGAACATTCCTTTTTCTGCAGATTCACGAATTTCCTGCGTGATTTTCATTGAACAGAATTTCGGTCCGCACATCGAACAGAAGTGCGCAATCTTCGCTCCGTCCGCAGGAAGTGTTTCATCATGATAAGATCTCGCCGTATCTGGATCAAGCGAAAGATTAAACTGATCTTCCCAACGGAATTCAAATCTTGCCTTGCTTAAAGCGTTGTCTCTGTATTGAGAACCAGGATGACCTTTAGCCAGATCTGCAGCATGAGCAGCTAGCTTGTAGGTAATTACTCCAACTTTTACATCTTCTTTATTTGGAAGTCCTAAATGTTCTTTCGGGGTCACATAACACAACATCGCGCAACCAAACCAACCGATCATTGCCGCACCAATTCCTGAAGTGATGTGATCGTAACCAGGCGCAATATCTGTCGTTAAAGGACCTAATGTGTAAAACGGTGCTTCATCACAAACTTCCAATTGCTTATCCATATTTTCTTTGATCATATGCATTGGAACATGACCAGGGCCTTCAATCATAACCTGAACATTGTGCTTCCAGGCAATTTTTGTCAGTTCACCTAAAGTTTCCAATTCGGCGAACTGTGCTTCATCATTTGCATCAGCAATTGAACCAGGACGAAGACCGTCACCTAAAGAAAAAGCTACATCATATTTTTTCATGATCTCGCAAATCTCTTCAAAATGAGTATATAAAAAGTTTTCTTTATGATGAAACAAACACCATTTTGCCATGATAGAACCACCTCTGGAAACAATTCCTGTGACACGTTTTGCGGTCAAATGAATATATCTCAACAAAACTCCAGCATGAATCGTGAAATAAGAAACTCCCTGTTCTGCCTGTTCGATCAAGGTATCTTTAAAAATTTCCCAAGTGAGATCTTCTGCAACACCTTTTACTTTTTCCAATGCCTGATAAATCGGAACGGTACCGATCGGAACCGGACTGTTTCGGATGATCCATTCTCTGGTTTCGTGAATGTTTTTTCCGGTTGACAGATCCATAATCGTATCGGCTCCCCATCTGCAAGCCCAAACTGCTTTTTCAACTTCTTCTTCAATGCTCGATGAAATAGCACTGTTTCCGATATTGGCATTAATTTTAACCAAAAAATTTCGTCCGATAATCATCGGCTCACTTTCAGGATGATTGATATTATTGGGAATAATCGCTCTTCCGGCTGCAATTTCGTCTCTTACAAATTCTGGAGTTATCTTTCTTTTCGGAGTTCTTGCGCCAAAACTATTTCCCTGATGTTGAAAAGCCATCTCTTTTGAAACAGAATCTAATTGCTCGATTCTTTGATTTTCTCTAATGGCAATATATTCCATTTCAGCAGTGATAATCCCCTGTTTTGCATAATACAATTGGGTAACCTCTTTTCCTTCTCTGGAAACTTTTGGTTGATGGTTATACGAAAAACGCAGTTCATCTAATTTTGAATTGGCAAGACGGGCTTTTCCGTATTCTGAGGTAATTCCGTCTAAAATTTCGACGTCATTTCTATCCAAAATCCATTGTTCTCTAATTCTTGGAAGTCCTTTTTCGATATTAATTTCAAAATTTTCATCGGTGTAAGGTCCTGAAGTATCGTAAATGGTGACAGGAAGATTTTCTTCTAAATTTCCGTTGGTTAATTTTGTCGGACTTAGATGTATTTCGCGCATCGCTACATTGATTGGGTGAATTTTCCCTTCAACATAGATTTTTTTTGAGTTCGGAAACGGCGAACGTGTAATTTTATGAGCCATAAAAATATTTTTTAACCGCCTTGAGTAGCAGTAATGATTAAAATTGAATCTTGGTTGTTGAGAATGGTTTCCGCCCAGAATGACTGCGGAATAATACGATTGTTGAGCGCTATGGCAATTCCTTTTTTCTTTTCAGGTAATTCCATAGCGATAAGTGCTTCCAGCGTTTTGGGAAGTACATCAAAATTTCTTAGTGTGTGATTGATCGTGAGCTCCATTCCTAAATTTTTAAATATACTTTAGGAATGCCCATCATTGTACAATAGAATGTACAGCAAAGTCATCTCACTTTTTCCTACGCTAGTATGATCTAGAAATCAGGTTCAAAGGGTAAAGTCTCAGCCTGTTTTGTCAACAGACACCCCTAAAGTTGCGACGAAGGTAACTATTTTTTTGAAATGTGCAAAATTTTTTGAAGAAGATAAAAGTTTAGAAGATTAAGCTTGGAAGCTTTAAATGCTTGAAAATATTTTTGCCACGAATACACGAATTTTTTTTCATCTTTAACGTAATAATATTCTTGCCTTCATGGCTTATAAGTTTTTAGAAGTTGAAATGAAATATTCTGCAAGCCCATCATTAAGATAATTTCAATACAAAAAAAATGGAAACAAGATGATCTCCAGTTTCCATTTTTTTACTTATTTAATATTTATTCTTCACATGCTCTCCAAATTGCGTCATTCTGCGGAACGGGAGCAACGATTGTTACCTCCTCCTTTGTAACAGGATGTATAAACTGAAGTTTTCTGGCGTGAAGATTTATTCCGCCATCGGGATTTGAACGGGGCGCACCGTATTTTAAATCACCTTTAATCGGAACTCCGGTTTTTGATAACTGTGCCCTGATTTGATGATGCCTACCGGTTTCCAAATCAATTTCCAAAAGCAGATAATTATCTAACGCTTTAATTACATTATAAGTAAGAATTGCTTCTTTTGCCCCTTCGGTCACTTTCGTAAAGACGATCGCTTTATTATTTTTCTCATTTTTCTGAAGATAATGAACCAATCTTTGCGTTTGAGGAATCATTTCTTTAGCAACAACCGCCCAATACGTTTTCTTAATCTCGCGGTTTTTCACCATTTGAGTTAATCTTGAAAGCGCTTTTGAAGTTTTAGCATAAATGACCAAACCAGAAGTTGGCCGATCGATACGATGTACCAAACCCAGAAAAACATTTCCGGGTTTATTATCTCTTTTTTTGATGAAGTCTTTAAGTGAATCAAGTAAAGGTTCGTCTCCGGTTTTATCGCCCTGAACGAGTTGTCCTACTTTTTTATTGATAACTAAAAGATGATTATCCTCAAAAACAATCTGCTCTTCCATATAAACTAACGATTCTGTGATCTGCTCACAAAAGAAATAACAACTCCTCCTAAAAGACCAATCGTTTTTATGACGTTAAGACTTGAATCCATTGGTAAAAATGCTCCGATGATACACAAACCTGCCGCAGCGTACATAGGATACATAAATTTTGTGTGCATCAACATTCTTCCCTGCACGATAAAACTGATTCCAATTAAAATATAAAATAATCTTGCCGAAAGAAGATAGTTAATATTATCCGGGAAAATTTTAAACCAACCCGCTGCTAAACAAATGATTGCTAAAATTGATAAAATTCCTTGTGTTGCCTGTAAATTACTTTTCATTAATAGCTTTCATTTTGGTTAGGGAAATCAGCATTTTTCACGTCTTTTACGTATTGAGAAACTGCTCCTGTTATTTCTGTATATAAATCGAGGTATCTTCTTAAGAATTTTGGAGAGAAACCTTTATTCATTCCCACCATATCATGATACACCAAAACCTGTCCGTCACAATGAGCTCCAGCTCCAATCCCGATTGTTGGAATCGAGATACTTTCCGTCACTCTTTTAGCCAAATCTGCTGGAATTTTCTCAAGAACAACTCCAAAACAGCCTAATTCTTCAAGCAATTTTGCATCGTTGATCAGTTTTTCAGCTTCAGCTTCTTCTTTAGCTCTCACTTTATACGTTCCAAACTGATAAATAGACTGCGGCGTTAATCCCAAATGTCCCATAATAGGAATTCCGGCGTTGATTATTTTTTTAATAGATTTCGAAATTTCTTTTCCACCTTCAATTTTAATAGCATGAGCACCCCCTTCTTTCATCATTCTAACTGCAGATTCTAATGCAATATCAGGATTACTTTGGTAGGTTCCGAAAGGTAGATCAGCAATTACCAATGCTCTTTCTACGCCTCTCACCACACTTTGAGTATGATAAATCATTTGATCTAATGTAATAGGAAGTGTCGTTTCAAAACCCGCCATTACATTGGCTGCAGAGTCGCCGATAAGAATGGTATCAACCCCACCTGCATCGACCATCTTTGCCGTTGTAAAATCGTAAGCGGTAAGCATTGTTATTTTCTCCTTATCGAATTTCATTTTTCGTAAGGTTTCTGTAGTAACTCTTTTAATTTCGGAATGAACAGACATAATGTATATGATTGTTTTAAGTTAAAAAGTCGGCTTCCGCCGACTTAGATATTTGAATTTACAAAACTACGTGTCCTAGTTTCATTAATTTATCGTGGTTGAGAATTTTGATGTTTCTGCCGTCTACTTCGATAAGACTGTCGCCTTTAAATTCGGAGATCAATCGGATGGCACTTTCGGTAGCCGTTCCGATGATGTTGGCAATTTCTTCTCTCGTCAAAGAAATTTTGATGAAACCTTCAGGATCAGTTCCTAACTTTTGTTCCAAAAGAATAAGAATTTCCGCCAGTCTTTCTCTTACCGTTTTCTGTGCAAGGAAAGTAATGGTATTGGAAGATTCTCCCAATTCGTAAGATATTTTCTGAAGCATCACAAAAGATAACTGTGGATCTACTTCTAATAAGTCCATAAAAATATCTGCAGGTAAGAATGTGCATTCAACATCCGTCATTGCTTCAGCCTTTGCTTGAAAATTTTCTCCACACAACAATGCACGATATCCTATAATATCACCTTCTTTTATAAATCTAAGAATTTGATCTTTACCAAAAGATCCTGATTTGGACAATTTAGCAGCCCCTTTTTCTATTACGTAAACCCCTTTCGGAGTTTCGCCATCGTCAAAGACGATATCGTGTTTTTGAAAAACGAGTTTCTTTTTTGCGTTGATATATCTTTCATAATCAGTATTGGAAAGTCTTTCTTTAAAGGATTTATCATTAAAAACCCTCGCGAATCTTTCTTCAATAGCAATCTGTTGTTCCTGCGACATTGTAATATGACATTTATCACAAAAATAGAACATTTAAACTCTATAAACAAAAAAAAATGTTATAATTTTGTAAGTCAATAATTTATGAAGGTGAGCGAGAACTGTTTTCATTGCGGACAAGGGATAGAAAAAGAAAGAATTTCTTTTGACGAAAAAATTTTCTGTTGTACCGGCTGCAAATCTGTTTATGAAATTTTAAATACCAATAATCTCAGTAATTTTTACGAACTAAACAAAAAAGCAGGAATCAGGCCTGAAGAAAACTCTTCTCAATTTGACTATCTCGACACCAAGGAAATTTTTGACAGAATTACAGATTTTTCTGAAGGCAATACAAGTCTTGTCACGTTCAGAATTCCGGTAATCCACTGTTCTTCTTGCATCTGGCTATTAGAAAGCCTTCATACTTTACATAAAGACATTCACTATTCTCAGGTTAATTTCACAAGGAAGACCCTGCAGATTTCTTTCAACCATAACGAATTAAAATTAAGCGATTTAGCTAAATTCTTAACCAATCTTGGTTATAAACCTGCAATCAACCTTGAGACGGTTGACAAGAATGAAGATAATCTTGACAAATCTCTACTTATAAAACTGGCGATCGCAGGATTTGCTTTTGGTAACGGAATGTTTTTGGCCTTCCCGGAATATATTGGCGGAGAAGATTACTGGATGGAACATTACAAAGGTTTATTCAGAATTTTAATGTTTTTACTTGCTGTTCCAGTTGTGTTTTATTCTGCATCAGACTATTATAAATCTGCCTGGTATGGTCTAAAAAACAAGATCGTCAATATTGATGTACCAATTGTTTTGGGGATTTTTGTTTTGTTTGGAAGAAGTATTTACGAAATCGCTACCGATTACGGTCCGGGATATTTTGACACCTTGTGCGGACTTCTGTTTTTTATGCTTTTAGGGAAAATCTTCCAGAAAAGAACGTACAGTTCGCTTTCTTACGACAGAGATTACAAATCGTTTTATCCAATTGCAGTAACGAAAGTTGATTTTAACGGAAAACAGGAAAACATTTTACTTTCAGAGATTAAAATCGGTGACCGAATTTTAGTAAGAAATCACGAAATCATTCCGGTTGATGCTATTTTGATCAGCGGAAATGGTAATATTGACAATAGTTTTATTACAGGTGAAAGCGAAAGCATTTCTAAAAACCCGGGGGATAAGATCTTTGCAGGAGGAAAGCAAATTGGTTCATCTTTGGAGCTCGAAGTCATTAAAAACGTCGACCAAAGTTATCTTACCCAACTTTGGAATAAGGAAGCTTTCAAAAAACATGAGACCGGACTTGACACCTTAATTAATGAAATTAGTAAATATTTTACCTTTATTATATTAGGAATCGCACTTGTTGCCGGAATTTATTGGTATTTTATTGATTTGGAAACGATGTTCCAGGTTATTTCTGCCGTTTTGATTATCGCTTGTCCTTGCGCTTTAGCATTGTCTTCACCATTTACTTTCGGGCACATTATGAGAATTTTAGGCCGAAATAAATTTTATGTAAAAGACACCATAACGATTGAGAAAATTGCAAAAGTTGACGCTTTAGTTTTCGACAAAACCGGAACGATTACGCACCGAAAAAAATCGAACATCAGATATGAAGGTTCTGAAATTCAGGAATTTGATTTATTAAATATTAAAAGTTTAGTTAAAAACTCAAACCATCCGCTTTCAAAATCTCTGTATGAATTTTTGGAAGTACAAGATGACTATTTCCCTGTTGACAACTTTGAAGAAATCTCAGGAAAAGGATACGAAGCGAGCGTACGAGGAAATATTTACAAAATAGGTTCTGCAAAATATAATAATCAAGAGTCGAAAAATCTTGAAACCGCAGTTTACATCAGCAAAAACAATGAGTTTATCGGAAAATTTATTTTTAAAAATGAATACCGGGAAAATCTTAGAAATCTGTTTACAAAACTGACCAATTATAAAATCTTCATTTTGAGCGGTGATAATGCTTCTGAAGAAAATCAGCTTAAAGAGATCATTCCGAATTACAGCTCGATGGCTTTCAACCAAAACCCTGAAGATAAGTTGAATTACATCAAAGAGCTTCAGGATAAAGGCTTAAAAGTTATCATGCTTGGTGACGGATTAAACGATGCCGGAGCTTTAAAACAAAGCAACGTAGGAATCGCAATTTCCGACGACAGCAACAGCTTTACGCCATCTTCAGACGTCATCATGAACGGAGAAAAAGTATCGCAGCTGGATCATTATCTGAATGTTTGTAAAGGCTCAATTACCATCGTAAAACTCACCTTTCTGATTAGTTTCCTATACAATGTTGTAGGTTTAACATTTGCTGTAACCGGAAATATGAGCCCATTATTTGCAGCTTTAATTATGCCTGCAAGTTCGATTACCGTCATTTCATTCACCACGATTTCCACCTGGATTCTCGGAAGGAAGTATTTCAAAAAACAGCCTTAAAAGCCCTTATTTAGACTGATTTTAAATTAGAGAAAGCCCGTATTTCGTGATAATTGTCATTATTTTTCACTAATTTTGAACCCCGAAAATAGGTTAATTTTGTTGTCAAATGGATATTCTATATTTAATGATCTTATGCAGCGTTTCTTTGGCTGTAGTTTTTCTGGTCGTATTTATAGTTTTCGCCAGAAAAGGGCAGTTTGAGGACGACGAGTCTCCAGCTGTGCGAATACTTTTTGATTCCGGTGAAGTAAAGGAAAAAGAAGAGCCTGGCAACAAAAACGATAAGGAAAAAGGAGATAATAATAAATTTGAAGAAAAAAGTGAATAGTTAATATGGAGACACAAAAGTTTAGTTATGACAACAGTATTGTTCGTGCATTCCTATACGCGACCATAGTTTTTGGAATTATAGGTTTCGTATTTGGACTTACGGCAGCATTGATGCTTTTCTATCCTGAGCTTCCTGAGTTTTTGTTTGGAACTGACGATACAACAATCAACAGTCTTGCATCAGGAAACATACAAGGGTTAATTAATACCAACGGTGCGTTAGGGTTTGGTAGAATAAGAATGCTACACACCAATACGGTAATTTTTGCATTCGTATGTAATATAGTTTATGTAGGGGTTTACTACTCTACCCAAAGATTATTAAAAACAAGAATGTACAGCGATACTTTATCGTGGATTCATTTTTGGACATGGCAGTTTATGATCGTTGCTACGTTTATCACATTCTTTATGGGGATCAACACTTCAAAAGAATATGCTGAGCACGAGTGGCCAATCGATATATTAATCGCAGTTTCGTGGATCATTTTCGGAGCGAATATGATTTTAACGATTGCAAAAAGAAGAGTAAGACACCTTTACGTAGCCATTTGGTTCTATCTAGGAACTTGGGTTGCTGTAGCGATGCTTCACATATTCAACAACTTAGAAGTACCTTTAACGTTCTCTGGCTGGAAATCTTATTCTGCATATGCAGGAGCAAAAGATGCCATCGTACAATGGTGGTATGGTCACAATGCGGTAGCATTCGTATTGACGACTCCGGTTTTAGGTTTAATGTATTATTTCTTACCTAAAGCGGCTGACAGACCTGTATTTTCATACAAACTATCAATCATTCACTTTTGGTCATTGATTTTCGTATATATCTGGGCTGGTCCTCACCACCTTCAGTATACTGCATTACCGGCATGGGCACAAGCAGTGGGAACAGGTTTCTCAATCATGCTTATCGCACCATCTTGGGGAGGTATGTTGAATGGTCTACTTACCTTAAGAGGAGCTTGGGATAAAGTAAGAGAAAATCCTATTTTGAAATTCTTCGTAGTTGCAGTTACCTGTTATGGTATGGCAACGTTTGAAGGACCACTTTTGGCAACAAAAAACATCAATAAAATTGGTCACTTTACAGACTGGGTTATCGGTCACGTACATTTAGGAGCATTAGGATGGAATGGTTTCATGGCATTCGGTGTTATCTATTATTTGGTACCGATCATGTGGAGAACCAAAATGTGGTCTGTAAAATTAGCTAACTGGCATTTCTGGTTGGGTACTTTAGGAATTATTTTCTATGCTGTCCCAATGTATATTGCTGGATTTACGCAAGGTTTGATGTGGAAACAATTTAACCCGGACGGAACTTTATTGTGGAAAAACTGGCTAGATACCGTTACTGCAATTATTCCTTACTTTAAAATGAGATTCGTAGGTGGATTATTCTATCTTTCAGGAGGTCTTTTAATGGTGGTGAATGTTTACATGACAATCAAAAAAGGATCTTTCCAAAAAGAAGTTCCTGCAGAAGCACCTGCTTTGGCAAACATCAGCAACAGACGTAAAGAAGGAGAAGGTCTTCACCTTTGGCTAGAAAGAATGCCAATTTTGATGACAGTTTTAGCATTGCTTACTATTTCTATAGGTAGTATGGTAGAAATCATTCCTACTTTATCATTAAAGAAAAGTGTACCTACAATTTCTGCGGTGAAACCTTATTCACCATTAGAATTAGAAGGTAGAGATTTATATATCCGTGAAGGTTGTAACGCTTGTCACTCACAAATGGTAAGACCATTCAGAGATGAGATCGTAAGATTCAACGGTAAAAATGGACAGTACTCTAAAGCTGGAGAATTTGTTTACGACAGACCTTTCCTTTGGGGATCGAAAAGAACTGGACCAGATTTGCATAGAGAAGGTGGTAAAAACCCAAGTTCTTGGCATTACAAGCATATGTACAACCCAAGACAAACGTCTGCAGGTTCTATTATGCCACGTTACCCTTGGTTGATTTCAAATAATCTTGACCGTTCTCAAATGGTAGACAAAATCAAGTTTATGAAAAACACCTACGATGTACCTTATACAAAAGCTCAGATTGATACTGCAGATAAATGGGCAGATAATCAGGCTGCGAAAATTGTAAAAGATATCTTTGTAGAGGCAGCTGACCTTAAAGAAGCTTATGCTAAAAGACCACAGGGAGAACTAGAGAAAAAAGAGATTATCGCTCTTATCGCTTATCTTCAGAGATTAGGTACAGACATTAAAACGACAGAAATAAAAACAGCTAGTAACTAATAATATTAAAAGCTTACTATGATTCCTCAAAATTTTAAAGATATATTATCCAATACTGAAAATGCAGGTTTGTATCAAACATTGGCTCTGATTTTCTTTATGTTGTTTTTCATAGCTTTGATAATCTACGTTTTTAGCAGACCTAAAAAATATTACAAAGAAGAAGAGCACGCTCCACTTGGGGATGACGAAGATGATTTTAATTTAAAAAATTAAACTATTTATTATGAGACAAAGAACACCGGTTGTTGTAAACATTTTAATAATAACAGTATTATTAGTAATATTTTATTATTTATTTGTTCAGAGCTACTCGTTTTTAGCTTCACCATATTTCTGGGGAACTGTTGTAATCAGTGCTATTTTGGCATACATTCACAGCGCTATCGGAGATTTGATTGAGAACAATAAATTTAAAAAATTAACGGCTGAAGAGAAGTCTGCTTATTTAAATGAAAAGAAAATTCCTTTTCTTAGAAGACAATATGATGCAGCTTTCAAAAAGCAATCAGACACTCACGAAAAAGATATTCTTATCGACCATGGTTTCGATGGAATTATGGAATTAGATAATCAATTACCAAAATGGTGGTTAGGTTTATTCTATTTCGGAACTGTATTCTGTATCGTTTATATCTGTGCTTATGCTTTTACAGATTTTGCACACCCGATAAGCGAATACGATAAAGAATATAAAGAACAAGAGGCTGCAATTGCAAAATATCTTGCAGACCAACCACCAGTAACAATAGAATCGGCAGTCTTCTCTGAAGATAATATTGCGGCAGGTGAAGAAATTTTCAAAACCAACTGTGTATCTTGTCACTCAGATGGTGGTAAAGGAGGTATCGGACCAAACCTTACAGATAATTTCTGGCATAACCAACCTGAGAAAACATTATTCAAAAACGTATTTCACGTAGTTGAAAATGGAGTTACAGGAACTGCAATGCAGGCTTGGGGTAAAAATGGAGTTCTTCCAGGAGGTGATATTGAAAAAGTAGCAGCTTACGTATACTCTATCAACCAGCTAAAAAAACCAATTACACCTAAAGAAGGAGGCGCACCACCATATGGTGATGAAGCTCATTGGGAAAAACAGTAATTAAAAAAAATATAAAGCATATGAAAAACATAATTTGTTATTAGATAAAAATAGTAACGAATTATGTTTTTTCGTTTTTTAAAACCTAATATAAATGTCAAAAATAGATGAAGACATCGCTCGCGGTGGGCAGGGGCAGGTTTTAGACCCTGAGACCTATAGAGATTCTATAGGCACAATGGAACAATCCGGGAAAAGAAAATGGGTTTTTCCAAAAAAACCAAAAGGTAAATACACCAATTACAGAAACCTCGTAAGTTATACGCTGCTAATTGTATATTTTGCCATTCCGTTTATTAAAATCAATGGAAATCCGTTCTTTTTATTTAACGTTATCGATAGAGAATTTTTTATTGCAGGACAGCCATTTTATCCGCAAGATTTTTTCATCCTTACACTAGGCGCTATTGCATCTCTTATTTTCATTATTATTTTTACGATTGCATTCGGAAGAATTTTCTGCGGGTGGATTTGTCCTCAGACAATTTTTTTGGAATCTGTCTTTCGTAAAATAGAATATCTGATTGAAGGAGATCGTAATAAGCAAATGAAGCTTGACAGACAGGAGTGGAATACAGAAAAAATCTGGAAAAGAAGTTTAAAGTGGGCGGTTTACATAATAATTTCTTTAATCATTACCCACTTTATGTTCATGTATATTGTAGGATATGAGCAGGTATTAAACATTATTTCAGAAGGGCCATTTACTCATCCTACCAACTTCATGGTGATGATTCTGTTTACGGCTGCTTTTTACTTTGTGTTTGCATGGTTCAGAGAGCAGGTTTGTACACTGGTTTGTCCCTACGGAAGATTACAGGGTGTTTTAATTGACAAGGAAACTATCAATGTATTCTACGATTATAAAAGAGGTGAAAATCGTTCTAAATGGAGAAAGGGTGAAGACCGAAAAGCAGCAGGAAAAGGAGATTGTATCGATTGTTATCAGTGCGTTGTCGTTTGCCCTACCGGAATTGATATCAGAGACGGACAACAGCTGGAATGTGTAAACTGTACGGCATGTATCGATGCTTGTGACGAAGTGATGGAAAAAGTTGGTTTACCGAAAGGTTTGGTACGTTATGCATCTGAAAAGGAAATAGAAACCGGCGCTCCGTACAAATTTACCGGAAGAATGAAAGGCTTTGCAGTCGTTTTGGTCTTATTGGTAGGATTTTTAGGATATTTACTTTCAAGTCGTGGCGAGATGGAAGCAAAATTCATTAAACCTGCGGGAAGTACCTTCTTTGTAAAAGACGGGAAAATACTCAATACATACAACTATACTTTCCTGAATAAAACAAACGACAAAAAAATTGTTACGATCAAAGTAATAGAGCCTGCCCATGCAGAAGTGGGGTACAGCGCATCGAGCAAAATTACCGTAGAACGTGATAAGATTTCTAAAGGGACGATCAACATCAGCTTTCCGGAATCGGAAATGAATCTGTCTAAACAAAACATCACTATCGGCGTTTATGATATGAAAGGAAAATTGATCGATTCTTATCAAACGTATTTCGAAGGACCTTTTAAATTACAGTTTTAAATTTTTAAATTATGAAAAATTTCACTTGGGGACACGGTATTTTTTTAGCTCTAGCCTCATTTATTATATTTATTTTGTCAATGATTTTTCTTTTTCCAAACGGACAGAAAAACTCTGAAATGGTGACCGACAAATATTATGAAGAAGAACTTCTTTACCAGTCTGTAATTGATGCTAAGAAAAGAGCAGATTTACTCGAAGAAAAACCGGCGTATTCTCAATCCGCTGAAGGAATTAAATTGACCTTTCCAGAAGGTATTGACAACTCAAATTCTGTGGTAAGTTTTGTATTAAACAGATCTGATGATCAAAATTTGGACGTTAAAAAAACGGTGAAACTAGATACTAATCGAGCATTTGTTATTCCTGCTTCAGTTTTGAAAAATGGTAATTATACTTTAAGACTCCATTGGATAAAAGATAAAATCGACTACAGACTCGATTATGACGTGATATGGAAATAGCATTGATCATATCTGCAATTGGTTTAGGCTTCGCATCCGGTTTTCATTGTATCGGAATGTGCGGTCCCATTGCGTTATCAATGGGTTTAACCAAAAAACAGGCTACGAATTATTATCTTCAAAATCTCACTTATCAGTTCGGGAGAATTGGCACTTATGCTTTTTTAGGTGCAATTCTGGGAATTGTAGGTCAGGGATTTGAGATGGCAGGCTTTCAGCAATATCTTACGATTGGAGTAGGGATTTTGCTGATTATCATGGCATTATTTTCATTTGGTGGAAAAGATTTTGCTTCAAAAATTCCTTTTATCTCTAAATTTCTTTTTAAAGTTAAATCAAACCTCGGAAAACTCCTTCAGAAAGCAGATTACCGTTCACGATTCACCACTGGTATTTTGAACGGATTTTTACCATGCGGAATGGTCTATATGGCTTTAACGGCAAGTCTTGCAAGTGGTGGAATTTGGCAGGGAGCTTCCTTTATGGCATTATTCGGATTGGGTACACTTCCTTTTATGTTTACTGTCGTCTTAGTAGGAAATCTGATGAATCAGGCATTTAGAATTAGAATTTTAAAGGCAATTCCTGTTGTAATGATTATCCTTGGTGGATTGTTTATTCTACGAGGTCTTGAACTTGGAATCCCTTACATATCTCCGCCATCGGAAGCAATGAAAATTACTCCGGAGCATGATGTGAATTGTCACAATACAGACCCTAATCATAAACATAATGCGGTAACGTGTCATTGATTTTGCATTATAGTTTTGTTCATTATACAAAACAGAACATTATACCACAAAAGAGGCTGTCTCAAAGGTGAGACAGCCTCTTTTTGTTTATCAGCTCAAAGTCGGAAGACTTCGCACAGCGGGGTTCTTTACCATTGTACTTATAATCTTTATATGAACCGCCAAAAAATGCATTTCCTGTTTTCAAATGATTAAGCCCAAATGGATAATAATCATTAGCATCCGGAATCTCAAGAATTTAGCTCAGCCTTATATCTTCCAAAATAAAATAGTGTGAGAGAAGGAAATATATTAAGAAGATATATCTAAATAATTAGAATATAAGATATGCCAATATCCTTTTTCTTTATTGTAATAAATATAGATAAAATGATATTTATTACTATTATTAACCTGAGTTCGGGTTAAGGAAAGCTTAAAAATAATTGACCATCATTTACTTTTTTCAAGTTTAATGATGGTTTTTTTGGGAAAAAGCAATATGCTGAAAGACTTCCCAAAATATTCATCATAA
>Ga0308157_10004424_pt1 | contig 18684 bp, 16 predicted proteins | sample PhyBR1_FD_201035 | JGI IMG/M metagenome (GOLD analysis project Ga0308157, IMG submission 201035) | Phyllosphere microbial communities from UC Gill Tract Community Farm, Albany, California, United States - DLSLB.R1 | ecosystem: Host-associated > Plants > Phyllosphere > Unclassified | place: USA...
GTCCTTCGGCACACGCGCCACCCCAGCTTCTGCGCTTCTCGGCACGGTCAGAAGGGGGTGGGAGCGGGCTCCACTCGGGCCATTGCTTCGCTCGGCCTGTGGTCCTTCGCTGCGCTCGGCTCGCCAGGGCGGCTGCGCCGCCCGTCGGCAGCGCGCAGCGCGTAACCGACACCCGGCGCAGCTGCGCAGCAGCAGCCGTCCCTGACCCCGCTCCCCACCCCTGCTGGCTGCGCCGAGAAGCGCAGGGGCTGGGGTGGGTGCGTGTGCCGAAGGACACACGCACTTCGTCCTCTAGCTTGCCGATGCTGTTTGAGCGGAGTTCGAAGAACGCAGCGAGTTCATCGGCACCACCCCAGGCACGAGCATCGCAGGTTGCCCCCGTTCGCCCGACAGGGCGTACGGGGGACGCAGACTGGGGGTCGCCTTTTCTTGGCCCACCTTCTTTTGGCGACGCAAAAGAAGGTGGGTGCGCCGCCGGGCGCACACCCCGGCCTCCGCCCTTGACACAGGCACGCAGCAACCACCAACAAAACCAACTACTCAAAACAGACACCCCTGATTCTTCGCAAACCCGGCCCGGTACTGCGTCAAATCCAACTCCGTCCTCACCCGGTTGAGCCCCAACTTGCGGCAAGTGGCCGCAAAACGCTGGCGCAGCATATCGGCCCACAAACCCGTGCCCTTCATCCGCGTAGCAAAGTCACTGGCGTAGACCTTGCCCGCAGCGCGCTGCGCGGGGTCCAGGGCATGCAGGTCCTGCACCCGTGCCATCACCCGCGCCGCGCGCTGCGGGTAGTGCAGCTCCAGCCACTCGCGAAACAGGGGGTCCAGCTCCCACGGCAGGCGCAGCACGGTGTAGAAGGCGCTGGTGGCCCCGGCATCGTGCGCGGCCTGCAGCACCTGCTCCATGTCTTCTGTGATGAAGGGGATCTGCGGCGCCACGCTCACGCCCACGGGGATGCCCGCCTCGGCCAGCGTGCGGATGGTGCGCAGGCGCCGGTGGGGCGCGGCGGCGCGCGGCTCCATGCGGCGCGCCAGGGCGGCGTCGAGCGTGGTGATGGTGACGTACACGGCCGTCAGGCGCTGCGCGGCCAGCGGGGCGAGCAGGTCGAGGTCGCGCTCCACCCCGCCGGACTTGGTGATCAGCGAGAACGGGTGGCGCATGTCGCGCATCACCTCGATCAGGCCGCGCGTGAGTTTCAGCTCCCGCTCCACGGGCTGGTAGCAGTCGGTGGCCGAGCCGATGTTGATGAGGCGCGGCACATGGCTGGCCCGGCCCAGCTCATCGCGCAGCAGCTCGGCAATGTTGTGCTTGGCGATGATCTGCGTTTCGAAATCAAGCCCCGGCGACATATTGAGGTAGCTGTGCGTGGGCCGCGCATAGCAGTACACGCAGCCATGCTCACAGCCCCGGTAGGGGTTGACCGAGAGCTCGAAGAAGATGTCGGGCGAGTCGTTGGCGCAGATGGCGCTCTTCGCCGTCTCCAGATGCACCTGGGTGGTGAGTGGCGCGGGTTGTTCGTCGCCCTCTTCCACATACACCTCCCAGCCATCGTCCACCACCTCGCGCGTGTCGCGCACGAAGCGGTGCGCCAGGGCCGTGGCCGCGCCCCGGCCGCGGATGGCTGCGAGGGGGATACGCACCTCCTGCATCACCTGGGGGGCGTTGTTGTCGTCGGGCGGAGGCGGCTTCATAACTGTATAAATATACAGTTATTTGGCTTTTCATGCCGGGCTGTTACATGGTGCCGCCTTCACCGCAATCCACCTGGCGCTGTCGCTGGCTCAGCGCCGCGTGCCGAGTTGTCCTACCAGGTAGTCGGCCAGTTGCTTCAGCCCCCGACCCAGGGGCATGCCACGGGGGCCGGCGCCCACCAGGGCGAGCTCGGTGGGGGGCGGGGGCTCGAAACCTGCAGCGCGGCCCAGCGTGCGGTGTTCGGCCAGCAGCGCCGAGCGGGGCAGCACGCTGACGCCCAGGCCCGCGGCGACCGCTGCCTGCACGGACGTCAGGCTCTGGCTGCCGAAGGCCTGGCGCCAGGGGCGACCCGCCTTCTCCAGCAGCCGCACTGCGCGCAGGCGGTAGATGCAGCCCGCAGGGAACAGCACCAGCGGCACCGCGCCATCGGCGTCTGGTGCGAAGCCCTGGCCGACGGCCCACACCAGGCGCTCGGGCCAGGCGGCGATGCATTCGCCACTGCCGGGCTCCCGCTTCATCAGGGCCAGGTCTATTTCGCCGTGGACCAGCCGGCGCTGCAGGTCGCTGCTCATGCCGCTCACCGTTTCCAGCCGCAAGGCGGGATGTGCGGCGCTGAAGCCCGCCAGCATGCCGGACATGCGCCGGGCGTCGAAATCTTCCGGCACGCCCAGGCGCAATGCCACCTGCCCCGGGGTGGCGGCCAGCGCGTCTTCGGCCTCCTGCGCCATGGCCAGCAGGCGGCGGGCGTAATGCACCAGCAGCTCGCCCTGTTCGGTGGGCAGGGCCTGTTTGCCGCTGCGGTCGCGCTGCAGCAAGGGGTGGCCTACCCGCTCTTCGAGCTTGGCGATCTGCTGGCTGACGGTGGACTGCGTGCGGTGCACGCGCTCGGCGCCGCGGGTGAAGCTGCCCTCTTCAACGACGCACACCAGGGTTTTCAGGAGTTCCAGGTCCAACATGGTTCATATCCGAATTTCAACTGGGTTCTATTTGAACATTTAATTTTTCAATATCTCCAGCCTTGCGCATGCTACGCACCTCCTTGAAACGATGCGGACTGAACCATGCCTTTGAAAAACACCCCCCGCCCTTTGTGGCTGACCTTCGACTGCTACGGCACCCTCATCCAGTGGGATGAAGGCCTGCAAGAGGCCGTGCGCGAGCTGCTGGCGCGCAAGGGCGCAGCGGGCACCCCGCCGGAAGAACTCATCGCGGTCTACGACCGGCACGAGCACGCGCTGGAGCAGACGCCGCCGCACCGCAGTTTTCGCGAGGTGTCGGGTGAAGGGCTGCAGCGCACCCTGGCGGAGCTGGGGCTGCCCGAATCGCCTGGCGATGCCGGGCTGCTCGCCGGGCGCATCGGCGCCATGCCGCCGTTTCCCGAGGTGGTGGGCGTGCTGCGCACGCTCAAGGCGGCCGGGCACCGCCTGGCCATCGTGTCCAACACCGACGACGACATCATTGCCGGCAACGTGGCGCAACTCGGCGGGCTGATCGACCGGGTGATCACCGCCCAGCAGGCCGGCGCCTACAAGCCCGACCGCCGGCTGTTCGACCATGCCCATGCGCAACTGGGCGTGCAGCCGGCCGAGGTGGTGCACATCTGCGCGAGCCCGCACCTGGACCACGCGGCAGCGCGCGAGATCGGCTTTCGCTGCATCTGGGTGGACCGGGGCACGGGGCGGCGCCTGCTGCCCGACTACCAGCCCGATGCCACCGTGGGTGATCTGCGCGGGGTGGTGGACCTTTTTGCGACGCTGGGCTGGTAGCGTTTATCTACGCCCAGGCCCTTGCCCAGGCGTCGGCCATGGCGGGCGTGTGGTAGCAGGCGGCCTCGAAGCTCTTGGTGCAGACGGCGCGTTCGAGCAGCTGGATGTCTGCCTCGTGCTGGCGCGCCACATGCACATCTTCGAAGAAGAGCACCTTGTCGCAGCGCTGGTCCAGCACCAGCTCGGCGATCTGCGCATCGCCGCCCAGCGGGCCGCTGCGCAGGGGCTGCACCCACGGCAGGTCGCGCGGCCAGCCGCGGGACCAGGCCATCTCGTTGAGCCTGCCGCCCGTGGTGCCGGTGGCAAAGCGCTCCTGCGTCTGCGAGAGCAGATCGAAATGGCGAAAGGCGAAGTCCACCATGGCGGACTTCAAGGCGTCGTGGGCGATCAGTGCAACGGATTGCTTGTCGATGGAGGGCACCATCACCGGCGGGCGCTCGCGCAGCGAGACACCGGCCTGCAGCGCGGCCTCCACCGCCACCCATTCGACGGCAGCGGCCACGGTGAGCAGCAAGGGCTTGCCATGCGAGATGCACTGGCGCTTGAGGGCCTGCGCCTCGGGGTACAGGGACGAAGGATCGAGCGGGTCCAGCAGGTAGATGGCGCCGGCCAGTTCCTGCTCGGCGTGCACGCCGCCCGCAATGCGCGAGACCACGCGCATGACCCCGCCCTCGCGCCCGTAGGGCAAGCGGATGAGGTGTGGAAAGTGATCTGCCAGGGCATGCTGTTCGATGGCGTCGGCGCAGCCGCCGACGGCGGCGATGCCGAGCTGGAGTTCGGCCAGGGCCGGCCGCGACGTTGCGGCCCATTGGGCCAGGCCGCCGTCGGCGGTCGAGCGGTGCAGGCGGTGTGCGGCCAGGCCGAAGGTTCGTGGGGGAAGTGTTGTCGTCACCATGTACTCCGAATTCGCATGCCAGTCTAACGCCCGCCTTGTGGGCACTACTCCTTGAACAGCCCCTCGATCACCGCGCGCAGCCACTGGTTGCCCGGGTCGGCCTCGAAGCGTTTGCTCCAGTGCAGCGACACGGTGAAGTCGCGCAGCGGCAGCGCGGGCTCGATGACGGTGTAGCCGCCCGCTGCCGCAAAGCCGCGGGCGATGTTGCGCGGCATGACCACGGCGAGATCCGTGCCGCGCACGATGGAGGGCAGCACCATGAAGTGTTCGGTGGTCAGGCGCAGGCGGTCTTCGAGCTGCAGCAGGGCTAGGATGCGCAGCGTGTCCGAATGCGAGCGCACGGCGACGAATTCGAGCTGGCGCAGGTCGTCGAGCAGGGCCGCGCCGCTGCGCCGGCGTTTGGCGAAAGGGTGGCCTTCGCGCAGCAGCACGATGTAGCGGTCACCCAGCAACTGCACGCGCTGCGTGTCCTTCACGGCGGGCAAAAAGCCGAAGGCGAAGTCGATGCGGCCGCTGTCGAGCAGGGGCGCGATTTGCTCGCCCGGCACGGGCAGGGTTTCGAGCCGCACGCCGGGGGCCTGCTGGCGCAGGGCAAGCATGAGGTCGGGCAAAAAGCGGCCCTCGCCGATGTCGCTCATGTGGATGCGGAACACCTTGCGTGACTGCAGCGGGTCGAACAGCGCGGATTCGTTGAGCGCCTGCTCCAGCGTGCCCAGGGCGCTGCGCACGGCGTCGGCCAGGCGGTCGGCCTTGGGGGTGGGCTGCACGCCGCCGCCGGCGCGCACGAAGAGCGGGTCCTTGATCAGCAGGCGCAGCCGCGTGAGGGCCTGGCTGGCTGCGGGCTGGGTCAGATCCATGAGCTCGGCCGCGCGGCTCACGCTGCGCGTGCGGTAGACCGCATCGAACAGGCGCAGCAGGTTGAGGTCGATGTCCTTGATATGCATTGGGCTAATACTGCTTAGTCACTTCATTGTATTGATGGATGTGTGGCGGGGGCCGAAGATCAGACCTTTCCACCTGCATTCCCACGCCCATGCTCCAGGCCCTTGACTCCCGCCCTGTCGGCACCGCCACTGCCGCCACCACCGACCTGCGCCCTACCGTGCGCGAGGTGGTGCTCGACCTGCTGCGCGGCTTTCAGATCAACACCATTTTCGGCAACCCGGGCTCGACCGAGCTGCCGCTGTTCCTCGACTTCCCCAAGGACTTTCGCTACATCCTGGGCCTGCAGGAGGCGGTGGTGGTGGGCATGGCCGACGGCTATGCCCAGGCCACGCACAACGCGGCCTTCGTGAACCTACACTCGGCGGCCGGGGTGGGCCATGCCATGGGCAATATCTTCACGGCGCACAAGAACCGCACGCCGATGGTGATCACGGCCGGGCAGCAGGCGCGCTCCATACTGCCGTTCGACCCCTTTCTGTTCTCGGGCCAGGCCACGGAGCTGCCCAAGCCCTACGTGAAGTGGAGCATCGAGCCCGCGCGCGCCGAGGACGTGCCGCTGGCCATTGCCCGCGCCTACTACATCGCCATGCAGCAGCCGCGCGGGCCGGTGCTGGTGTCCATCCCCGCGGACGACTGGGACAAGCCCTGCGAGCCGCTGGCGGCACGCACCGTGAGCACCGAGACCCGGCCCGAGCCGCGCGTGCTGGGCGCCATCGGCGACGCGCTCGACGCAGCAGAGCGCCCGGTGTTCGTTGTGGGCGCGGCGGTGGACCGCGATGGCGCCTGGGACGATGTGCTGGCGCTGGCCGAGCGGCACAACGCCGCCGTGTGGATCGCCCCCATGTCGGGGCGCTGCGGCTTTCCGCAGGACCACCGGCTGTTTGCCGGCGTGCTGCCGGCCATGCGCGAGAAGATCGTGGCGCTGCTGGGTGGGCACGACCTGGTGTTCGCACTCGGTGCCGCCGCCTTCACCTACCACGTGGAGGGCCACGGCCCGCACGTGCCGCCCGGCGCACAGCTGGTGCAGCTCATCGAAGACCCCGGCACTGCGGCCTGGACGCCCGAGGGCACCTCGGCCGTGGGCGGCGTGCGCCTGGGCGTGCAGGACCTGCTGGCACGCCCTGCTCCACCCACACTGTCCTCGCGCACCGCGCCACCGCTGCGGGCAGCGCGCCCGCGTGCCGAACCCTCGGCGCTGATGAGCGTGCAGTACGTGATGCAGACCCTGGCCGAGGTGCGCGACGCGCATTCCATCGTGGTGGAAGAGGCACCGAGCTCGCGTGCCGCCATGCACGCCTACCTGCCCATCCTGCACAGCGAAACCTTCTACACCATGTGCAGCGGTGGGCTGGGCTACGCCATGCCGGCTGCCGTGGGCGTGGCGCTGGCCAAGCCCGAACACAAGGTCATCGGCCTGCTGGGCGATGGCTCGGCGATGTACTCCATCCAGGCGCTGTGGAGCGCGGCGCAGCTGCGCCTGCCCATCACCTTCATCATCCTGAAGAACCGGCGCTATGCGGCGCTGCAGGAGTTTGCGCCGACCTTCGGCTTCGGGCCGGACGACAAGCTCGAAGGCACGGAGCTGCCGGACCTCGACTTTCTGGCACTGGCGCGCGGCCAGGGCTGCGATGCGGTGCAGGTGAGCGAGCCGGCGCAACTGCACCAGGTGCTGCGCGAGGCGCTGGCGCATCCCCGCCCCATCCTGGTGGAGGTGGATGTGGCCTGAGCAAGCCCCCTCTCGTTATCGCAGCAAGCCAACCCAACAGACCCGGATGACCGGGCACCCCAGTTTCCCGGAGACATGACCATGAAGCACCAGAACGCATCCCAGCATCCCTTCCTTCGCCGCCGCCTGGCGGGCGCCCTCGCCCTGGCGGCGCTTGCAGGCGCCGCCCTGCTGCCCGCGGGCGCATGGGCCCAGGCCTATCCCGCCAAGCCCATCAAGGTGGTGGTGAACTTCCCGGCGGGCGGTGCGGCCGACCAGATCGCGCGGGCGGTCACCGTGCCGCTGCAGGCGGCACTGGGCCAGCCCGTGGTGGTGGAGAACCGGGGCGGCGCGGGCGGCAACATCGGCGGCGAAGCGGTGGCCAAGTCGCCGGCCGACGGCTACACGCTGCTCATGAGCTCGGGCGGCATGGTCTCGGTGAACCCCCACATCTACCCCAAGATGCCGTTCGACCCGGTGAAAGACCTGGTGCCCGTGGCCGCAGCGGCGCGCGTGCTGGTGTTCCTGGAGGTGCGGCCCACGCTGCCAGTGAACACCATCCAGGAGTTTCTGGCCTACCTCAAGGCCAACCCGGGCAAGGTGAGCTTCGGCACGCCGGGCAACGGCAGCTCGCCCCACCTGGCGGCCGAGATGCTCAAGAGCCAGGCCAACGTGTTCGCGGTGCATGTGCCGTACCGCGGCGCGGCGCCTGCCATGCAGGACCTGCTGGGCGGGCAGGTGGATTTCATGTTCGACCCGGGCATCGGCCTGCAGCATGTGAAGGCCAACAAGCTGCGCCTCCTGGCCGTGGGCAGCGCCAAGCGCTCGCCGCTGTTCCCCGATGTGCCCACGCTGGACGAGGTGGGGTTGAAGGGCTTTGACGCCGATACCCTGTTCGGCTTCTATGCGCCGGCCGGCACGCCCGCCGAGGTGGTGACGAAACTCAACCGCGAGATCAACAAGATCCTGGCCACGGCCCCCGTGCAGGAGCGCATTGCCGCGCTGGGCGGCGAGCCCGCGCCCATGGCGCCCAAGGAGTTCCACGACCGAGCCATGAGCGACAGCAAGCGCTTTGGTGCATTGATCAAGGCGCGCAATATCACCGGAGACTGATCTTGCGCGGTGGTGGTGCGGTGGTGGCGCGGCCACGCACCGCCCCGGCCAAAGCCCGCACGGTGCAGTGCGAGATTGTCGGCAAACCGGGCCTGCCGGCCTATAGTCCCGCCCTTTGCAACCACACCCTGCGAGGTACCCCATGGCGCGCAAGCCCCAGATCATCCTGTCGTCCCTGGACGTCGACCGCATCGAAGCCCTGCTGGCCGCCATTCCGGCCAGCGTCTTCCCCGGCAAGGCCGATCTGCAGGCCGAGATCGACCGCGCCGACGTGGTGGCGCCCGAAGACATCCCGCCGCATGTGGTGACGATGAACTCCACGGTGCAGTTCGCCATCGAGGAGACGGGCAAGGAGTTCTGCCTGACGCTGGTCTACCCGCGCGACATGGACGGCAGTGCGGACCGCCTGTCGATCTTCGCGCCCGTGGGCAGCGCCCTGCTGGGCCTGGCGGTGGGCGATGCGCTGGTGTGGCCCGGCCCCGGCGGCAAGCCGATGACGGTGCGGGTGAAGGCCATCCTGTACCAACCTGAAGCGGCGGGCGAGCTGCACCGCTGAGCGGCGGCGCCACAGGCGACGGCCGCAAATTGCAACAGTGCTTTGCGACCAAGGGGGCGAGCGGCGACAATCGGGGCCCATGACAGCGCCCCCGCACCCGCCCGACGAACCGAACGCCCCGGCAACGGCGCTGGCGGCTGCGCCCCCTGAGTTCGACCCAGACTCCACCACCGCCTTCCAGCAGCGCATGGAGCGGGCCCCCGAATGGTTCTGCTCCTTCCTGGCCGGCAACATCCGCGAGAAGAGCCGCCTGAAGCGCGAGATGGCCACCATGAAGGGATCGGTGGCCTGGCTGATGAAGCAGCGCCGCCAGGGCAACTGGACTGCCGAGGAGCGTGATCAACTGCGCGACGTGATGCGCTCAGCCTCGTCGGTCAGCCCCTACCTGTTCATCTGGGTGATCCCCGGCTCGATGCTGCTGCTGCCCTTCATGGCCTGGTTCCTGGACAAGCAGCGCAAGCGGCGTGAGGGACTGCCACCGGTTTGAGCCATGTATGTGGGCCTTCTCTGGCCCCTCCGGCTTCTTTAGACAAGCGAACCGGGCACAACAGCTGCCCCGGCCAGGGCAGCAGTGCAAGGACCGCCCAGCTCAAGCCCAGTGGCTGCTGATCGCCACCAGCATGCCGGCCCCCACCAGCCCGGCCTGCCAGCGCAGTGCCATGGACCAGGTGGGCACGTGGCGCTCCACCCGCTGGTAGAGTTCGCGCCCGGCCATCAGCGACAGGGTGAAGGCCAGTACCATGCCCAGTGCGTTGACCACGGGAGACTCGGGGAACAGGTGGCCAACGACCGCGTTGACCAGCAGGCACACGGCGAAGTGCACGAGGAAGACCGAGTACGACATCTGGCCCAGCCGGACCAGCGGCGCCACGCCCTGCCACTGGCGCAGCCGCGCCGAGCGCAAGGCGACCACCAGCAGCACGGAAACCACCAGCGCCAGGGCGATGCGGCCGCGGTATTCCATGGCGAGGGCGATGCCGCCCAGCAGCACCATGAGCACCAGCCAGCCGATGGAGCGAGGGGATTTCACGGCCCAGTAGGCCATCATGCCCAGCCCGTACGAGCCGAAGAAGTACCAGCCCCACATGTCGAGCGAACTGTCGAGATTGAACACCCACAGCGAGGTGGCCGTGAGCGCCACCAGCAGGCTCTTACCGATCACGGGCCCGTTGAGGCGCGCCCAACCACCAGGCAGCGCCCGAACGGCGGCCCAGACGAGCACGCTGAGCACGAACAGCTGGAAGTCGATGGCCACGTACCAGACGCCGGCCGAGAGGGCACCCTCGCGCACGATGTCCTGCAGCAAGAGTGCGTTGGCCAGCAATTGCGCGAGCGTGGGCTCGTCGGGCACGGAGTGGTGGTCCATCCACGACCGCACCAGCGCCGACACCAGCACCGCCAGCAGCAGTGCCACCGCGTAAGGCACCACGAGCCGCACGAAGCGCTTGGTGATCACCGCCCCGGCACTGTCGAAGCGGGCCACGCCCTGCGGGGCCAGGCTGGCGGCCGCTAGGTAGCCACCCAGCACCAGGAACACCTGCACCGCCATGCGCCCATAGTCGTACAGCCAGGCCATCAGCCACGGCGCCAGCGGCGCGGCGATGTCGGACATCGGGCCGTAGAAGGCCAGGTGGTGGCAGACGATGGCGGCGCACGCCAGCCCCTTGACCATGTCGATCAGGGGAGTGCGGGAGGTGGCGGAAGGCATGGGTGGATGGAACGGTCGGCTGAATGACACTCCCGCCATTGCGGGCAAAACCTGCCTATTGTCGCCTGTTACAGAAATTTGCGCTGTCGCGCGTGCAATCGGCATGGCAGACGCTGCAAATGTCACTTCATTCTGAATTTTCAGTATTTACTGAAAATTCAATAAATCAAGCGCACAATTGGGCCCATGACCTATGTCAAACACCTCCCTCCTCTGAACCGCCAGTTCGTGGCCCACTTCGGTGAAATGGGCAGCCGCTGGGGCATCAACCGCACCGTGGGGCAGATGTATGCCCTGATCTTCCTGTCGCCGCGCCCGCTCAATGCGGACGAGATCGCCGAAACGCTGGAGTTCTCGCGCTCCAACGTCAGCATGGGGCTCAAGGAGCTGCAGGCCTGGCGCCTGGTGAAGCTGAGCCACCAGCCCGGCGACCGGCGCGAGTACTTCGAGGCGCCCAAGGACGTGTGGGAGATCTTCCGTGTGCTGGCCGAGGAGCGCCGCCGCCGCGAGATCGAGCCCACGCTGTCGATGCTGCGCATGGCCCTGCTCGAAGAGCCCGGCTCCGAGGAAGAGCGCCATGCGCAGCAGCGCATGCGCGACATGCACGAGCTGATCGACCGGCTCATGACCTGGTTCGACGATGTGCAGCGGCTCGCCCCCGAAACGGCGATGCAGCTGATGGGCATGGGCACGGCCGTCACCCGCGTGCTCGAATTCAAGGATCGGCTCACCGGCAAGAGCGGCAGTGGCGCGGCGGGCAAGGGGGGCTGAGCATGGACACCTTCACGCTGTCGCGCATCCAGTTCGGGGCGAACATCAGCTTTCACATCCTGTTTCCCACCATCACCATCGCGCTGTGCTGGTTCCTGGTGTTCTTCCGGCTGCGCCACGGGGCCACACGCGGCACGCCCGCCGCGCTGGGCTGGGAGCAGGCCTACTACTTCTGGACCAAGGTGTTCGCGCTGAGCTTTGCGCTGGGCGTGGTCTCGGGCATCACCATGAGTTTTCAGTTCGGCACCAACTGGCCGGGCTTCATGGAGCATGTGGGCAACATCGCCGGGCCGCTGCTGGGTTATGAGGTGCTCACAGCCTTCTTTCTGGAGGCGTCGTTCCTGGGCATCATGCTGTTCGGCCGGGGCCGCGTGTCCGACCGCGTGCACCTGGCGGCCACGCTGATGGTGGCCTTTGGCACCACGCTCTCGGCCTTCTGGATCCTGAGCCTCAATTCATGGATGCAGACGCCTGCGGGCTACGAGATCATCGACGGCAAGTTCCATGCGGTGGACTGGCTGGCCATCGTGTTCAACCCCTCCTTCCCCTACCGGCTGGGCCACAAGCTGCTGGCGTCGGCCCTCACGGCGGGCTTCCTGATCGCGGGGGTGAGTGCCTGGCAACTGCTCAAGGGCACGGCCACCGATGGCACACGCAAGGCACTGCGCACGGCCATCACGGCAGTGGCCATCGTGATTCCGCTGCAGATCTTCATGGGCGATCTGCATGGGCTGAACACGCTGGAACACCAGCCCGCCAAGATCGCCGCCATCGAAGGCATCTGGCACACCGAGAAGGGCGCGCCGCTCACGCTGTTCGGCCTGCCCAACGAGAAGGAAGGCCGCACGGACCACGCCATCCAGATCCCCAAGGCCGCCAGCCTGATCCTCGCGCACGACATCGATGCCGAGCTCAAGGGGCTCAATGAATTTCCAGGCGCGCACCCGCCCGTGGCGCCGGTGTTCTGGGGCTTTCGCGTGATGGTGGGCATGGGCATGCTGATGCTGGCCGTGGCCTGGTGGGGCGCGTTCGTGCTGGTCCGCCGCCGGGGCCAGGACCTGGCCACGCTGCCGCGCCTGCTGCTGTTCACCCTGGTGGGCATGACGTTCTCGGGCTGGGTGGCCACGCTGGCCGGCTGGTACGTGACGGAGATCGGCCGCCAGCCCTTTCTGGTCTATGGCCTGTTCCGCACGGCGGACGCCGTGGCCCAGCACCCGCCCGGCATGGTGGCCGGCACGCTGGTGGCCTACCTCACTGTGTACGTGCTGCTGCTGGTGGCCTACATCGGCGTGATCAAGTACATGGCCGAGCACTCGACCATGCCCACCGCGGCCGTGGCGCCCCCTGCACCGCAAGCCATCTGAGGAGCAACACCATGGACATGACCTGGGCCACGGCCCTTCCGCTGATCTTCATGGCCGTCATGGGGCTGGCACTGCTGGCCTACGTGGTGCTGGACGGCTACGACCTGGGCGTGGGCATTCTGCTGCCCTTGGCCTCCGATGCCGAAAAGGACGTGATGGTCGCCAGCATCGGCCCCTTCTGGGACGCCAACGAGACCTGGCTGGTGCTGGGCGTGGGCGTGCTGCTGATCTGCTTTCCCAAGGCCCACGGCATGGTGCTGTCGGCCCTGTACCTGCCGGTGGCGGTGATGCTGGTGGGGCTGATCCTGCGCGGCGTGGCCTTCGACTTCCGCGTGAAGGCGCGCGACTCGCACAAGGCCACCTGGAACCGCCTGTTCGCAGCCGGCTCGCTGGTCACCACGCTGGCCCAGGGCTGGATGCTGGGCGCCTACATCACCGGCTTGCAGAACGACACCTGGGGCCTGCTGTTCGCACTGGGCATTGCACTCACGCTGCCGGCGGCCTACGCCATGCTGGGCGTGGGCTGGCTCATCATGAAGACCGAAGGCGACCTGCAGCACAAGGCCCTGGCCTGGGGCCGCAAGGTGCTGTGGCCCATGGGCGCGGCGCTGGCCGGCATCTCGCTGGCCACGCCGCTGGTGAGCCACACGGTGTTTGCCAAGTGGTTCGTGCTGCCCGAGCTGTTCGCGCTGCTGCCCATACCGCTGGCCTGCGTGGGCGCGTTCTTCGCCATCCGCCATGTGCTGCACACGCCGCGCGTGGTGCAGGCCGGCTACGGCTGGATCGTGTTCGTGGCCACGGTGGTGGTCTTCGTGCTGGCCTTCTTCGGGCTGGCCTACAGCATCTACCCGTTCATCGTGATCGACCGCCTCACGGTGTGGGAGGCGGCCAGCGCCACTGAGTCGCTGGTGGTGATCGGGATCGGTGTGGCGATCACGCTGCCGGTGATCATCGTCTACACGGTCTTCATGTACCGGGTGTTCTGGGGCAAGGCGCGGGAGCTGACGTACGGGCTGTGAGCGCCCATTCACGCCTCAATACCTGAGGCTGCCCTCGGCATCCACGATGGCCAGCTCCACATAGGTCGAGCCATTGTGGTTCTTGGGCGAGTACTTCACGTTGAAGCGCCCGAACGAGATTTCGCCGGCCTCTTCCATGGCGCGGGTGAAGGATTCGGTGCTCAGGTTGCGCCCGGCGCGGCGCAGGCCCTCGACCAGCAGGCGTGCATGCACGAAGCCCTCGAACTGCGAAGCCGAAGGCTGAGCGCCCGGCGACTTGGCACGCAGCAACCCCAGGTACTCGGCCACCACCGGCACGGTGGTACTGCGCAGCGAGGGCATGATCTGCGCGAGGATGATGCCGCGCGCCTTCTCCTTGAGCTCGCGCTGGATCACGTCCATGCTGGCAACCGAAAAGCCGTAGTACGTGGGCCGCGCCGAGGTGGCTTGCACGCCCTTGATGTAGTGGGTGAACGTGGTGCCCGCCGTGGCCACGATCACGGCCTGCGGCTGGACCTTTTCGGTGGCCTGGCCGGCAGCGGCAAAATCGGGCTGCTTCGGATCGACCTTGATCTCGGCGACGAAGGGGAGCTTTTCCTGCGCGGAGGCCTTCTTGAGTTCGGCCAGCAAGGTCTTGCCCAGTCCGTCGTCCTGGTAGAACACGGCCACCCGGTCCATGCCCTGCTGGCGCAGTTGCGAGACGATCTTCTGCGCCTCGCTGGCATAGCCTGCGCGCACGTGGAACACATGGGGGTTGAAGTTCTCGCGGAACACCGAGGCACCGGTGACGGGGCCGAACAGCAGGGTGCGGTGCTCCTGGATCAGCGGCAGGATGGCGGCCGTCTGCGCGGTGCCGGTGCTGTTGTAGACCATGAAGACCTTGTCGGTCTCGAGCAGCTTGCGCGTGTTCTCCACCGCCTTTTGCGCGTCGAAGGCATCGTCGAGCGTGGTGTAGCGGATCATGCGGCCGTGCACGCCGCCCTGGGCATTGACGGCATCGAACAGCAGGCGCGAACCCTCGCCATACTGCGCGGTCTGGGGGCCGAGCGGGCCCGAGAGCACAGCCGAGGCGCCGAGCCGTATCTCGTCCGGCGTCACGCCCTCATTGCGGGCATGGCACAGCCCGGCCGCCCCCAGCGCGGCCAGCAACACAAGTATCCGAAGCATGTCGTCCCCCAGCTTGCCAATGATGATCGACCAGGCCCAGTGCCCTGCGGTCCATTTGGTTATTGATCATCATTATCTGCAGGCCCTGGTGCCGGGCCGTAGGGGTTAGCCCTGTCCTGGAGGCGGGCAGCCAGGGCTGGCTCTGGCTACGCACCTCGGGATCAGAGGGCCAGGCGAGCGCGGGCGGCCTGGTATTCGCTGCGCAGGCGAGCCACGAGCTCGGCGGTGCTGGTCACGGCGTCGATGGCGCCGATGCCCTGGCCGCAGCCCCAGATGTCCTTCCAGGCCTTCTTGGCGTCGCCGCCGAAGTTCATCTTGCTCGGGTCGGATTCGGGCAGGTTGTCCGGGTCCATGCCGGCGGCGCGGATCGAGGGCGCCAGGTAGTTGCCGTGCACGCCGGTGAAGAGGTTGCTGTAAACGATGTCGTCGGAGCTGCCGGCAACGATGGCCTGCTTGTACTCGTCGCTCGCGCGCGCTTCGTGCGTGGCGATGAAGGCCGAGCCGATGTAGCCGAAGTCGGCGCCCATGGCCTGTGCGGCCAGCACCGCATCGCCGCTGGCGATGGCGCCGCTGAGCGCGATGGGGCCGTCGAACCACTGGCGGATTTCCTGAATCAGGGCGAACGGGCTCTTCACGCCCGCATGGCCGCCGGCACCGGCGGCCACGGCGATCAGGCCGTCGGCGCCCTTCTCGATGGCCTTGTGCGCGAACTTGTTGTTGATGATGTCGTGCAGCACGATGCCGCCCCAGGCATGCACCGCCTGGTTCACGTCCTCGCGCGCGCCCAGGCTGGTGATGATGATCGGCACCTTGTACTTGGCGCAGACCTGCATGTCGTGCTCCAGCCGGTCATTGCTCTTGTGCACGATCTGGTTGATGGCGAAGGGCGCGGCCGGCCTGTCGGGGTTGGCCTTGTTGTAGGCCGCCAGCGTCTCGGTGATCTCGGCCAGCCATTCGTCGAGCAGCTCGGCGGGGCGCGCGTTGAGCGACGGCATGGAACCCACCACGCCGGCCTTGCACTGCTCGATCACGAGCTTGGGGTTGCTGATGATGAACAGCGGCGAGCCGATGACGGGCAGGGACAGGTTCTGCAATGCGGGGGGCAGCTTGGACATGGCGGGTTCGTTCCAGGTTGAAGGATGGATGAATGGATCAGATTCTTGAGGGGCGCAGGACCCACGCGCACAGCGCGCCGGCCCCCGCTTGTCTCCCCCGTGCGCTCAGAAGGAATCGAGCGCCAGCTCCGTCACGCTGTCGGCGCCTTCGACGATGCTGTCGCGCAGGCCCGGTGCCTTGACCAGGATGTGCTCGGCATAGAACTGCGCCGTGGTGATTTTTGCCTGCATGAAGGCGGCATCCTGTCCCTTGTGCAACAGCTCCTGGGCCACCAGCAGGCTGCGGGCCAGCTGCCAGCCGGCCACCAGGTTGCCCGCCAGCATGAGGTAGGGCACGCTGCCGGCGAACACGGCGTTGGGCGAGGTCTTGGTACCACCGGCGACGAAGTCCACCACGTCGAGGAAGGCTTGGCGTGCAGCCGTGAGGCGGCGCGCCACGGCCTTGGCGGCAGGGGTGCCGTTGGCCAGCAGTTCGGCTTCGGTCTTCTCGATCTGCGCGGCGATGCCCTTGGCGGTCTGGCCGCCGTCGCGCGCGGTCTTGCGGCCCACGAGGTCGTTGGCCTGGATGGCCGTGGTGCCTTCGTAGATGGTCAGGATCTTGGCGTCGCGGTAGTACTGGGCGGCACCGGTTTCCTCGATGAAGCCCATGCCGCCGTGCACCTGCACCCCGAGGCTGGTGACTTCCAGGCTCATCTCGGTGCTGTAGCCCTTGACCAGCGGCACCATGAATTCGTAGAACGCGGCATTCTGCTTGCGCGCATCGGCATCGGGGTGGTGGTGCGCAGCGTCGTAGGCGGCAGCGGCCACGGTGGCCATGGCGCGGCAGCCCTCGGTGTAGGCGCGCATGGTCATGAGCATGCGGCGCACATCGGGGTGGTGGATGATGGGCGCGCTGGCGGCAATGGAGCCGTCCACGGGGCGGCTTTGCACACGGTCTTTCGCATAGCCCACGGCCTTCTGGTAGGCACGCTCGGCAATCGCGATGCCCTGCACGCCCACGGCGTAGCGTGCGGCGTTCATCATGATGAACATGTATTCGAGGCCCCGGTTCTCCTGGCCCACGAGGTAGCCCACGGCACCGCCATGGTCGCCGAACTGCAGCACGGCCGTGGGGCTGGCCTTTATACCGAGCTTGTGCTCGATGCTCACGCAGTGCGCGTCGTTGCGCGCGCCCAGGCTGCCGTCGGCGTTGACCATGAACTTGGGCACGACGAACAGGCTGATGCCCTTGACGCCCTCGGGCGCGCCCTGCACACGGGCCAGCACCAAGTGCACGATGTTGGCGGCCATGTCGTGCTCGCCATAGGTGATGAAGATCTTGGTGCCGAAGACCTTGTAGCTGCCGTCCGGCTCGGGCTCGGCACGCGTGCGCACCAGGGCCAGGTCGGAGCCGGCCTGGGGCTCGGTGAGGTTCATGGTGCCGGTCCACTCGCCGGTCACCAGCTTCTCGAGGTAGGTGGCCTTGAGCTCGTCGCTGCCGGCCGTGAGAAGCGCCTCGATGGCACCGTCGGTCAGCAGCGGGCACAGCGCGAAGCTCATGTTGGCGCTGTTGCACATCTCGATGCAGGCGGCGCCGATGGTCTTGGGCAGGCCCTGGCCACCAAAGTCGGCCGGGTGCTGCAGGCCCTGCCAGCCGCCCTCGCCATACTGGCGAAAGGCGTCCTTGAAGCCCGGGGTGGTGGTGACCACGCCGTCTTTCCAGCTCGACGGGTTCTTGTCACCCTCGAAGTTCAGCGGAGCCAGCACGCCCTCGTTGAACTTGGCGCACTCTTCGAGCACGGCCTGGGCGGTGTCGAGGCCCGCGTCTTCGAAGCCGGGAATCTGTGCGATCTGTTCAATGTTGGCCAGGTGCTCGATGTCGAACAGCATGTCCTTGACGGGGGCGGTGTAGCTCATGGATGTCTCCGAGATAGCGAAAAATTCTCAAAAAAAAGGCACCGCGAGCGATGCCTTTCAGTGCCTGGGCCGCAGGGAACGCAGCCTCAGAACACGTGTTTACAAGGCCTTGACCAGCTCCGGCACAGCGGTAAACAAGTCCGCCTCCAGCCCATAGTCCGCCACGCTGAAGATCGGCGCCTCGGCATCCTTGTTGATCGCCACGATCACCTTGGAGTCCTTCATCCCGGCCAGATGCTGGATGGCCCCCGAGATACCCGCAGCGATGTACAGCTGCGGCGCCACGATCTTGCCGGTCTGGCCCACTTGCCAGTCGTTCGGTGCATAGCCCGCATCCACCGCAGCGCGGCTGGCGCCCAGGGCGGCGCCGAGCTTGTCGGCCAGCGGGGTCATCACTTCGTCGAACTTTTCCTTGCTGCCCAGAGCCCGGCCACCGGAGACGATGATCTTGGCGGCGGTCAGCTCGGGGCGGTCGCTCTTGGCGATCTCGCTGCCCACGAAGGTGCTCTTGCCCGTATCCGCCGTGGCGGCGGAGGTTTCGGTGGATGCACTTCCACCGGTGGCGGCTGCAGGGTCGAACCCCGTTGTGCGCACGGTGATGACCTTGGTGGCGTCGCTGCTCTGCACGGTGGCAATCGCGTTGCCCGCGTAGATGGGGCGCTCGAAGGTGTCGGGGGAGATCACCTTGGTGATGTCGCTGATCTGGGCCACATCGAGCTTGGCGGCCACGCGGGGGGCCACGTTCTTGCCGCTGGCGGTGGCGGGGAACAGGATGTGGCTGTAGTTGGCAGCAATGGCCAGCACCTGGGCAGCCACGTTCTCGGCCAGGCCGTGTTCCAGGCCGGGGGCATCGGCATGGATGACCTTGGCAACACCGGCGATCTGGCCGGCGGCCGTTGCTGCAGATCCGGCATTGTGGCCGGCGATCAGCACGTGCACGTCGCCGCCGCAGGCAATGGCGGCGGTCACGGTGTTCAGGGTGGCGCCCT
>Ga0308157_10004425_pt1 | contig 18681 bp, 17 predicted proteins | sample PhyBR1_FD_201035 | JGI IMG/M metagenome (GOLD analysis project Ga0308157, IMG submission 201035) | Phyllosphere microbial communities from UC Gill Tract Community Farm, Albany, California, United States - DLSLB.R1 | ecosystem: Host-associated > Plants > Phyllosphere > Unclassified | place: USA...
TGGTACGCGTTTCGCGGCGCTGCAGCAAACAATTGGATGAGGCAAGCAAGTCCAGCGCCATGACATGCGTGGAGGCGGTTTCCGGTAATAGCAATGCGCGCTGCGCACATGGCCAATCGAGCCTGGATTGTGGTCGCAAGCGTTCGCGAAGGTGCTCGTACGACGGCGCGCCTGCCGGGAAATATTGCGCACCTTATTCAATTCATGATGATTGGATCTGTCACGATGAATAACTTCGACCCTGCTGCAACTGTCGGCGAACACGACAAGCATCTATCGCAAGCCGCTGCCGGCGAACTCGGTTCACTGCTGAAAAAGGGCAGTGCGCAATCGTCCGCCAGATACTGGCTGCCGTTCTTCATCAATCTGCTCAAGGTGTCCGATATCGTCGTCCTGCTGTTCGCGGGCTTCGGCGGCTTCTTCGTGCGGTTCGGCCTGGACGCCAAGCTGTCCACGGCAGGTCACCTGTTCATCTATCTGAGCACGCTCGTCATCATCGTGTCGCTGCATTGCGCACAGGCCTACCGCGAGCGCGAAATCCTGTCGCTGAACTCCCTTCTGAGTACGCTCGGCCTGGGCTTCTTTGGTGGCTTGTCCCTGATCACGATCGTGGGCTACCTGTCCGGCACCTTGTCTGGCTACTCGCGCGTCTGGGTCGCGACCAGTGCCTGCGCCTGGTTCGTTCTGCTGCTGGCGAACCGTCTCATCCTCACCCGCATGATTTACCGTGCGCGCATGGCGAACATGCTCGACGAATCGATCATCATCGTCGGTGCCAACGAGCGCGCCGAACTGATCGTCAACGCGATCAAGCGCAGCGGCCATGCGAACATCCGCGTGCTGGGCGTATTCGACGACCGCGTCGAGCGTGGCATTCCATCGACGCTGCGCCAGCACATGCTCGGCTCCACCTGCACGATGCTCGATTACATCCGCGCCAATCCTGTCGACCGTGTCGTGGTAGCGCTACCCTGGCTGGCGACGGAACGGGTCGAAGCCTTGCTCACGAAGCTGCGCACGGTCCCGGTCAGGATCGACCTGGTGCCGAACAACGTCGTCTGGCAATTCCCGTCCATTAATATGGAACGCCTTGCGGGTGTACCGGTGCTGACCATTGCCAACAGCCGTGTCGGCGAGCAGATGGGCCGCCTGAAGCGGGCCGAAGATCTTGTGATTTCCAGCATCCTGCTTGCGCTGGTCAGCCCGGTGCTGGCCATCATTGCCCTTGCGATCAAGCTCGATAGCCCGGGGCCGGTGATTTTCAAGCAGCGCCGCCATGGCTTCAATAATCAGGAATTCGAAGTCTGGAAGTTCCGTTCGATGAAGGTGGACGACTGCGCCAGCGGGGAAGTCAAGCAGGCGACGCGCTTCGACAGCCGGGTCACCCGCGTTGGTGGCTTCCTGCGCCGCAGCAGCCTGGATGAATTGCCACAGCTCTTCAACGTGCTGTTCGGCCATATGTCGATCGTCGGCCCGCGGCCCCATGCGATCAAGCACAACCTGGAATTCGGCGCCATCATTTCCGAATATTACGCCCGCCACAACGTCAAGCCCGGCATTACCGGCTGGGCGCAGGTGAACGGGTTCCGTGGCGAGACCGATACGCTGGACAAGATGCAGCGCCGCGTCGAGCACGATCTGCACTACATCGAGCACTGGTCGCTGATGCTGGACATGAAGATTCTGGTCATGACGGCATTCTCGGTCTGGTTCCACAAGACCGCGTACTGACACCCGGGCAGTGCGCTGCCCGGCGACTGTCCGACACACCGATTCGAGCATCCGTAACGAACGCGTGTTTGCGAGGCGATGTAGTAGAATTGCAACTTATCCTGATTAAAAGACATGTTTGCCAAAGGCTCATGCTGTCTTTACTGCGCTGAGTAAAAGGTGCACGGCGAAGTGCATGACGTGCATGTGTTGCAGGCGAGCGGGAAGAAGCGTGGATAAACATTATTTGGGATGGGATTCTTCTTGTACTTACTGCGAACCTGCGAACGTCCTGTTGGCGCCATTGCTGCACGGTCAGTGAACCGGCTGCCGGTTGCCATGCCGTGGCTGAAGCTGACTGCGGCGGCGTGCGTGGCGCTGGTGGGTTCCTTGTCCAGCACGCCCGCAGTGTCCGGGACGATTCAGCCATTTGTCAGCGCAGGCGTCGAACACGACGACAACCTGTTCCGCGCGTCCGAGAACGAGGCCGCGCGTGCCGACACCTACCGCAGTGCCGGTGGCGGCCTGCGCTTCGAGCGCCCCGTCAGTCGTCAGTTGCTCACGGCGTTTGCTGATTTTTCGTCGGTGAAGTTCGATCGCAACAGCCAGCTGGATTATCTGCGCAAGGATATCCGCGGTGACTGGCACTGGTTCGTCGCATCGCGTTTCGATGGCCATATCGGCGGCTATTACCGGCAGGAGCTGGCGTCGTTCGCGGATTTCGATGTCATTCAGCGCAATCTGCGGGTGAGCAAGAAGCGGTATGCGGACGGACGCTGGCGGTTCCACCCGAGCTGGCAAGTGCGCGGCGAGGTGTCGAAAGAAGAATACGCCTACGAACTGGCATCGCAGCGCGCCAGCGACCGGACCGAGGATTCTTGGGTTGCAGGGTTCGACTATCTGGCACGCAGTGGCAGCACCGCAGGTTTCCAGCTGCGCCGGCTGGAGGGCAAGTATCCCAACTGGCGCACGGCAGGCAACACGGGCATGCTGATCAATGGCTATGACCAGGACGAAGCGAAACTCAATGTCCTGTGGCTGGCAACGGGGAGCACGCAACTGCTGTTTCTCGGCGGCTGGGTGCAGCGCAAGCAGATGGGGCAGTCGACGCGCGACGACAGCGGCACGAATGCGCGGCTGATCGTGAACTACGCGCCGGCGGGGCGCATGAAGGTCACCGGCCAGGCATGGCGTGAATTTGCCGCGATCGACGGCGCGCTGATCGGCAGTGCCCTGGCGAACGGTGCCAGCGCTCAGGTGACGTGGGAGTTCTCGGCAAAAATCCAGGGCGAAGTGGACGTGCGGAAAGAAGAGCGCGAATTCAAGCCGTTCGGCGGGGCAGCGCAGCCCGTTGTCGCCGCTGATCTGGCCAGCGACAGCCGCGATACGCGGTCGGTAGGCCTCGTATACAAGCCGCTGCGTAACATCACGATCAAGGCGCGGGCATTCCAGGAGCAGCGCTCGGGAAGTCTCGCCGCAGGAACCAATAGCTACAAAGCAAATGGCGCATCCATCAACGCCACGTTGCAATTTAACTGAAACATGGCAATGAACGGGCCTCATCGTCGTGGAGGGTTGTCACAGCCCTCAACGAATGATCTGAATTGCACTATCGACACTTTGCGAATGGAATGAACTTAACATGAAACAAATCTTGCTTGGTATCTTCGCCGTCTTGCTGGCATGGAGCATGGGAAGCGCGCACGCCGAAGAGCTGGTGCTCGGCGGCGGGGACGTCGTCAAGATCTCGGTATTCGGCAACCCCGATCTGGCCGTGGAGACACGCGTCAGTGAATCGGGTTTCATCACCATGCCACTGGTCGGCCAGGTTGCCGTTGCCGGTCTGTCGAGCGCCGCAGCTGAAGCGAAAATTGCCAGCATGCTCGAGCGCGGTAATTTCGTGAAAAAGCCGCAGGTCAATCTCTTGATCACGGCGCTGACCAGCCAGCAGGTGTCGGTGCTGGGTCAGGTCAAGAAGGCAGGGCGCTATGCGATCGACGGTCGCCGCAGCGTGCTGGACATGCTGGCGCTGGCCGGCGGAATCGACACGAACGGCGGCGATATCGTCACTGTCGTGCGTACACGCAATGGCAAGGTCACGAAGGACGCGCTGGATACGGCCGAAGTGATGCGCACCGCCGACATGGCGGGCAACTACGATCTGCAGGGTGGCGACGTCATCTTCGTCGAGCGCGCGCCGCGTTTCTATATCTACGGTGAAGTGCAGCGGCCGGGCATGCTGCGCCTGGAGCGTCAGATGACGGTGTTGCAGGGCCTGTCGGCCGGCGGTGGCCTCACGGCGCGCGGTACCGAGCGCGGCCTGCGCGTCAAGCGCCGCGACGCGAGCGGCAAGATGCAGATCATCAGTGTGAAGGGCGACGATCTGCTCCAGCCCGATGACGTCGTGTACGTCAAGGAAAGCCTGTTCTGATTATGCGCCGTTGCCCTGTCCAGCGAGCGCCGCACATGCGCGCGCCATTGCACTTTATTGAAAGCCAACCATGAACCCAAGCCTGTTGTTACTCGCCTTGCGCGCACGCTACAAGATCGTGCTGCTCGCGCTCGGCGTGACGGTGCTCGCTGCCGTCGTCTTCAGCATGATGCAGCCTAAAAAATACGTCGCCACCGTGTCGATGGTCGTCAACTACAAGGGCGTCGATCCGGTCACCGGCCTGAGCGCACCAGCCCAGCTGATGCCCGGCTATATCGCGACCCAGGTCGACATCATCAAGAGCAAGAGCGTGGCGCTGAAGGTCGTCGACGACCTGGGGCTGGCCAATGCGCCGGACGCGCAGGCGCGTTTCCAGAATGCCACCGGTGGCAATGGCGGCACACTGCGTGAGTGGCTGGCCGATTCGCTGCGCGGGAATGTGGACGTGGTGCCGGCGCGCGAAAGCAGCGTGCTGACGATTAACTTCCGTGGCTCCGACCCGCAATTCGTGTCGAAGGCGGCCAATGCGTTCGCCAACGCCTATCTCGACGTCAGTGTCCAGCTCAAGACCGATCCGGTGCAGCGTGCCAGCAGCTACATCACGGCCCAGATCAAGACCCTGCGCAACCGTTACGAGCTGGCGCAATCGCGCCTGTCGAAGTACCAGAAGGACAACAACATCTACAGCGCGGACAACCGTCTGGACGTCGAAACGGCGCGCCTGAACGAATTGTCGAGCCAGCTGGTGGTCGTGCAGAGCCAGAGCATGGACGCTGCTTCGCGCCGCAGCCAGGCCCAGGGCAACTCCGGCACCTCGCCCGATGTGATGAACAATCCTGTGGTGCAGACCCTGCAAACGAGCCTGTCGCTGGCCGAAGCCAAGTTTGCCGACATCTCGCAGCGTCTGGCGTCCAACCATCCGCAGTACAAGGCAGCCGAGTCCGAAGTGGCCAAGCTGCGCTCGAACCTGGAACAGCAGAAGCGCATGTCGTCCAGCAGCGTGGTGGCTTCGGCCGACATCAGCGAGCGCCGCGAAGGCGAGCTGCGCGCCGCCGTGGCAGCGCAAAAGGACCGCGTGCAATCCCTGAACGGCGCCCGCGACGAATTCAACCTGCTGACCAATGAGGCGGACAACGCCCGCCGTGCCTACGAATCGGCCAGCCAGCGCCTGAACACGATCAGCCTGGAAGGCGAGTCCAAGCAGGCCGATATCGCCGTGCTGAGCGAGGCCACGCCACCCCTGCAGCCGGCCGGTCCGCGCGTCTCTCTGAACATCGTGCTGGCAATCATTGCCGGGACGATCCTGGGCCTGGGCGCCGTCCTGGTCCTGGAACTGCTGGACCAGCGCATCCGTTCGGCCTCGCACCTGACCGACGCATTCGGCCTGCCGATGCTGGGTGTGATCCAGCAGCCCCGCGTGGCATCCAGAACCAACAAGTCCTTTCCCAAGTCGCCTGGCACCAAGGGTGCGGGCAACATGACGCGGCCGACCTAAATGGCGCATCAGCATATTGACCAGCATGGAGCGTCAACGATGAATTCCACTTCCCCGGCCGTCGCCTTGACGGACAACGCCGCCCGCACCGGGTCGGACGACTCGATCGGCGCCATCCTGATCCGCAACGGCCGCCTGTCGGTCGCCGATGCGGACAAGGTGATGCGCTTCTCGAACGAACGCAAACTGCGCTTTGGCGACGCCGCTGTCGAGATGGGCATCCTGACCGATGCTGACATCGAGCTGGCCTTGTCGCGCCAGTACGATTACCCGTACCTGCTGGCCGGCCAGAGCGCCATCAGCGACGAAGTCGTCGCCGCCTACGAACCGTTCACTGCGCGCGTCGAATCGCTGCGCGCGCTGCGCAACCAGTTGCTGTGGCGCTGGTTCGAAACGGGCGACGAGCGCCGCGCACTGGCCATCACCAGTGCCGAATCGGGCGACGGTCGCAGCTTCCTGGCCGCCAACCTGGCCGTCGTGTTTTCGCAGCAGCACCAGCGCACCTTGCTGATCGATGCCGACCTGCGCGCGCCGCGCCAGCACCAGCTGTTCGGCCTCGAAAACCGTGCCGGCCTGTCGGGCGTGCTGGCCGGGCGCAGCGGGCACGAGGCGATACAGCGCGTACCGGCGCTGGTCGACCTGTCGGTCCTGACTGCCGGCGCACTGCCGCCGAACCCGTCCGAGCTGCTTGGCTCGCCGGCGTTTGGCAAGCTGCTGCGCGAACTGGGCGCCGATTACGACGTGATCCTGATCGATACCCCGGCCGGCGCTGAATATGCCGATGCCCAGGTGGTCGCAAGCCGCGCCGGCGCCGCCGTCATGGTGGCGCACAAGAACCATAGCCACTTCAAGAAAATGCGCGATCTGGTGGACCTGCTGTCCGACGCGCGCGTGCATCTGGTGGGAACGGTACTCAACGAGTACTGATCGATGATGATGACGACCAGCCGCCTGCTGAACCGCCGCCTGCGCCCGCTGGCATTGATGCATCCCGTGTCGGGCTGCGCCGTGACGGGCATGGTGCAAGGTTGAGCGTGCGTATCGCGTACCTCATCCTCGCGCATGACCAGCCGGCGCATCTGCAGCGCCTGGTTGCGCGCCTGTCCGCGCCCGGCGCAGCGTTCTTTGTCCACATCGATGCCAAAGCGGATCTGAACGCGTTTGCCGGACTCGCGCAGGCTGTCACGTTCTGCAAGCGGCGCGTGAACGGCGCGTGGGGCGATATCTCGCTCGTGAAGGCGACGCTGGAACTGATGAAGGTCGCGACGGCGGAGGCAGGGCGCTTCGACCGTTACGTTTTGCTGAGCGGCGCCTGCTATCCGCTGCAGACGCCGGCGTATATCGAAGCGTTTCTCGCAGATCATCGCGAGACGGAGTTCATCGAGACATTTGCACTACCCGATACGACCTACGGGAAGACGCTGGAACGCATCAGCCGCGTGTCGATCCGCAAGAGCAAGCCACTGGGGCGCTATCGCTGGCCGCTGCAGCATTTCCTGAATCGGGTGCTGCCCCCACGCGACTACCGCAAGGTGTTGACGGGCGACCTGGTGACCGGGTCGCAGTGGTGGTGCCTGACCGACGCCGCCGTGCGGTATGTGCTGGACGTGACGGCGCGCGCGCCGCAGGTGTACCGCTACTGCAAGCTGGTCGACTGTCCCGATGAATTCTATTTCCAGTACATCCTGTGGAATTCGCGGTTCCAGTCAAACATCAGCCACAGCCTGACGTTCACCCGGTGGACTCCCGGCAAGACGGGTCCTGACATGCTCGACGCGGGTTATTTGCCGCAGTTCCAGGAGCCGGTGGTGCGCGCGTCGGCTTTCAAGAACAGCCCCGGCGAGCGGCGCGAAGTGCTGTTTGCGCGCAAGTTTTCCGCCGCATCAGCGCCTCTGCTCGACACGATCGACGCCCTGGCGGCGCAGCGCCAGCCCTACATGCCTGGCGACGAAGAATCAGCTTTAACAAAGGTACAGAATGGCCCGAATTGATATTTTGCTGCCGGTGAAAAACGGCAAGGACTACCTGGCGGAAGCCATCGACAGTGTCATTGCGCAGACCTACACCGACTGGCGCCTGCTGGTGCTCGATCACGGGTCGACCGACGGCAGCGTCGAAATGGCCCAGGCCTACCATGCGCGCGATCCGCGGATCGAAGTGCATTCGTTCCCGCAGGCGAAAGGCTTGTCCGGCCTGCTCAACTGCGGCATCGACATCGCCGACTGCGAATTCATCATGCGCCACGACGCCGATGATATCTGCCTGCCGGACCGGATGGCGCTGACGCTGGCCGCGTTCGAGGCGCAGCCGGAATGCATCGTCGTCAGTGGCCAGGCCGACGTCATCGACGCCGCCGGTAACAAGCTCGAGGATCTTCGCCTGCCGGTCGGCACGGCCCGCATCGGTGCGGCCAGCCTGTTCCGCAATCCGGTATCGCATCCGGCCTCGACACTGCGGTTTGACCCGGTCCAGAAGATGGGCGTACGCTATGGCATCGACATCCTGAAAATCCTGCCCGAGAACGAGCGCATCGACGTGCCGTCGCTGGCGGAAGACTATTTCCTGTTCGGCCAGCTCGCGATCCTGGGCAAGGTGACGAACCTGCCGCAGAAACTGCTGAAGTACCGCTGGCACGGCAAGAACGTCAGCATCACCAGCTTCACCGAACAGATGGAAGTTTCGCTGGCGATTTCGCGTTCGCTGACGCGCTCGTTCTGCACGATGCACGACTTGCCATGGTTCGATCCGGCGCCGTTCTGCAATCACGGCGGCATCCTGATGGATGTCGGCGGCAAGCGCAACTTCGACGCGGAATTCGAGGTCATGGCGCGCAGCGTGCGCAAGGTGTTTGGCGCATCGCCCGAAATCGAGCGCGAACTGCGCTATCGCAAGGCGATCTCGACCCGTAACTGGGCGTCGCTGCTGTGGCGCTACAACCGCTTCCGTTCCGGCGACGTTACCGAAACGGGCGAGTGGCACGCCGTGCGTGGCTGGCTCGTGCGTCGGTATCCTGGCAAGCGCCGCATCCGCGTCGCGCCTCAACTGGTCTAGTGGTAACAGGGAATGTTGAACCGATCAGTACGCATGCTTGACTGGCTGAGGCAGCCCTTCGGCGTCCCGACCTGGACCATCCTGGCCCTGGTCGTTCTCAGCCTGGCCGTCGGCGCCGTGATTCCCATGTTTGGCGACAGCATGGGCTATCAGTTCGGCCGTCTTGCGGCCCTGCCTGCCTTGCTGCTGCTGGGTGTGCTGCTGATCTACGATTACAAGAAACTGGTGCTGCTGATCCTGCTGTTCCGGTCCGTCGGCGACATGGTGCTCGAATCGACGCAGTTCGGCATCGGCAGCGTTCGCATGGGCATCGGCGGCCTGATCAACCTGTTCGTCATCATCATCGCCTGCATGATGGTGATGGAAAAGCCGCGCGAGTTTCCCGGCAAACTGGCCCGCTACTGGCTGCCGTTCCTCATGATGATGAGCGTGGGCCTGGTGCTGTCGTATGAAAAGACGAATGCACTCAAAATGTATCTGGGCATGCTGTCGAATTTCGCGATCTTCATCATCGCGATCTATATGGTCCGTTCGAACGACGACTTCAACAAGGCGATTCGCCTGGTGCTGTATTCGTCGCTGCTGCCCACGCTGTATGCCCTTGTCGATATCGGGCTGCACATGCGCGACGGGAGCTTCCGCCTGCAGTCGACGTTCTCCCATCCGAACGTGCTGGCTTTCTACCTGACCCTGGTGCTGGTGCTGGGCCTGTACATGCTCAAGAGTCCGCTGTACAACATCACGCCCCGTGCCCGCGTGGCCGTCTGCATCTACATGCCGGTGCTGATGCTGCAGCTGCTGCTGACACAGACCCGCAGCGCCTGGCTCGCATGTTTCCTCGTGTTCGTGCTGTATGCGCTGCTGTTCAAGCGCAGCTACCTGCTGTACCTGTTTCTGTTGCCGCTGCTGCTGTTCGTGCCGGCGGTGAACGAGCGCCTGATGGACCTGGGGCAGGGCAATGAAGTCATGCGCAATGCGCAGCTCAACTCGTTCGCCTGGCGCGTGCTGCTGTGGGAATCGGCAATCGGCTGGATGGAAACGTCGCGCCTGCTGCTCGGCTACGGCCTCGATGGCTTCGGCTACCACGTCGCGACCTTCTTCCCGGCCGACCGCACGGTCCGGTGGGACGCGCACAACGTCTATGTGCAGTTCCTGTTCGAGATGGGCATCGCCGGCGTGCTGTGCTACCTGTGGCTGTATGCCCGGGTCCTGGGCACGCTGCGCGCACTGGCCCGTATCGATCGGGTGTCCGGCTTCCTGATGCTGGCCATCGTGGTCCAGTACCTGATCGTGTCGTTCTCGGACAATATGTTCCGTTACCTGGTGTTTAACTGGTACCTGTGGTTTGTCGTCGGCGGCGCCTGCGCGCTGGTGCACCTGCACGCCGGTACCAGGGCAACCACGCGCAGGGCCGGCGCAGCACGCCAACGGGCCGGCAGCAGCATGTCGGGCCTGCCCGGCAATCATGAAGGAAAAGTATGAAGATCGCGTACCTGGTGAACCAGTACCCCAAAATCAGTCACAGCTTCATCCGACGCGAAATCCTGGCGCTCGAACGCCAGGGCTACAAGGTGCAGCGCCTGGCCGTGCGCGGCTGGAAAGACGAGCTGCGCGACGAGGACGACGTGCGCGAGCGTGCCATGACGCGCTATGTGCTGCAGGACGGCGCGCTGGCCATGGGGATGGACGTGCTGCGCATGGCCGTCAAGCACCCTGGCCGGTTTGCCAAAGCCCTGGGCCTGGCGTGCAAGATCGGCCTGCGCGCCGATCGCCCGTTGCCGCTGCACCTGATCTACCTGGCGGAAGCCTGCAGGATCGTGCCGTGGATGGCGGCGCATGGCGCACGCCACCTGCACGCGCACTTCGGCACCAATTCCACCGAAGTGGCGATGCTGGCGAGCATGCTCGGTGGTCCGGCCTACAGCTTCACCGTGCACGGCCCGGAAGAATTCGACAAGCCTGAACTGTTGTGGCTGGGCGAAAAGATCCGCCGGTCGGCCTTCGTGGTCGCGGTCAGCTCGTTCGGTCGCAGCCAGCTGTTCCGCTGGGCCGCCTACGCGGACTGGGCCAAGGTGCAGGTGGTTCACTGCGGCATCGATCCGGGCTTCCACGCCGTGCCGCCGCGACCGAGCCCTGCCGCGCCGCGCCTGGTGTGCGTGGGTCGCCTGTGCGAACAGAAGGGCCAGATGCTGCTCGTGCGCGCGGTCCAGGCCGTGGTCGCCAAAGGCATTCCGATCCATCTGGTGCTGGCCGGTGACGGCGAAATGCGCCCCGAGATCGAGGCGCTGATTGCCGCGAACAATCTGGGCAACCACATCAGCATTACCGGGTGGATCAACGGTGACCAGGTGCGCGAGGAAATGCTGGCTGCGCGCGCCATGGTCTTGCCGAGCTTTGCCGAAGGGCTGCCGGTCGTGGTCATGGAAGCGATGGCATTGCGCCGGCCGGTACTGACCACCTATATCGCCGGTATCCCGGAACTCGTGCGGCACGGCGAGACGGGCTGGCTGTTCCCGGCCGGCGACGTGGATGCACTGGCCGCGGCACTGGAGGCTTGCCTGGCGGCATCGCCAGCCGGGCTCGAGGCGATGGGCGAGGCCGGCCACCAGCGCGTGCTGGCGCGCCACGCCGTCGATACCGAAGCGGCAAAGCTGGCGCAGCTGATGCGCCAGTCCATGGCTTGACGCGCAAGCGTCCGGGCCAGATGGCCCGTTTGCTCACGACCGCAATTTTTTGGCACTCCGAGAACACGATTGATGATTAGCTGGACAAGAGATATTTACCTCAAACTGCGCTGGCGATTGAAGATGCTGGCGCTGCACACCGAGATCGAACTTAACTGGCTCAAGCAGGGCCGGCGCTATGCGCGCGCCAAGCGATCCGGCAGCGGTGTCATCGTGTCGCTCACGTCGTATCCGCCCCGTTTCGGCACCTTGCACCTGACACTGAAATCCTTGCTCTCGCAGTCGCATGTGGCCGATCGCATCATCCTGTGGATCGCGCGCGGCGACATGGCAGCGCTGCCACCGGCAGTCACCGGGCTGCGCGCCGCAGGGCTGGAAATCATCGCCTGCGATGACCTGAAGTCGTACAAGAAAATGATTCCGCTGCTGCAGCAGGGCTGCAACGCGCCGATCGTGATTGCCGACGACGACGTCCATTACTGGCCCGACTGGCTGGGGCAACTGGTGCAGGCGCGCGATCCGGGCAAGCTCGAGGTAATCGCCCACCGCATGCATCGCGTGAAGCTCGACGCCAGCGGGCTGCCCGTTCCTTACAACGAGTGGGAATTCGAGACCACCGATCGCACCGCCAGCCGGTTGAATTTCCCGACCGGGATCGGCGGCGTGCTGTACCCGCCGAATGTGTTCAAGCCCGAAGTCCTGAATGTCGAGGCCTTTACGACCCATTGCCCGCGCGGTGACGATATCTGGTTCTGGTGGATGGCGCGGGCGAATGGCGCCACCTTCAGGCGCGTGCCGCATCAACAGGAAATCCATTGCTGGGAAGGGACACAGGAAGTCGCACTGTGGAAAGACAACCTGGGCGCGATGATGAACGATAACCAGATCCGGGCCATGATCGGCGCCTACGGCTTTACTGCGGAAAGAACCACCACCTGATGTCTGCAATGTCCAACGCGCGATGGCTGACGCTGTCGCAGGCTTCAAGAATCATCTTGCAGCTCATTTCCCTGACGATCCTGTCCAGGTTGCTGCCGCCGTCCGAATACGGCCTGCTGGCGATGGCCACGGTCGCCACCAATTTCGCGTTCCTGCTGCGCGACATGGGGACCGGCGCCGCTGTGGTCCAGAAAGAAGACCTGACCGACCAGACCACGAGCACCGTGTTCTGGCTGAATATGGCGATGGGCCTGTTCCTGACCCTGGCGCTCGTGCTTGCATCGCCCTTCCTGGCAGCGTACTTCCGTATCGACCGGCTGGCGCCGGTGCTGTGCCTGTTGTCGATCGTGTTTCCGATCACCAGTGCGAGTGCCGTCCACCAGTCGCTGGTGGAGCGCCGGTCCGGCTTCAAGACGCTGGCGCGCATCGAGATCGTGTCGTCCGTCATCGGCCTGACGGTCGCGATCACGCTGGCCCTGCTCGGGTATGGCGTGTACAGCCTGGTGTGGAATTCGGTGATTTCGGCGCTGTGCTCGTCCACGCAATTGTGGCTGGCAAGTCCGTGGCGTCCGAAGAAGGTCTGGAGCGCGTCCGAACTGCGATCGCTGTGGGGTTTCAGTGGCAACCTGACCGGTTTTAACTTCATCAACTTCTTCGCGCGCAATGCCGACAGCATGGTGATCGGCCGCGTCCTGGGTTCGGTGCAGCTGGGTATCTACGGCCAGGCCTACAAGGTCATGATGTTCCCGTTGCAGAGCATGAGCTATGTCGCTGGCCGCGCGCTGTTCCCGGTCATGAGCCGGCAGCAGGCCGAGCGGGACAAGATGGCGCAGCTGTATTTCCGCGCGCTGGCCATGATCGCCACCTTGACCGCGCCGATGATGGCGGGCCTGTGGGTGCTGCGTGAGCCGTTCGTGGCCATCGCACTGGGCAAGCAATGGGCGCAGGTGCCGATCGTGCTGGCCTGGCTGGCGCCCGTCGGCTTCCTGCAATCGCTGATTTCCACGACCGGCTCGGTCTTCATGTCCACTGGCCGCACCGACCTGATGATGCGGCTCGGCCTGCTGGGTTCCGTCCTGCAGGTCGGCAGCTTCTTCATCGGCGTGAACTGGGGTATCCAGGGCGTGGCTGCCTGCTACCTGATTGCCAATATCCTCAACGGGCTCCCGCATTTCTATTACGCGACGCGGGAATTGCATACGAGCCTGGGCGCCTTGCTGCGCGTGATTTGGCAGCCCGTGATGTTTTCCGGGGTGATGGTCGCGGTGATCTATCCGTTGTTCAGCGTGCTGTCGAGCGCCGGTTATGCGCCGCAGACGATCCTGATCTCGGTGACCGTGACCGGCGCCGTGATCTACGGGGCATTGACCATGATGTTTTCGAAAGCAGTGGTGCAGAGCTGCAAACAAATGATTGGCATGAAAACCGGGTGATCGTGCCCGGCATGCTGCCAGTCCCGCGCTGTTACACCTTATCGAGATCGACGACGTTCCTATGGAAAACCTGATTACCGTTTATATCCCTACCAAGAACCGCCTTGATCTGTTGAAGCGCGCCGTCAATTCCGTGCTGTCGCAGACGCACCGGCCGATCGAACTGATTGTTGTTTCCGACGGTTCGGATGATGGCACCTGCGATTATGTGAACGGGCTGGACGAAAATATCTCGATCGCGCTGATTCACAATGACACGTCGGTCGGCGCCTGCGCGGCGCGCAACCAGGCGATTGACGTGGCGCAGGGCGAATTCATTACCGGTTTGGACGACGACGATATTTTCCTGCCGCACCGGCTTGCCACGTTTCTGGCTGAGTGGCGTCGCCAGCAGGAAAAGGGTGTGCGATTCTCGTGCCTGTTCGACCGCCGCATCGTCAATGCCGGCGACAACGTCGCCTTGTGGGACACCGAAGCGACGGTGTCGGCCGAGCAGATCGTGCAATCGAACGCCGTCGGTAACCAGGTCTTCACGACGCCGCAGCGCATGAAGGATGCGGGCAGCTTCGATCCGGCGATGCCGGCGTGGCAGGACTGGGATATGTGGGTGCGGCTGATCAAGACCGGCGGCCCGGCGTACAGCATCCAGGCCAACACCTACATCATGGATATCTCGCACGAGTTCGAGCGGATCACCAAGAAGTCGTCGGATAAAATCATCCGTGCGGCGCACCTGTTTTATCAGAAGCATTGCCAGCGCGGCGACCTCGCCGGCATGCTGTATTCACTGGCGGGCTACGATCAGATCCGGCTGACACTGCGCGACATGAGCGTCATGCTGCGGTCAAAGCATGCCAGATTCGCGCTGCAGAAGATCAGGGCCGGCAAGTTCCGGATGTCGCTGGACAGCTCGATCCATTAGCGCGGGGTCGGTGCCGCGCGTCAGGCCTGGCGGCCGATCATTCTTTTCACCTGGCGCTTGAGCAGCGCCTTCGTTTGCTGCCTGAAATCACGGAGCTTGCCGACGACGGTCCAGAATGTGCTCAGTGTGACGATCGATTCAGTCAGCCGGTAATAATGCGACGTGAACAGTTTCGCTTGGCTGCGCTGGTTCAGGATCGAATACACGAGGCCGCTGTCGCGGCTGTCAATGAGTCTGCAAGGTTGCGTCGCGGTCAGCGGATGAATCGCCAGCGTATAGGCCACTGGCCCCGTCAGCCGGAACGTGCCATGCGCGCCCGTGTCATGTTTCCAGGGCAGATAGCGGTCGATATTGGCCAGCACGGCCAGGATCACCGCGCGCAGGAACGGGTGGCCCGGCACGCAGATGATGTGCCATTGCTGGTACTCGCCCTTGTCGACGTGCGCGATTTCCCGGTGCATGCCCCAGCCCAGACGGTCCAGGTTATCCGGATCATCCCATTGCCCCAGTAAATACCGGTCCGGCGGCGTGATGAAGTCGTCGAATGGCCGCGTCATCGTGCTCTTGATGTCCAGATACGCGCCGCCGACTTTGTACATCAGCAGATAGCGGAACAGGTCGGCGCGCGCGGCGCCGTAGTTCGGATTGATCCGCTCGTAATAACGCAGGATCGTGGCGCCGTAATGCTCAAGGATGAAGTCTTTCATCATGGGCTCGTCGTACCGCGTGTGCGACCAGCCCGGATTGAGCGCCTTGATATGGTCCACATTGTTCGCGAGCTCGTCGGTGAATGTGCGCGCACCGAAGAAGCATTGGTGTAGCCGCTTCGGGATGGTGTCACCCATCGCAATGACAGGAAGCGGGTATTTTTCACCGCGGCTTGCCATTGCGGACGTCGAATTCAATAGATCTTTTCCCATGCCGGTGGTACGCCTTCAGTTGCTGTTACTGCGTGATTGAATGGTTGATCGTTCGTTCGGGCCGTGCGCCAGGTGCGCATCCATGGCCTGCAACAGCGCCGCGTCGCTGTCACTGAATTTGCGCGCGAAGATCATCGGTCCGCTGCCGTAGACATCGTCGGCAGGAAACTGCGTGTGGCTGCGGAAGTAGTCCACGTGCCTGGCCGCCATGGGGGCCGGGCTGGCGCCGCCCGCGCTCCAGTCGGTATAGGTCAGGTTGCGCCTGACGTTCGCCATGAACGGCGAATTCCCCAGGATCGTGTGCAGGAACGTCTCGTCCGCATATTGCGTTCCCTCGAAAAAGCGGACCAGGCGCGGGTTGCGCGCCACATAGTCGAGGAGGTAGGTGCATGCACCACGCGTCAGCGCCCACCAGGTGGAGCCGCCGTACGGTGTCAACGATCCCAGCGCGCGCGCATGATCGCGCTGGCGCGGCATGATCCGGGCTTTGAGCAGCACGCGCAGCACCAGGCGGTGCAGGGGCGACAGCGTCGGACGCAGCGTGTACATGTTCAGGCGTGCCAGCGGTTTGCCCGCTGCTGCGCAGGGCATCGGCACGAGGTTGATGTACTCGGCATCCGGCTGCGCGGAGAAGAAGGCGTTGATCGACGCCGTCGGCCACAGCGGGTAATCGACGCCGCTGAGCAGGACCAGGCGTGTGAAAGGACCCGCAGCCAGCGCTGTTTTCATCAGGAGCAGGATCGCCTCGACCTGGGAAAAGTCGCCCCAGTGCACGGCAACGGGCGCCGGCACCAGAGTCACGTCAGCCGCCGCCAGATGGGCGAAGGCGTGCCCGTCGGCTTTCTGGTCGACGTGGATGAAAAATGCCGTTCCGTCCGAGCGCAGGCGCGCGATCAGCCGTTGCAGGTGTGCTGGGTTGCCATGCGCCAGCAGTAAATAAGCGATCAATTCGGTCTCCGGTGAAAGGGCGATGACGGTCAGGCGCCGGCAGCCAATCCGGGCCTGATGGTCAACTGCAGCGATGGTTCAGTCAGGGCGTGGCAGTCGACTCGCCAGCTGCGTCATCAGTTCCGTGAGGCGCGCGGCGGCGGCCGGAAACGTGAATTTGTCGAGCGACGCCTGGCGCGCGTTGCGTGACAGGGCGGTGCGCAGGGCGGCATCTTCCCAGACCGTGCGCAGCGCGCTTACCATCGCGGCGACATCGTTCGGGGCCACCAGGATGCCATCGACGCCGTTGACGACATAATCGCTGGTGCCGGCGCAGGCCGTGGCCACCAGCGGCACGCCGCGCATCATCGATTCGATCACGGTCACCTGGCCGGAAGGCGCATTCACGTCCGCGATCGGGATCACGTTGATGCGCGAGTACAGTGCCAGCTGGTGGCACTCTGCCAGCGTCAGGTTGGAGAGGAAACTCACGCAGGGCGGCGCCTGGATGTGGGCGGTGGCGTGCGTACCGGCCACGATGATGGTTTTGTAGCCCAGCTGGCCGGCGGCGGCGGTCAGCAATGCGTAGTCACGGTTGGCCGTGCCCAGCGCAACGATGTACGGGTCATCGGCCTGTTCGGTCCAGGTGGCGGTATCGCGTATCTCGGCGCTCAGCGGCACGAACACGAAGCGCTCGCGCGGCAACTGCAGCCAGTCGCTGTAGATCCCGATCTCGGCCCGCGAGTGCACGACGAACAGGTCCACCGCGGGCAGGCAGAAGCGTGCCAGCTTGCCCTTGATGCCGCCGTAGGGTTGGGCCAGATTGAAACACCAGGCAATCAGCGGCACATTCTTGCGGCCGCTGAGCGTCTTGAGCAGCGCGACGATGACCGCCAGTTGCGGGAATGCCGTGACGATGCCGACCGGCTGCCTGCCGAAGGTCTGCCTGAAACCGCGCCAGCCGTGGCGCAGGTAATCGATCCACTGGCGTCCCGAGGACACCGCGCGCGAGCGGTCGTGATCGTAGTCGGCAGGCACCTGCCGGGTACGGTGTTTGGCCGGATCGATGAAGGGCATCAACCAGCCGGGGTAGGTAGTCTTAACGAACGGCGACAATACGAGCCAATCCATGCTGCACGATCCAATCAGTCTGAAAAACGGTGGTACTAGGTACTAGGTACTAGCGCTGCGGTGCAAGACCGGCGGCCGTTGCCGCAGGCACGGTCTTGCCAGGCAAGCCCTGCAGCAGGAAGTCGACATTCTGCAACCGCAGGGTGCGGCGCAGGGAAGCGCCCTGTGCGTCCACGCTCAGCGCAGCGCCCACCTTGCTCTGGTGGCCATACAGCAACAGCAGCAGGCCGAGGGCGGCACTGTCCAGGCCACAATCGCCCACCAATGCCAGATGAATGCGGCGCGGCCGTGCGGTGGCCCGCGCCAGTGCGGCCCGCAGATCATGGAGGGCCGCATCGCGCCAGACGCCGCCCAGCGTCAGCGTGTAACGCTGGCCATCATCACTCTCTTGCAGTACCGGCGCCGCCGTGGCGGCGCGCAGGCGCCGCGCATCCAGCGCTGCCGGGAGCGCGCGGGTGGTCAGCAGGCGCACGAGCGCCACGCCGTCATTCCAGTAGCGCCGCCACAGCGCCGGTTCTTCCTTGATGCGCCACACCCACTCCAGGCCGAGGCGGCCCACGAGGCCGGGCGCGCGGCTGACCGTCCCCGCGACGAAGTTGACCACCGCGCCCAGATGGCTGACCAGCGGCGTGTCGAGCGCATCCAGGTTGTGCTCGATCCACGCCTGACCGCGCTTGGCGCCCAGCGACACGACCAGCAGGTCGGCATGGCTGGCGTTGATGCGCTCGATCATGGCTGGCGTGCTCATTTCTGCCAGTGTCCCGAAGCCGGGCGAACAGGCGCCCACGCAGCGCATGCGGCCTTCGCCGGCATTCAGGACATCCGCTGCCTGCTGCGCCACGCCATCGGGGCCACCGAAGAAGAACACGCTGACCGGCATCGTGCGCTGGTCGCGCAGCCGTTCGAACACCGTAGCCCCGGCCACACGGTCGGTGAACGGCAAGCCCAGTAACCGTGCCAGCCACACCACCGGCATGCCGTCGGCCAGCGACAGCGACGAGCGCAGCACCGAGTCACGAAACGCCGGATCCTGCTGGC